>Ga0209712_10000716_pt1 | contig 28721 bp, 27 predicted proteins | sample ArcOceMetagenome_FD_187443 | JGI IMG/M metagenome (GOLD analysis project Ga0209712, IMG submission 187443) | Marine eukaryotic phytoplankton communities from Arctic Ocean - Arctic Ocean - Greenland ARC118M Metagenome (SPAdes) (version 2) | ecosystem: Environmental > Aquatic > Marine > Oceanic...
AACATGCCACAACCATTACCTGTAGCTCGTTATCATTCATTAATGGCCAGCAATATACCTCAACAATTAACTGTATTAGCCAATTTTGCCGACATTCCCATGGCAGTGGCACATTTGGAAGATAAAATGTTGGGCTTTCAGTTCCATCCAGAGTCTATTTTGACGTCTCATGGTAGCCAGCTGCTTATGCAAAGTATTCAATTCTTAACCCAAGACAAGGTTTAGCCCTTATGAACCATATGCTTCACTCAATTCTTCAACAACTCTATCAAGGCCAAAACTTAAAGCAGGCAGATGTCACCGAAGTATTTTCACAAGTGGTGACCGGTCAGGTGGATGATATTATTTTATCTTCTTTACTAACGGCATTAAAAATCAAAGGCGAACAACCAGAAGAAATAGCCGGTGCTGCAAATGCATTAATAGCTAATGCAGCTGCATTTCCTCGCCCAGATTATGAATTTGCAGATATCGTGGGCACAGGCGGTGACGGTCATAATACTATTAACATCTCTTCTGCATCGGCCATTGTCGCTGCAAGCTGTGGTGTAAAAGTGGCTAAACATGGTAATCGTAGTGTCTCGAGTAAATCTGGCTCAGCTGACTTATTCAAAGCATTCGATTTAGAATTAAACATGTCACCAGACACTGCGCGTCAATGTCTCGACGTTTCAAACCTGTGCTTTTTGTTCGCGCCAAACTATCACTCGGGTATTCGCCATGCAATGCCAGTGCGCACCACATTAAAAACTCGTACCTTATTTAATTTATTGGGTCCCTTAGTGAATCCAGCTCGTCCTAGTCATATAATTATTGGCGTTTATGCGCCAGAATTGCTGATACCCTTTGCAAAAACCTTACAGTTACTAGGTTATCAAAAAGCCTTGGTGGTGCATGGCAGCGGATTAGATGAGTTTGCCCTACATGGCAATACCCAAATAGTGGAAGTGAATGGCGACCAGTTAACACAAAGTAGTGTCTATCCAGCTGATTTTGGACTTGAAAATTATCCGTTAGATGCCATTACAGGTGGCGAACCAGAAGAAAATAAAATTCTGATTGAAAATGTGCTTTTAGGCAAAGGCCAACCAGCCCATCAAGCTGCAGTGGCGATGAATACAGCTGCATTACTAAAACTATGTGGCAAAGTACAAACCTATGCGCAAGGGGCTGAAATGGCGATTAACGCGATGCAGCAGCAACGACCATTAGCCACGATTAAATTGTCGGCTTCCATCAGCCAAAACCTATAAAGGACAAAGTGACTAAAAATGGCCAATGTATTAGAAAAAATCGTCCTAGACAAAAAGCAAGAAATCGCTCAACGCAAAAATGATTTACCGTTAGCAAGTTTTATTGATGATTTGACCCTCTCAGACAGAAGTTTTTATGATGCATTGGCGCAGCCCAATGCTAGCTTCATACTAGAATGCAAAAAGGCGTCACCGTCTAAAGGGCTAATTCGTGAAAACTTTGACCTAGATGAGATCATCCAAGCTTACAGTCCTTTTGCGGCCTGTATATCGGTATTAACTGATGAGAAGTATTTTCAAGGTAAGTTTGAGTACCTAGAATATATTCGAAGTCGGATGACTCAGCCTGTTATTAATAAAGACTTTTTTGTTGAACCTTATCAAATCTATCTAGCCCGTTATCACAATGCTGATGCAGTGCTGCTGATGTTGTCGGTATTAGATGATGAACAATATGCGAAATTAGCAAACCTTGCCAAGCAATATCAACTCGACGTATTGACCGAGGTTAGTAATGAAGAAGAAGTGCTAAGAGCCTGTGCTTTAAAAGCTAAAATTATAGGTATCAATAACCGAGATTTGCGAGATCTGAGTACAGACCTCGCCACGACTGAGCGTTTGGTGCCTTTGATTAATCAACATGCTGAACATGAACATGTGATCATTTCTGAATCCGGCATTTATACCCATCAAGATGTGCGCAGATTAGCGCCACTTGTTAATGCATTTTTGGTAGGCAGTTCATTAATGGGTGAAAAGGATATCAAATTAGCGGCAAAACAGTTGGTGTACGGAACAGTAAAAATTTGTGGTACAACAAGTTTAAGCGGTGCCAAGCTAGTTAAAGACAGTCCGGCTAGTTTTGCAGGTCTGATTTTTGCCGAAAAATCCAAACGTTTTGTGACCTTAGAGCAAGCCAAACAAATCACTTATGCCGTGCCATTTCAATATGTGGGCGTGTTTGTTGACGCGCCTGTTGAACAGGTGGTGAAATACGCACAAGTTTTGCAATTAACGGCTGTTCAGCTGCACGGCCAGGAAAACCAAACTTATATCGACAATTTGCGCAATACACTACCTACCCATTGTCAAATTTGGTTAGCTAAAGGTGTTAAAGATACATTGCCTACTTTAAATGAAAATAGCATTGACTTGTTTCTATTAGATTGCCAAGTCGGTGAGCAGTCAGGTGGCACAGGCCAGACTTTTAGTTGGCAACTGTTAGATGATATAACCGACAAGTCCAACATTGTTCTTGCTGGCGGCATCACTCCAAGCAATGTTAAACAGGCGGCAAATATACGGGTCGCAATGCTTGACTTAAATTCTGGTGTCGAAAGCGCACCGGGTATTAAGCAGCAAGATAAAATTAATCAGGCTTTTAACCAGCTTAGAGAGTACTAATAGCAGCTGCAAGTTAACGTTAGCCAGCGAAAAACAGTTTTAAAAGTGAGAAATAGATGAATCATTTAGACAGTAAATTTGGTAACTATGGCGGTATGTATGTACCCGAGTTGCTGATCCCTGCACTCGATCAACTCGAGCAGGTTTTTATCGATGCCCAGAAGGACCCAGAATTCCAGGCTGAGTTTATGGGTTTATTAAAGGATTATGCGGGTCGCCCTACAGCCATGACATTGACGAGAAATTTAGTCAATAATCCCAAAGTAAAGCTTTACCTCAAGCGTGAAGACTTATTGCACGGTGGCGCGCACAAAACCAATCAAGTATTAGGTCAAGCACTGTTAACCAAGCGAATGGGCAAAACTGAAGTTATCGCCGAAACTGGCGCAGGGCAACATGGTGTCGCTACCGCATTAGCTTGTGCATTAATGGGTTTAAAAGCACGCATTTATATGGGTGCGAAAGACATGGAGCGCCAAGCACCTAATGTATTTAGAATGCGCTTAATGGGCGCAAAAGTGATCCCGGTTAATTCAGGCTCTGGCACATTAAAAGATGCTGTTAACGAAGCCATGCGCGACTGGTCTGCTAATTATGATACAGCTCATTATTTACTAGGCACAGCGGCAGGCCCACACCCGTTTCCAACGATTGTCCGTGAATTTCATCGCATGATCGGTGAAGAAACCCGCGCACAAATTATGGCAAAAGAAGGGCGTTTACCGGATGCACTTGTTGCATGTGTCGGCGGCGGTTCAAATGCAATTGGTATGTTTGCTGATTTTATTGATGAGCCTAACGTACGATTAATTGGCGTTGAGCCGGCTGGTAAAGGGGTGCATACCAAAGAACACGGCGCTGCTATTGGTAAAGGCACCACAGGTGTTTTACATGGCGCATATAGCTATATTATGCAAGACAACGACGGTCAGATTGAAGAATCGTATTCAGTATCTGCCGGACTCGACTACCCCGCTGTTGGCCCACAACATGCTCATTTGTATGATATTGGTCGTGCCGAGTATGTGTCTGTCACCGACGACGAAGCACTCAATGCCTTTAAACTTCTGTCTCAAAAGGAGGGCATTATTCCAGCACTTGAGTCTGCCCACGCGATTGCACACGCTCTAAATATGGCGGATGAAGCAGAAGATGGCACCATTATCGTGGTAAACCTATCAGGACGCGGAGACAAAGATTTAGAGCATGTCCGTAGCATTATAGGAGATCAAGATCATGACTAATTCAGTTGACCGTTACGCGAATATGTTCAAACATCTTAACGACAAACAAGAAGGTGCTTTTGTTCCTTTTGTTATGGTAGGCGACCCCGACATTCACACATCTGTGAGTATCATCAAAGCGTTGGTTGAAGGAGGTGCAGATGCATTAGAGTTAGGCTTTCCTTATTCTGACCCGATTGCTGATGGCCCTACCATTCAAAAAGCCAGTATTCGTGCTCTTTCGAATAAAATCAAAACAGATGACTGTTTTGAAATCATTCGCCTGGTGCGTGAAACTTATGCCGACATGCCTATCGGTTTATTGCTATATAGCAACCTTGTGCTTAAACGTGGTGTCGAAAAATTCTACCAAGACGCAGCCAAAGCGGGAGTCGATTCAATTCTGATAGCAGATGTACCGCTTCGTGAAGCTGACCGTTTTATTGCCGTCGCAGAGCAAACAGGTATTAAACAAATTTTAATCGCGCCTCCCAATGCCAGTGATGAAACCTTTGCTGAAATTGGCAAAAAATCCCAAGGTTATACTTATTTACTAGGTCGGGCTGGCGTAACAGGCGCCGAAACAGCAGTGACTATCCCTGCAAGTGAATTAATCGACAAACTCACACAATATAAGGTGGCTCCACCACTACTTGGATTTGGCATATCTACGCCTGTGCAGGTGGCAAACGCAATTCAATCTGGTGCGGCAGGCGCTATTTCTGGCTCAGCAACAGTGAATATTATTGCTGAAAATCTAAGCCAACCAGATGTCATGCTAGAAAAACTTAAAAACTTTGTGAAACAAATGAAAGCGGCGACTCACAAGTAGTCGTTTATATTTTTAATATATTTAAAGGATGTCACTATGTGGTATGTCATTTATTCAGAAGATGTTGAAAATAGTCTAGAGCTGCGCAAACAAACGAGAGCGGCACATTTAGAGCGCATTCAACTATTGGTTGATCAAGGTCGAGTACTGGTAGCCGGTCCCTGTCCCGCTATTGACAGTGAAGATCCCGGCGAAGCTGGCTTTACTGGCTCCTTGGTGATTGCTGAATTTAGTAGTTTGGAAGCAGCTCAACAATGGGCAGACACCGACCCGTATGCACTAGCCGGTGTGTATCAAAAGGTAAGTGTCAAACCTTATAAAAAAGTACTACCTTAAATAGTTAATGAGTCTTCAATGAGTTACACACCGAACATTGAATCACTTATGCCTGCCATAGATTTGAGTGCGATGCGAGCTCAGGGGGCTGGTGGGCAAAATGTGAATAAAGTCTCTAGTGCCATTCATCTAAGGTTTGATATTCCCGTGGCGGCTTTGCCTGAATATGTAAAACAAACGCTGCTTTTAGGTAAGGACAAACGGATCACCCAAGAAGGAATATTAATAATAAAAGCCCAAAGCTATCGCACTCAAGAAATGAACAAACAAGATGCGATAGATAGGTTGACTGAAGTACTTGTGGAAGCGGGTAAACTGCAAAAAGCCCGCCGGGCAACCAAACCCAGTAGAAATTCTCAAAAAAAAAGGGTCGATAGTAAAGTGAAATCTGGTAGGACAAAAGTGTTGCGAAAAAAAGTCGATTTTTAAAACAATTTTCTCGAATAAATGGCCAACAGCTACTGCTGCTTTTTTAAAAAGTATGGCGCTGTCATCTCTAAAAAACTCCTAAGATAAGTTCCCTTTCAGACAAAAAACTTTAGAAATCATTGAGTTATTCCAATTTTTTCCAATATAACATTGAGTAAAAAGGCGTATTGTATATATAAAATCAAGGAATATATTGTTAACAACGTGGTTATTAGCCTGTCTGCGGTGCTTATTTTGATCACTTTAATTGGATGTATGCAAAGTAATGCTGCAACCACCGATAGTGAAAAAAGCGGCCTCGCACAAGCCACAGAAATTCAATACAAATAGCACCCAAATAGGTCGTCAACGTGGCATTCCTTTGAGTGTTAATATCTACATACATATCAAAAGAATAGCCTGCATGTAAATTGCACCGATCCTTTTAGTAGAGCTTGAGTGTTTGTTCATTTAAATTCAATTCAGCTAAAATTCAGCCCCAACAGATTAACCTTGTAACCACTTTGAACAGGAGTCGTTACATGAAATTATTAATAACAAGCGCGCTACTATTTTTAGCGATCTCTCCTTTAGTGCAAGCTAAGCATGACCGCAAATATCAAAATAATCATGAATATAGCCGTGGTGAATTTAAAGCCAAAGTCATTGATTTCACTCCCGTCTATAAGTATGTGACAGTAAATCAACCTAAGACATACTGCGAACCATCAGTGATACATTCAATCCATCGTCGGTCTCATGATAGTCGGCGCCATTATAAAAATTCAGCCATAGTCGGAGGGTTTTTAGGTGGTGTGATTGGCCATACCGCTAGCGACAAAAATCACAAAGGCTTAGGTACGATATTAGGCGCGGTGATTGGTAGTTCTTTAGTGCATAACATTGGATACGCTAATAACAATCACACACTTAACAATCACACACTTAACAATCACATCCATAACAATCACATCCATAACAATCACACACTTAACATCCATAACATCCATAACATCCATAACATCCAACATAAACGACACAGCTGTATGGTGACACCCAACAAAACTAATAAAACTCGGGTATTAGAGGGGTACAGAATAACTTATCGCACCCAAGGAAAAATTTACCTGACCTTTAGGCAAGAAAAACCCAAAAAGTATATTCGTATTTATTACTAGGTAAAATGTATGTTTAATCTGTCACCAAATATGATGATAAGTATAGCAATTACTTTTAAGTCAATTCATGATTGGGGTAAACTAGAATCTGAACAACCACTAACAAGAGCAGAGTTTTGAAGCAGAATCCTTACATTAAATTTTTAATTGTTTGTTTAACAGCAATATCGTTAAGCAACATGACAGTTTATGCTCAAAGCTCTAAAGCTGCGCCAAAAACAAAATCTGAAGCAGCAAAAAAAGTGCAACAAAAAGTCAGTGGTAGGGTGTTAAAAGTTGATCAAAGTAAAAGTAAATATCGAGTCAAAGTGCTACAAAAATCTGGACGGGTTGTGTCTGTCGATGTTGACAAAAAATCAGGAAAAGTGAGTCAAAAGAAGAAAAAGGATTAGAAAACTTTTGTAATATTAGGAGAAATCGCATCTTCATAAAAAATATAAAAAGGAAAATAGGCTCCCAATGCGCATTTTAATAGTTGAAGATGATAGTCGTTTACTTACCCAGCTTGACATATTATTGCAAAAAAACGGGTATAGCGTGGACTTGGCAGATGACGGTGCAAAAGCGTTGTTTTTGTTACAAGAACATACCTATGATTTAGCCATTATTGACATAGGACTGCCTGTGATGGATGGATTTGAAGTGATCCAAAAAGCCCGTAAAAATGATGTGAATTGCCCAATTTTAATTCTGACTGCCCGTGATAGATGGCAAGAAAAAGTAGAAGGATTAGATGCAGGGGCGGATGATTATCTGACCAAACCTTTTCATAACGAAGAACTGTTAGCGCGAATTAATGCCCTCATTCGCCGCGCAGCTGGTAAAGCGCACCCTACAATCGAAAAAGGCCCTATCAGCCTCGATACCCTAAGTGAAGAAGTAACAGTTAACGGCCAATATATTGAACTGACCGCGTACGAATACAAAGTATTAGAATATCTGTTACTCAATCCTCAAAAAGTGATTTCTAAAACCGAATTAACCGAACATATCTATGATCAAGACTTCGACCTAGACAGTAATGTAATTGAAGTATTTGTAGGACGCCTTCGTAAAAAAATTGACCCTGATGGCAGTATCAATCCTATTGAAACGCTTCGAGGCCGTGGATATCGAATCAATCGTGAGCTCTAACTTAATTAGAAATCCTAGTGCATAAACTATCCCTTAGATTAAGGAGTTTTGCTGCCGCGGTACTCGCGTTGCTAATCTTTATTCCTCTTACAGCGGTAACCTTAGAGCAAGCTTTCAACGGCAGTTTAAGCCAATCAATGTTGCAACAGCTGCGGGCTCAAAGCTTAACCTTAATCTCTGAATTTGAATTAGACAACACTGGTAGACAAGCTCAGATGCCTGAACAACTATATAATGAACAATTCAATATTCCAGACTCAGGTTTGTACGCTTTTATTCAATCCCAGGACGGGGTGTTGTGGCAATCATTGTCTACTCTCAATTGGCAGCAACAACCTGACTTTTTTGCACCAGACATAGGTGCTGAAGTGTTTGTTGAAGATTTTTTGATGCAAAATAACTACTTTTTATATGCTTATACCGCCGAATTTGAAACGTCCGAAGGTTACCAGCCAGTAAGTTTTTATGTTCTGCAAGATAAACAAGTATTTAATACCGAGAAAAGTAAATTTGCCAATACCTTATGGAATTGGTTAGGCCTGATTGCACTGCTATTACTTATATTGTTATTGGTAAGCCTTAACGCTGCTTTGTTACCCATAAGCAGACTCAATAAGCAAATACGCCAAGCTGAAAGTGGCCAACTCAAACGCATTGATCAGCGTTACCCACCCGAACTGGAAAAACTCAAAAGTAGCATTAATAATTTATTAGATACCGAACAACAACAGCGCAGTCGCTACAAAAATAGCCTAAGCGATTTAGCCCATAGCCTTAAAACCCCCTTAGCAGTATTGTCAGGAACAGCAGGGCTACCAGAACAAGCCAAAGAGCCTATTAGTCAAATTAATTTACAAATACAGCGACAACTAAAACGCGCCGTAGCAGGCACTTCAAGTACGTTCGAGCAAGCCGTTTCTATTAAGCCTGTGGTCGACAAATTATTTAACGCTATGAACAAAGTTTACGCTGACAAACACTTAACGCTTACCCATGATATTCAACATCAAGCATTAGGCTTTCACGGCGATATAACTGATTTGATGGAAATATTAGGTAATGTGTTAGATAACGCCTGTAAAGCTGCCGTCAAGCAAGTCACACTTTCAGTATTAACTAATCTCAATACCTTACTGATACATGTTGAAGACGACGGCCCGGGCATACCAAAAGACAAACGCGAACAATTGTTAGAAAGAGGGACTCGTTTAGATAGTTATAAAGAAGGCCAAGGCATAGGCATGGCTGTGGTGGCAGACTTAGTTTCTGCATACCAAGGTCAGCTCAAAATCAAACAGAGTAATTTAGGCGGTGCTAAACTCACTTTGATTTTTCCTATTAAAGTGTGAAAATCACTAAAAAGTGCCCAATACTTCATATTGAAACTCATATAAAAAATTAACCTATTGATTTAAAACGAATTTTAAATTGGCATGGTATCTGCCTCATTTGCTGTATATTCAAAAACATCCATACCTAAAATCTAAGGAACCAACATGGCCGTAATACTCGAAGACAGACCAATTGAAACCTTACGTGAAGAAGTGATCGATACTCTAATTTATAACTACAGTCATGGCGTGATTTCTAATGAAGCATTTGAGCGCAGGCTCGATCAGGCCATGGCAAGTCAAAACCATCAAGAAATAGTCGACTTGGCTGGCGATCTAGAAAAAAATACTGACTCTGAATTTACCTCACAAAAAGAACGCCAGTTCAATATCAACTATGCAGCTAGTGATAACGACGAAACCGAGACCATAGTTAATATTCTTGGTGGCTCCTGTCGCAGTGGTCAATGGAAAGTACCACGTGAGATAAGAATTATTACACTATTCGGAGGGGCTGACATCGACTTTACTGACGCAATATTTACTACCCCGAACGTCACCATAAAAATATTATGTTTATTTGGCGGTACAGATATCTCCGTGCCAGAAGACATTAATGTTATTTCAAAAGCCTTTTGCATTTTAGGGGGCATTGATAATTCTGCACCTTCTATTGCCTCCCGCCAAGCTCCTACCCTCACAATTGAAGGATTGGTGATGTTTGGTGGGTTAGACATCAAAATAAAACGTACGATTAAAGAAAAGTTTGTTGCCTTCGCCAATCAGATGAAAACTATGTTTAACAACCGTGTTTAACATATTGCTTTAACAACCGTGTTTAACAACCGTGTTTAACATATTGCTTTAACAACCGTGTTTAACAACCGTGTTTAACAACCGTGTTTAACAACCGTGTTTAACAACCGTGTTTAACATATTGCTAAGGAATGGCGAAAGAATGGCGAAAGAGTGGCTAAGGAGTAACTAAGATAAGTTGTGACAAACTTGCTAGATATAAACAAGACATTGATTAATGTTTATCTAAACGCTACACAAATTAGCTTTATGAAGTTTGTTTCATTATGAGTTTTAACGGATAATATGCATTCAAAGTGTTAATAATTTTATCTTTGATTTCAACTCACGTTATATCTTTAATACATTAAAATCAGGAATACCTACATTCTGGCACTAGAGTCTTGTACAATTAATCAACAGAAGCGCATAGGCAGCTCATTTTGAAGCACTATATTATCAGGATTACACAGTCCATTAAGCGCCAGAACTCTGCAGTAAAAAACAAGGCGCTTATTCCGCTAAAGCGTGGTTTATTGACTGTTAAGCAAGGACTAGCACAAGAATCCCGAGAGACTAAGATCATGCTGATGACTTACCAGCGATTCACTAAGGGCCAAGCGAGCAAACTAGAAATGAAAGAAGCGAATAAACAATTTATTGATGTTATTCGTGGCCTAGGATTGGGCGTGCTTGCGGTCTTACCTTTTTCACCCATCACGTTACCCTTTGTTGTCAAATTGGGGGAAAAAATAGGAGTAAATGTATTACCCAGTGCATTCATGATATATCCCCTTGAAAATGAAGTTATCGACATTCAACAAGAAATTGTAGCCATAGTTGACACTGATAGTGTTACTCACACTGCTGACGATAAACCATAACCGTTTTTCTTAACTACAACAGAGGTGACATTTAAAGGCGCACTAGATATTTTCTTTAAACGTCTAGCTTAAGGTCATCATGACTTGCTTGCTATCTTATTAACCTTCAATTACATAATCTATAAGACCAATGGAATAGTTGTTTTGCTTGTGACCTAGTCAACCCAATACGACTATTTCCAATGGCTGGGGCATCAAAGCCTAAACACCTCGTTTTACTACGTTCATCAGATGAAATATTTACATAGCTGTTTATTACCCGTTACTGAAACAAGATTGTTACAATCTAGGACATTGTATAGGTCAGAAATAGCGCTATCCTTAGCGTATACAAACTTACCGATTAGAGCATATGCAAGCGACACCAAGTTCACAAGAGCGCAGACCACTTATTTGGCAAGCCATTATTTTTCAATTAAAGTTGGGGTTAGATGCACTGCGTGATGTTTTGATGAGCCCAATTTCCATCATATTGGTAATAACAGATATCGTCATGGCGAATAACCACCAACAAAGTTATTTTATACGTTTGATGCGACTCGGAAAAAAAAGTGATCATTGGATTAATTTGTTTGGTGTTGACTTAGCCCAAACAAAAGATCAAGACGTTCAAGTCGCTTCGGATAACAATGTTGACCACTGGTTTAGAAAGATTGAAGAGGTGATCAAAGAACAACAAATAGATGGCAAACTTAGTCCATCAGGGAAGGAAAAAATTCAGAAATACTTTAGGCGCATCAATCAGTCCTGGGACAAGCCGCAAGGTAAGCCAGAATAACATTATGCCTAATGTGATGAAGTGTTTTCACACAAAATATGTCAAAGGATCTAAGCCAATCTTTGGGCACATAACATACCTACTTTGGAACTGAGAATAGTCAGACTAGTCTGGATCAGAGAATTGTATCTCTTGGAAAGCCTCAAATTAGGACTCAACATCAGTCTAGTGAGTTAGCCGAATATTGACCAACACAATTGATTCCTTTTCCTGTACTTAGAGCTATTGCTATTGCTCTTTCCCCTCAGTCAAAACTTCAACGTTTTGGATCACAGGTTCATCACTATCACTGGCTAATAATAGCGCTACCCAGCGAGTGTCTGGGCTGGACTCCAAAGCTATCTTAACAATCATAGTAAGAGGTACTGATAACAACATGCCCACGGTACCCAATAACCACCCCCAAAAGATTAAAGATAAAAACACTACCAAGGTAGACAAGCCTAAACCGCGTCCCATATAACGTGGCTCGATAATATTTCCCATCACCATATTCGACACCACAAAGCCCAATGCGGTAAAACCCGCAGTAGCAGGACCTAATTGTACAAAAGCTAATAACACGGCGGGTACAGCGGCAATAATAGAGCCAATGTTGGGGATATAATTGAATAAAAATGCTAAGACTGCCCACAACAAAAAGTGATCAACACCTAAAAAATATAACCACAAACCAATGATTAGGCCGGTGCCTAAACTGACTAAGGTTTTAATCGCTAAATAATTTTTAACAGAGACTAAAAACTTGTCAACTTGTTGCATCTTCATACTGGGATCATCCAGCGCAATATGAATTTTCTTGGGTACTGATTCCGCCTCAAACAACATAAACACCACTATCAGCAAGATCAGTAAAAAATTGGTCAACACACCACCTAAGCTTGATAATAAGTTAGTTGCCATGTTCATAGCCGCACCGGGGTCTAGATAAGAAATCAAGGCATCCTTGTTGACTATAATATTGACCTTATCCAGCTGACCTATCATCCAAGCGAACTCTTCAACCAATTGCTCTCTATATTTAGGCAGGTTTTGACTAAATTCATTCATCGATTGGCCAACTAATGCAGCCAAAATCAGTCCAAATACCACTATAAGCAGTATTACTAAGACCACAGCTATGGCTCTAGGTAGCTTATATTGATTTGCCCAAGTAATAATAGGACTGCAAGACATAGCGATAAATACTGATAGTAGAAAGGGTACGACTATTGCGCTAGCGGCTTTGACACCGGCTAAGATGATGACAATTGAAGCCATTATTAGTAATATTTTGACAGATGTTTGAGATTTAATTTGCATATAAAGTTTCTGAACGAATACCTTGTAGGCAAACTAGCAGATCTGTATGGTATTTCACAGCGCGTAATAAAAAAAGATAGGAAGGATATGAATCTAAACCCCGCCACAATTAGGATTAAAAATTTACGTTTGCGGACTTTTATTGGTATTAACGACGATGAAATTGTGAATATGCAAGATGTTGTCATCAACGTTAAAATACAATACCGCGCAGATCAGGCAACAGATTCAGATGAAATGGATGATGCCCTAAATTACAAAACTATCACCAAAAGAATTATTAAACTGGTTGAAAACAATCGCTTCTCTTTACTTGAAAAGCTCACCGCTGATGTACTTGCCATCGCGGCAGAACACTCTAGGGTCAACTACGCCGAAGCAGAAGTGGATAAACCCCACGCATTGCGTTTTGCAGATTCTGTTTCTTTATGTTTGTCGTGCAACAAAAATGGATAATGTAAACATTATTCTGAGGGCGTTATGAAAATACTTATCACAGGTGGTTCAGGCTTAATTGGTTCAAGCCTTATCTCTATGCTGCGTCCTTGCGACGTATCGGTATACACCCGAAATGTGGCCATGGCGGAACAAATACTTGGGCATAAAGTGCAATTTTTATCTTCACTCACACATCTTTCTAACTTAGACGACTATGACGTGGTGATTAATCTCGCTGGTGAACCCATTGTAAACAAAAAATGGACAGATAAACAAAAACATAAAATTGAACATAGCCGTTGGTCAATCACCGAAGACATAGTGACGCTTATTAACGCAGGAGAAAATCCTCCCAAGTTACTCATCAGTGGTTCTGCAATAGGCTTTTATGGCCGTCAAGAAGACAACATAATTGATGAAAAATTCTCATCTGCTCACGATGAGTTCAGTCACCGATTATGCGAACGTTGGGAGTTTTTAGCTAAAGAAGCCGAGTCAGATAAAACCCGCGTATGCATTTTACGAACAGGAGTGGTTATCACCAAAAGAGGCGGCGCATTACAAAAAATGCTATTGCCGTTTAAACTAGGTTTAGGTGGCCCAATTGGTGACGGTAGTCAATATATGTCATGGATACATCTTGAAGACATGCTGCAAGGTATTGCGCATTTGATTGCTAATGAAAGCTGTCAAGGTGTTTATAATTTTACGGCCCCCAATCCTGTTACAAATGCAGAATTTAGCCGTGAACTTGCTGCATCCCTATCTCGTCCTTGTGTATTTAAAGTACCTGAATTTGTGCTCAGACTGATGATGGGAGAAATGGCTGATTTAGTAATATATGGTCAAAGAGTGATACCTTCACGTTTAGAAGAGAGCGGTTATAAGTTTATTTACCCTACAATATCCCAAGCTTTAGATTGCTTACGAAGATAAATATTTTCATAGAATGTAATGAAATAATCAAAACAAAAAAGTTGATACCTGAGGGTATCAACTTTCCATCTTATTTAAACCATCTGTCGTAGCAATTGACTGGTGTTAAGTGACAACAAGCGCCAGCACCCTAACGCACCGAGAATACCCACCACCAGCGCACCCGCTATCGGAGCAATGAGCCAATACTCAAGGTGCAAAGTGGCAGGCATTTGGAATATCTGGGTTTGTAGCATGTACAAACTGAATTCATTGGCAGCTGCAGCCATGGCCCCAGCCACCACACCAATGATAATAAACTCAAACACCACACTGGCTCGTATTAGCCTGCCTTTAGCCCCAAGCGTGCGTAAGATAGCGAGTTCTTGTTGGCGTTCATCCATGCTAGCCTGCACTTGAGCAATCAGCACCAAAGCACCCGCAGCTAAAACCAATATCAGAATAAACTCTACAGCCATAGATACTTGGTCAACGATATTACGCAGTTGATTAATTCGCGCATCAACATCAATCAAGGTGACGTTAGCAAAAGGCTGCATCAATTGGGTGATTTCGGATTTACGCTCAGTCGGCAAATTGAAGCTAGAAATGTATGTTGGAATAAAGCTCTTCAACGCGCGAGGTTCAATTACAAAAAAGAAATTCGGTTGCATAGATTGCCAGTTAACATTTCTGATACTGGTCACATTAAGTTCAACAATTTCACTGCCAATATTAAAGGTTAACTTATCACCTAAGCCCAGCTGCATTCGCTGTGCAATACCTTCTTCAATAGACACTTCATAAGGTCTTTGCGCTGCAGTGTCGCTATTATTGTTTTCACCCAACCATTTTCCAGCAATGACCTCACTGCCTTTTTGCAGAGTATTGCTCCATGTTAAATTCGCTTCTCTGCCTAAACCATCACGGCCATTACTTTGTTCGTCTGGATCTTCTTTGGATACCGCCGTGCGCACCTTTTCATCATTAATTGCAACAAATCGGCCACGAACAACAGGATAGAATTTATCGATCTCAACTTGATTAGTGACAAAATGTTGTTGCAGATTTGGTTTCTGCGCTTGACTAATATTGACTAGGAAGTAATTAGGAGTACCTTGAGGTAACTGGCTTTGCCATTGTTGCACCATGTCGTTGCGCATGACCAAGACAATCAACAGCAGCATAATAGTGACGGCAAAACTAATCAACTGCACGCTATTGTCCATTGCTCGGCGATGAATTCTTGCCCATGCCAGCTGCCAAGCACCCATTTTACCTTGGCCGAGTTTACGCCCCACCCAAATCAAACCGTAGGTCACACCTAACAAACTGACTACCAAAATAATACCTGAAATAAACAAGATAGCGCTGACCTTAATATTTTGGCTATAAGCCCACATCAACAAAAATATAGCGCCGCCGGAAGCCACAAACTGGATCAACCTAGAACTTAAATTTGCACCTAAGTCGCGGCGTAATACACGAAGTGGCGATACCGAAAATAGTTTCATCAAGGGATACAAAGAAAACAATACCGCACATACAGAACCGGTAAAGATAGATATAATAAGTGGCCGCCAATGCCACACATCGATCGACACATCGACTTTTCCAGCGATGGCCGCGACGACCAACTGTTGAATAATAAAGCCAAATATCACACCAATGGTGATACCCAATGCGGTAATAAACAAAATTTGTAATAGATAAATTTGTTGCACCATTTTTTTTGGTGCACCTAGCGTTTTCATAATCGCGACGGGATCGTAATGACGCATACTGTACCTTTGCGCTGCCACAGCGATAGAAACAGCAGCCAAAACAATGGCTAACAGACTTGCCAATAAAAAGTATTGCCCCGCCCTACCCACTGCTCGCCCAATCCCAGATTCGTCGTCTTCAATAGAGTCCCAATCATGGATTTCATTATCGAGTTGAGGCTCAAGCCAGTCGTAATAATCATCTAGATCGCCACTCTCGCCTGCAAAGAAATAGCTGTAGTCAATCCTACTGCCGGGACCTTCAACCTTAGTTGCAGCTAAATCTATTTTTGAAATCAATACTTTAGGATCACCACCAAATACGCTAAAACCAGCGTCAGGCACTTCAGTCAAAACCTTACTGACTTTGAATATTTTGTCACCGACTTCAATATTGTCGCCAACAGTAATCCCTAAGGTTTGAAATAATTGCGACTCAATCCAAGCCTCACCTGACCTTGGTAGACGGTCTATTGCAATACCTTGAGTGAATGGCTCATCAGCTACTTTGACTGTACCTTTTAAGGGATAACCTGTATCTGCCGCTCTTAAATCTACTAAGTCCATGTTCTCGTTAGCAAAAACCATAGAACGGGCATAAGTTTGGTGGGCTGTGTTTAAACCGATCTCTTGGGCTTTTTCAATCCAAGCGAGGTCAATAGGCTTATTAGATCCAAGTACTCTGTCAGCTGCAATAAACTCGGCACTTTTTTCGGTTAAAGCATATTTAAGCCGTTCACTGAATAACGAAAGTGATAACACAGACGCAACCGATAAAATTATCGCCAGCAGTATAATCGTTAACTCGCCTCGCTTAGTTTCATGACGAAACAGTCTCCAGGCTAAACTCAAGGTATAATTAGTCATATCACTAACCCACTTGTCGAGCAGCTTGCTCATCAGGTGAGCTTGTAAAAACCTCTTTTAACTCGCCCGCTTGCATATGTAATTGACGCTGACATTTGCCTGCCAACACGGGGTCGTGAGTCACCAATACCAAAGTGGTATGAGAATTTTGATTTAACTCAAACAACAACTTTTCAATCTTGTCACTGTTAGCTGCATCCAAATTACCAGTGGGTTCATCAGCAAATAAGATTTTAGGTTCAGAAATAAACGCTCGAGCTATCGCCACTCTTTGTTGTTCACCACCCGATAATTGATTGGGGTAGTGGCTTGCTCTATGGTCTAGCCCCACCAGCTCAAGAATGTCCAAGGCTCTTTTTTTCGCATCGTCGCGGCCAGCGATCTCTGCAGGTAACATAATATTCTCTAGGGCAGTTAAGCTTTGAACTAACATAAAGCTTTGAAAAATAAAGCCAACTTTAGCACCTCTTAATTGAGCACGCTGTTCTTCGTCCATGTTTTGCATTGCTTGACCGTCTATGTATATTTCTCCTTGGCTCACCTCATCTAGTCCCGCCAACAAGCTAAGCAAAGTAGATTTACCTGAGCCAGACGCACCCACTATGGCAATCGACTCACCCGCCTTGACTTCAAAGCTAATTGGCTTGAGGATCTGTAATTGTCCTTGAGTCGTAGTAACTGTTTTGCTAATACCGTTTGTCTTAATCATAGTTTTTGGAGTCATAGTGCTGTTTCTTAATACCAATGCGTTACGAAATAAAATATTTTTATTATTGATCCTTATACCCACATCACTGATTTCAGATCAGTTGCAGGCTAAAGAAACCAAGTTGCTAATTTTAGGTGATAGCCTAAGTGCTGCTTATGGTTTAAAGCAAGAGCAAGGTTGGGTAAGTTTGTTACAAAATGCGTGGCAAAGCGATGGTGTTTTCATTGTTAACGCCGCCATCAGCGGAGAAACCACAGACGGTGCGCTTGCTAGATTACCAAGACTCTTAGAGCAGCATAATCCTACGCATATTTTTATTGAACTAGGTGGTAACGATGGTTTGCAAGGTCACCCAGTGAGTAAAATGCGCGATAATCTGGAAAAAATCATTCTATTGTCTCAAAAAAAAGAGGTAACAGTCATACTGCAGCAAATGCAAATACCGACTAATTATGGCAAACGATACACGCGTATGTTTACCAATACCTATACCGAACTGGCAATAAAATACGAGTTAAGTTTACTGTCTTTTTTCTTACAAAACATAGCTTTAGATAAAAATTTAATGCAACGGGATGGCATTCACCCAAATGCCGAAGCACAACCTATCATAGCGAAAGACATGCAAAAAGCACTAGGTGATATTATTTTCTCTAGCAGAATAAAAAATAACCAATTAGAATAGAAACCATATCTAATAATTCATTCTGTTAAGAATAGGAGTACGTTATGGAAATAAGCTCATCAGGTGCGGGTTCACTCGGGCAGGCTGCCCCAACTCAAACAGGCTCTGTACAGCAGATCAATCGAGCTGAACAACAAGCCTCTTTAGAGACACCTGCAATACAAGAAAGTCAGCCGCCATCTTCAGGGCAAGGCCAACGAGTTGGCTCTATGGTCGATGTGAAAGTTTAAAAAATACCAGACAATAAAAAACCGAGTTAATTAACTCGGTTTTTTATTGTCTGCAAATCTAGTGGTTCACACTTTATCTAAGGGCGAACATACTGCATGGGTTTATCAGTTTGTAATTTTAAATAACGGTCTCTGAGTTTACTTTGCCTGGAATGCATATCGATTTCTTCTCCTGCTATCAATACCAACTCGGCCGCCTCAGTTATTTCAAGGGGATCGCCAGACCAAATCACTACATCAGCAATTTTCCCAACCTCGAGGCTACCTAACTTATCATCGATTCCATAAAGCTTAGCCACGTTAATAGTTAAGGCTGCTAAACCTTGGTCCCAACTTAATCCATTAGCGACCGCATTACCTGCGTGTTGCCTTGCCAAACGAATATTATGGGTCTCTATGCCGATGCTTACTTCGACACCGGCAGAGGCTAATCTACCCGCATTTTTCAGGGTTGAGCCCAACTGGTCAAAACCAAAAGGTAAGTTTGCTTCGGGATCAAGGATCACTGGGATATTGCTACCTGCCAAGTCTTTAGCTACTCGCCAACCTTCAGTTGCGTAAGTAATGACAATATTCAATTGAGGTTGGCGTTGTTTTAAAGCAATAACCTGACGAATATCAGCTGCTCTGCGGGCATCTACTAAAAGCGGTATTTCGCCCTTAACAACCGGTATTAATGCTGCAATATCAGCTCGGCTCAATTCGCCATGCCATTCATCGATGGGTGTAAGCGATCGCCCCATCGCAAATTTGGCTTCAGCAAGGGCTTTTTCAAGGGTAACCCAAATAACACTTCGAGAGCCTCCAACGGTGTCAGCGCCATTATTACCCAATCTAGTGCTGATGAATGCTCTATCTTGGATCACTGGGTCACTGATGTCACCTAGAGAAATCAAAGCTCCTTGACCATTAAATAATTGCCCAGTGCGACCCATTGAGGTCGCAGCAGATGTCACACCTTCAATCCGCGCAATCGCCATTAACGATGATTCAGGGTTAATAGCATAAGACACATCAAACGCAGCACCTGTTTTAGAGATACTCGTCAAGCTCGAATTACTGTCATTGGTGCCCGCAGAAAAACCCACATCGACTAAACCTAGACTAGTACTTGCGCCTATTAACCCTGGTGTCACTACTTTGCCTCTGGCATCAATAACTTCGTATCCAGACAATGCAGGCTCACCTTGCATAACACTTTGGATTTTGCCGTTTTTAATCAGCACAGTGGCATTATCAATCGTCCCTTTCGAGGACATGGTATGTACCTTAGCCCCGACAATAGCAATACTTTTAGCATCCACGATATGAGTCAACAACATAAAGCCAAGTAATGAGTATTTGATTAGATTGTTCATTTGCTGTCTCCTTCACCGGGCTGTCCTAACTCAAAGTCACTCACTGGCCATGATGCGGGATCATTGCGGTCATATATTAATGCTCCGTCTAAATAAACGTGTTCTGCTTGAGCATAGGTGGAAAACGGGTCAGCCGTCCAGATCACCACATCAGCATTTTTACCTTTTTCCAAAGAGCCTGTTTGCTCAAATATGCCCAAAGACGTAGCAGGGTTAGCTGATAACCATTGCCATGCGTCAGCTTGGCTAATGTCGATCCCTGCACGGCGGCCTTTGGCCCAAGCTTTGGCAGCCTCTTGATTTAGTCTTTGAATACCTAAATCACTATCAGAATGCACTATCGCGCAGGCATTGGCTGCATGAACCATAGGCACGTTTTCTTGAATTCCGTCATAAGCCTCTAATTTAAAGCCCCACCAGTCAGCCCACATTGCCGAGCATACTCCAGCTTCTGCTAGTTGGTCGGCTATTTTGTATGACTCAACCGCATGATGAAACGCCGCTATCTTGTAATTAAACTCTTTCATCACATCCAACATAGTGCCCATGTCGTCGGCACGATAACAATGCATATGCACTAGAATTTCGCCTTTTAGCGCTAAAGCTAAAGTTTCAAGTTTGAGATCGCGCTTAGGCACTTTTGCGTCTTTTTTACCTGCTTCGTGATCAGCATAATATTTGTCCCATTTACGCTGATAATCTTGTGCATCCGCCCAAGCTTGCCTGTAACCAGCAACGTTGCCCATGCGTGTAGAAGGGCCCCCTTTTTTGCCATACACCCTTTTAGGATTTTCGCCGCATGCCATTTTCATACCGTAAGGCGCATCCGGAAATTTCATATCTTGCACGGTTGTACCCGGTAAATTTTTGACTGTTACGCCTCGCCCACCGACTAAATTTGCAGAGCCTGGTAAAACTTGCATAACGGTCACACCACCAGATAAGGCTCGCTGAAAGCCAGCATCTTGAGGCCAAATAGAATGCTCAGCCCACACTTCAGCTGTCACGGGGTTAGTCGCTTCGTTACCGTCAGAATGCGCGGTACCACCGGGAGACGGATATACGCCTAAATGACTATGCACGTCAATAATACCTGGAGTGACCCATTTGCCTATAGCATCAACAATTACACTTTCATCAGGTACAGATAAATCGTTGCCTATAGCCACAATTTTACCATCTTGTAACAACACAGAAGTGTCATTAAAAACGCCACCTATACCATCTAGAACGGTCGCATTGGTAATTAAAACACTTTTGCTAGCAATAGGTTTATAGGTACTTGGAAAAGGATTTTGATTGATTTGAAATGCAGGCTGTTTGACTTTGTCTTCGTCAGAGCCTGAACAACCCAACAAAGTAAATAAACCTGCCACAGCAATTAATGTAAATAGCTGTCGCTTGTTATTTAAAATTTTCATGTTTTTCCCTGAAAGTATTTGTTAATTGTTATGACACAATGAATCAATCTTTGTTGACTAAGATTGTCATAATTACATTATCGATATTTTACTAGGATTGGATCTCCTGCAAAATCTCATCTGCGCTTTTCAAGGCACGAATACGCATAAACAACACTTTAGCCTCTGGATATTGACGACTCAAATAACCCAACCATTGCTTCACCCGGTTAGGGTAATATTTACCTTTATCACCAAACAGTTCGTAACCAGAATATCTCACCAACAAATCCTTAACCTGCTCCCATCGCATGTGTTGCTCGGTATCTTTTATCACCTGAGCCAAATTAGGCATAGCCAAAGCACCGCGCCCCAACATAATATTTTCACAATCTGATTGCTGTTGGCAATTTTCTGCGTCTTGCTCATTCCAAATTTCACCATTAGCGACAATAGGAATATCTACATGTTGCTTTATCTTCGCAATCCAATTCCAATAAGCAGGTGGCTTGTAACCATCTACCTTGGTGCGGGCATGAATAACTAATGAGTTAGCCCCTGCGTCAGCAATAGCCTGTGCATTGGCTATCGCTAATGAAGTATCATCAAAACCCAAACGCATTTTGGCACTCACAGTATGTTCTTTAGGGACAGCTTGGCGCACAGCACTGACAATTTTATAAATCGTTTCAGGTTCGCGTAGTAATATTGCCCCCCCTTTGCTCTTGTTAACTGTTTTAGCTGGGCAACCAAAATTGAGATCAACACCATGAGAGCCTAGCTCAACGGCTCGAAATGCATTTTCTGCCAACCAGTCTGCGTGTTGACCTAATAACTGCACTTTGACTGGCACACCATTAGGCGTGAAACCTTGATTGTTTAACTCTGGGCATATCCGATAAAACACACGCTTAGGCATGAGCTGCTCTACAATCCTAACAAACTCAGTCACGCACAAGTCAAATCCACCCACTTGGGTCAACATGTCCCGCATGAGGTGATCAACGACCCCTTCCATCGGGGCTAAAGTAATATGCATTAACGCGACTCACTTTGTGATTTTTGCTGCCTACGAGTGCCACATGCCAGCACAATATCAAGCTGCTGTTTTGAACTCGCGGTGCTCCAAATCAATATTTCATTTAACATTCTAAAACATCCCAAACACATATCTTGGTCATCAAGACAGCAATTTTGGACACAAGGGGATTCGACGGTTGATGGTGTATTGGACATGACTTATTCATTCAAAATAGATTACGCGTATTCTATCAATAAGCTTATACCAATCCCAGTAAAGAAGTGACCGCTCATCGAAATTTAAAGAAGCTTAATCAAGGCGTGTGAATACAGAAATAGTGGATCTATTTTAAATTTATACAACGCAGAGTAAGCTTCTTTAAACCTCGTGTTTTGGAAAAGCACCAGCCGATTTTATGGTTCATTCTCGCTGCTTAAAAGGGGATTGCCATTCCTGCGGAGCGGCGCATTGCCTAAAATCGGCTGGGGCTTTCTGAGTGAACACGTCTTTATTAGGATTGGTATTATGAAAGACCAAAGTTTACTATGTGTCTAAAATTCATTCACAAGTTCAACTCGCTAAGGTAACCTACGATCGTGATCAGTAATTGATTTGTAGTAGCCGTTTTCTGATCACAAAGGCTACGGATACCTAAAAAGAGAGAAAGGAATTATGGATAATAAAAATTACCAACACTTTAGTTTTAACGAATTATTGAATGCTCAGCAGAACATAGGCTCAGAAACCCCACCGCAAGAAATAGTAGATTTGCAGGCCGTGATTAGTGCCCACCCAAATAACCCCGTGAATCAGCCCACAAATAAACGAACAGTGCCAGTAAAGTTTTTAGGTAAAACGGGCGAGTTTTTCTCTATTTGGATTGTCAATTTGTTATTAACAATCGTCACTCTTGGTATTTATTCAGCATGGGCTACCGTCAGAAATAATCGCTATTTTTATTCCAACACTGAAATTGACGGCCACAGATTGGCATACCTAGCAGACCCTATTCAGATACTAAAAGGCAGGATTATAGGTGTATTATTATTTGCTAGTTATTTTTTAGCCGCCTCATTTAGTCCTATTGCTGCTGGTATCATTATGCTGGTATTGGTATTTGCATACCCGCTACTGATTTGTATGAGCCTGAGATTTACAATGCGCATGACAGCATATAGAAATGTGCGCTTTAATTTTAATGGTAAGTATGGACGTGCTTTTGTGGTGTTTATTTTGTTACCCATCATGAGCGTATTTACTTTGTACTTGGCACTTCCTTGGGTAATGAAAAAAGTAGATCAGTTTATTTATGACAACATCACTTTCGGTGACAAAAAATTAAGCACGAGCCTTGAAACAGGAGAATATTTTATAGCTGGTTTAGGTGCAGCTTTTATAGGTATCGCCCTATTTGTATTAGCCAGCTTCGGCCTTGGGTTATCTTTTTCTGACTTGGTGCCAGGGGAAGACGGGATAGACTTCACCCTTGGATACGCGCTCTTTATTGTGACATATGTCGCAGTAATTTTAATTTGTTCTAGTTTTTACGCCGCTCGCATTCGTAATCATATATTTAATAATAGTGTGATTGAGGACGTGTCTGAATTCACATCACAACTATCAGTCTCACAATTGATTTGGTTACGAAGTTCAAACTTTGTGGTGATTGTCGCCAGCTTAGGTTTTGCCATGCCTTGGGTAAAAATTCGAAGCGCCAGATTATATGCTTCAGTGACGCAAGTGACAGTGTTTGCAGGTGCTGACAACGTTATAACTAAAGACGCTCAATCCAGTAGTGCCATTGGCGAAGAAGTGGCTAACGCCTTCGATATTGATGTGGCTATCGGTTAATGAACACCTTAGAAGTAATGGGTAAATTTTATCCCGTGGGGAGGTCTCAGTGCCTTCCCGTTACTGTGTTGATGACGGCATCTGACGGTCTGCGCATTATTGATTTATCGAACCAACTATTAGCCGAAACAGATGTCAGTCAAATACAGGTCGCTGAAAAGTTATCCTCTGTGCCCCGAGAAATATCGCTGTATGATCAAGGTCTTGTTGTCATCGATTCAACCCCTGCTGTAGATATTTGGATTGCGTCAAATAGCCAACAAAACAAAGTATCCAAACTAGAAAGCAGTAAGTCTACGGTTTTGCTCTGTGCGGTTTTAGTGCCTGTTTTTCTGTTTGCTTTCTTTAAATACCTGATCCCTGGCTCAGCTATTCTGTTTGCAGACTATGTACCCGAAAGCATAGTGAACATTGCTTCAAAACATACCTTAAGCGCATTAGATAACAGCATACTTTCTGACACGTCGCTGAATGATGAAACCCAGAATAGTTATCAAAATATGTGGCGAGATATTATATCTAAAATTGATGTTACGACCCAATTTGATATTCAATTCAGGCAATCTGACACTTTGGGAGCCAATGCCTTCGCCCTGCCCAATGGCACGATAGTCATCACAGATGAGTTGGTTAAACTGATTGGCGACAACCATGACCTGTTAACCGCTATTCTGTTACATGAAATTGGACATGTGGAACATAAACATTCCATGCGACTTATTTCAGAAGCATTGGCAACATCCATTGCAGTGAATTATTTTTTTGCTGATTTAGGTGGTTTAGTAGAGTTCTTTGCAGGCGTCTCTAATACCGTAGTTCAAAATCAATTTTCCCGAAAGTTAGAATGGGAAGCTGATAACTATGCTCTTAGTAAACTTGTCGGATTAGGAATGGACAGAGAAAGCTTTGCCGAGGCCATGCAAAAGCTAGCTGTAACACTGCCTAAAGAGTCCAAGCTAACTTTATGGCTTCAATCTCACCCATCGATGCAATCGCGTATAGATAATGCCAAAGATAAGCCCCTAGATTAATTTAAGAACCACCGATGTGTATATGTTTCTGTATATTGCATCGGTTTTTAATATTTAATCGGCACCACCTTTTTTACCTAAGTGAAGTGAAAATTTACATATTCTGTGGATATCATGCATGGTATTTTATGACTAAGGCACCATAATTATGATCAATAAAAATTACGTTCACAATCCTCTGAAGTAGAAAACATCACAATAATGTCTAAAAATTATGTAGTCCGAGTAACGCAATAAATTAACGTTTTCAAATTATTGAAACCTCTTCTTAGAGCGACTCTAAACTTGTTATTTTATAGGTAGTGAGACCTGTACATAGATCTGACACATTCCAAAGATTTCATCAAATCAAGCATATAGACGTTTACTGTGTTGCAGTAAAAAGCGCGGATTAATGATATAAAATTTCTGATTGAAGACGTGTTTAATCATTGCCCTCACTATAAGAACACCCGGAGTTTTCTGAAGCACTCATTTTTTATTTTATGGCGATGAACACCATGACTGTTTTCAATGTGTTTATAACAACAAAAAGTGTCGAGTACTACTAAGCGTCTATCATTTACTGTCGTATTCAAAATAAAGATAAAAACTAAATTAACACGATATACCTATTAATTTATGTATATACATGAGTATATGATAATGATTGAATGAATTGAACGAAGCAAAAGCGTTACGATCCGTCATAATCGATGATACTTAACATATTTAAACGAACTGATGTTGCAAGCTAGAAGTAAGACATAATCGTGTGGTTAATGTGTAGCAATATAATCAATAAGGAGAAAATAATATAAGTGAATGAAATCAACCTCACCCAAGACGAAAACCTTTCTATAAAGATCAGTTACCAGTTATTGCCTAGTGACCAGCAGAGGTTCGATCTGTATTTTTCTTTACCGGATGAAATGGGTATTAGCCCTAAAACCTTAACAGAAGAGCAGTATTTTAATAATAGTATACAAAGCCACAGCGCTTATTACTCATACCAACTGCATTTACCTTTAGTACGAAGTCGCTTTATTAGCCAACAAAAAGGTGAGCAAAGTGACTATCGCTTAAACCTTAATTTATTTTCTTATCAAATTCGTATTGCCTTAGATACAGATATAAAACAGACTTTTAAGCTTAAAGAAAGTAAAGACTTTTATCCACAAGCCATAAAATTGGCAGAGCAGATTTCTGGATTATTAAAAAAGCTAAGAAGATATACGCCTCCAGATAAAAAACTCAGCGCATATTTCAAGAACGCTGATAACTACCTCAGTTGGCAAGTCGAACAATCATTTTTAAAACTGCTGTCTAGAGCCCCAAAAAGTAATGACTTCACCAGTGAAAAAAACTTTTTATTGGCCCTGTGTCGTAGTGAAAATGAATACCGAAAAGAGAACCAATATAACTCACAAGTTACCTTGGGTGACCCTAATCGCATCACCAATAAAATGCGGTTACTGCAACGATTAATTGAATATGGAGTAGTATTTAAAAAGGAAGTTAAAAACCTGAATACTAGTTTAAACCGAATAGTACGTGGCACAGTTACTGCAATTATTATGGCTTTTGTTATGGTGCTGGTATTAAATGCACGTACCAACTTTACTGAAGTCACAATTGCATTGGTCGCTATGTTGGGGGTTATTTACGGTCTAAGAGAAATATTTAAGGACGATATCACGCGTATCATTTGGCGCCGTATTCAAAAAGGCCTACCAAAATGGAAAATAATTTATAGTCATAGTGTCAATAAAAGTCGAGTGGCGAGTCAGACGATTTGGCTTGAATACATCCGTAATAGAGACTTACCCAAACAAGTAGATAAATTATTTCAAACGCGCAGACAACAGAACAAACAGGCCGCACAGTTACTACATTTCCGCAGTGATACTAGGGTAAATGCAAAAGATTTTTTACCCGGCTACGATGAGATCCAACAACGTATTTATTTTAATTTAACCCCCTTCATACGTTTTTTAAAAAAAGGTGAAGGCCGTTTATATTCACTCGATAGCAATAAAATAACTAAACAAGCTGTTGAACGTCGTTACCAAATCAACGTAGTTTTAATGCATATAAATAAACAAAATCAACAACAAATTCAGCGATTTAAGATCACACTTAATCGGTCTAACATTATTAATATTGAAGCAATACAGTCGAATGTTGATGATTGATAACGAATATCTCATTACTCTGCTGTAAGTTAACTCAAATGCAAGGATAACTTGTTAAGCCACTGTCTGGTGCTAATGAGTTACCCATTGTAATTTACATCGGATATCTTGTGAGCATTTAGCAATATTTATAATCGGTGTTTTATTGATTAGCGCCTTATGGAAATCTACAACATCACCGAGCATCCTTTTTAATGCTTATCGCATGTTTTTAACTGACACTAGGACAGCCTTGTTAATGCGTTTGTGAATAGAGAAAAAATGATGATTCACCAATTGAGAACACAGAAGGAAATAATATCTGGAGTGAGTTGTAGACTCGCTTGAATTGACAACAACCTCACCTATTCAGTAATAACGAAGCAACTCAATTACTGAAGTGGCTTCGGCATATGGTGTACTAGGAAGTGATACAATATGTTAATATATTATATCACTTCGCGGCCTTGCTAACGCACGTTCAAAGATACTCCAAACATTTTTGTATTCGGGCTATCCTTACCCTCTCCCGTTGGACCGTGCTAAATCACGTTCAAATTCGTTCCAGACGAATTTGTATTCGGGCTATCCTTACCCTCTCCCGTTGGGCCGTGCTAAAACACGTTCAAATTCGTTCCAGACGAATTTGTATTCGGGCTATCCTTACTATCCCCCGTTGGGCCTTGCTAAAGCACGTTCAAATTCGTTCCAGACGAATTTGTCAAACCGAAGGGGGTCTCATCCCCTTCGGTCATCATTATCTTTAACCAATAAAAAAGCCGCTTAATTGCTTAAGCGGCTTTCGTATATGGCGTCCCCAAGGGGATTCGAACCCCTGTTACCGCCGTGAAAGGGCGGTGTCCTAGGCCTCTAGACGATGGGGACAGAAACTAAGTTATCGAAGAATACTTCGACAAGTGTTTGTAACAAAAAATACCTTATGAACTAACAACTTCGTTAATTACTTTATGAATTTTCTCTTACAAAAACAAAACTTCTATCAAACTATATATTAACTGGCCTAGGCGGTAGTTAATAATCCTTGTTTTCAAGCTTAAGTTAAATCTTTTAACTTAATATATGGCGTCCCCAAGGGGATTCGAACCCCTGTTACCGCCGTGAAAGGGCGGTGTCCTAGGCCTCTAGACGATGGGGACAAAAATCGGTTCTCAAAAACATGTTTTTACGATTTTTGTTAGGCGAGGAGAGCTTGCGAACCAAGCGACCTTATCTAGCAAAACCTCAAACGGGTCTTTAAAAAAGTTTTAGTAAGTTAACTACCTACAAAAACAAAATTCTTATCTTGTCTTATCTCTATATCTACTGGCCTAGGCGGTAGTAGACAATCCTTGATGTTGGTGGAGCCAGGCGGGATCGAACCGCCGACCTCTTGCGTGCCACGCAAGCGCTCTCCCAGCTGAGCTATGGCCCCAAACTTATCA
>Ga0209712_10000717_pt1 | contig 28716 bp, 27 predicted proteins | sample ArcOceMetagenome_FD_187443 | JGI IMG/M metagenome (GOLD analysis project Ga0209712, IMG submission 187443) | Marine eukaryotic phytoplankton communities from Arctic Ocean - Arctic Ocean - Greenland ARC118M Metagenome (SPAdes) (version 2) | ecosystem: Environmental > Aquatic > Marine > Oceanic...
AATCACAAACAATTCACCTGTCACTAGAGTACCCGCGTTTTGGTTTGTGGCTTATCAAAGAAATCGTGGTCGCCAATTTAACAGTGGTTAAGCACATATGGCTTGGTAACAAAACAATTACACCCACAGTAAAAGTAATTAAAGCAAGCCAAACCAGTGATGTGGGAAAGGTGATCTACGCAAATTCAATTACACTAACACCTGGCACTGTGGCGCTAGGTTTAGTAAATGATGAAATAATGGTGCATGCATTAATTCAAGAAAATATTGAGGCACTCGAGTCTGGAGATATGGATAGCCGGGTTAGTAAACTGGAGCAATCATGGTAATTGCAGCAACTTTGGCAATTCTTGTTGCCATGATACTAGCCGTTATTAGGGCTGCAGCCGGCCCTAGCCTGTACGATAGAATTCTAGCCGTCAATATGTTTGGCACTAAGACGGTGCTACTTATTTCTCTTTTGGGTTTTGTGATGGGCCGCCCTGAGTTTTTAGATATCGCTATGGTCTATGCGCTGATTAACTTTATCAGTGTTATCGGGGTGCTGCGCCTATCTGACGCTTTTAACTCTAAACATAATGGCCAAGTGGCTGATCTAGTAAAGAGAGTACCGTAATGGAAGGTGTCCTTAGTTTACTGAGTGCTTTTTTTCTCTTAATTGGTAGTTTTTTGTGCCTCTCAGGCGGTGTAGGTATATTGCGATTTCCAGACTTCTATACCCGTATGCATGCAGCAGGAGTAACAGATACTTTAGCTGCCACCATGATACTTATTGGTTTAATGCTACAAAATCCTGAAATGCTGGTGATTATAAAACTCATACTTATTCTTTTAATGACGCTGTTTATTAGCCCCGCAGCCAGTCATGCCCTAGGTCAGGCTGCAGCTTTAAACAATTTACCTCCGCTGGTAGATTTGCATATAAAGGACTTGGAGAGCGCTTCAGCCTCAGGAGATAAAACATCGAAATCTTAGTCGATATTGTCTTACTGACACTTTTGGTTGGTATTGCCCTTGCGGTCAATCAAATTAAAGATATGTTTGCCGTTGTCATGCTGGCAGGTATTTATGGCCTTGTGTCTGCCAGCTTCTTCGTTGCTATGGACGCTGTAGATGTTGCTTTTACAGAGGCCTCTGTTGGTGCCGGCATTTCCACACTCTTAATGCTAACAACTGTAGCCATGACTGGGCGAACGGAACATGAAGCAAGCCACAAGCCTCTTTTAGCGTTGATTTTAGTGGCTATAACTGGTGGTTTGCTAATTTATGGAACCTTCGACATGCCCTATTTTGGTTCTGCAGATGCTGCCGTTCACAACCATGTCGCTCCTCGTTATATTTATGATTCGATGAAGGAGATTGGTGTCCCCAATATGGTCACTTCTGTACTGGCAAGCTATAGAGGGTTTGACACCTTTGGCGAAGTTACGGTGATATTTACGGCTGGAATTGGTGTTTTGGCATTGTTATCGGTTGCCCAGCGCCCTAAAGATGATGCCGCAATTGAAGCAATTAATGACTCAATGCATGAGAAGCATTTGATCTTGCGCGTTGCTATAAAAACGATGATTCCATTTATTCTACTTTATGCTTTTTATGTGCAGTTCCACGGTGATTACGGTCCTGGTGGGGGGTTTCAAGCTGGCGTTATATTTGCTGCAGCGATCATTATGTATGCAATGTTATTTGGCCTAAGTGCAGCACGAAGAGTGATAACGCAGCCTTTTGTGCAATTATTATCAGCCCTTGGCGTACTCCTTTATGGAAGCGTAGGCGTGGTGTCAATGATAAATGGTGGCAGCTTTCTGGATTATAGTGTGTTGGCTGCCGACCCTATTGCTGGGCAACATTTGGGCATTCTGATAATTGAGCTGGGTGTCGGTTTAACAGTTGCGTCCGTCATGATCATCATATTTTTTAGTTTTTCTGCGCGCAGAGAATACCAACAGGCTAATAAAGGTGGGTCTTTATGACAATGATACTAGGCCTTTATAATTACTGGGTAGTGATCGTTTTAATGATGATTGGTTTCTATATCATCATAGCTCATGGCCACCTTATCAAAAAAATTATTGGCCTAAATATTTTTCAAACCTCTGTTTTTATTTTTTATATTAGCGTTGGAAAGGTTGAGGGAGCGACTGCACCAATATGGCAAGAAGGCATCATACTTTACTCTAATCCACTTCCTCATGTTCTAATCTTAACCGCCATTGTAGTGGGTATAGCAACGACTGCTTTGGGGCTTGCGCTGATCATAAGGATTAAAGAAGCCTATGGTGTTATTGACGAGGATGAAATTCAAGCCATGGATAACCAGGCTATGGTCAATCAAGACAAGGAACATCAGTAGTGTTAGTGCACCTCCCCATATTGCAAGTTATAGTGCCGCTAATAGCAGCCCCGGCCTGTTTGATCCTCAGAAGGCCAAAACTAGTTTGGTTATTTGCACTCTTCGCTAGTTCGTTAGCGTTTATCATTAGCATTCTTTTGCTTCAGCAAGTGATGACAGCTGGCACCATTAGTTATGAATTAGGCGGATGGAGCCCACCATGGGGGATTGAATACCGTATTGATAAGCTGAACGCGTTTATTGCCCTAATCATATCTGGCATCAGTACTGTGGTATTACTGGCAGCGCAAACCAGCATAGAAAAAGAAATACCTAAAGATAAACAGCCTCTTTTTTATATTCTATACTTACTGTCACTATCTGGGATGTTGGGTATCGTAACCACTGGTGATGCGTTCAATGTTTTTGTTTTCCTAGAAATATCCTCACTGTCAGCCTACTCGTTAATTGCGCTTGGTAAAGACCGGCGTGCGCTTTGGGCATCCTTTCAATACCTCATCATGGGAACCATAGGTGCTACTTTTATCCTTATTGGTATAGGCCTCATGTACCAGATGACGGGGACACTTAACATGGCCGACCTTGCAGTGCGTTTACCTGAAGTGGCAGAAACCCGCACCATTACTACTGCTTATGTATTTTTTATTGTAGGTGTGTGCTTAAAACTCGCATTATTTCCCCTGCATTTTTGGCTGCCAAATGCCTATGCTTATGCACCCTCAATTGTAACTGCTTTTTTTGCCGCTACCTCCACCAAGGTGGCTGCTTACCTACTGATTCGTTTCACTTTTTCAATCTTCGGTATTTCGTTTTCGTTTACTACCCTACCGATTGAAACAATGTTTTTGGTGATGGGTTTGTTAGGCATATTCATTGCGTCTACAGTGGCTATTTATCAAGATAATATAAAGCATGTATTTGCATACTCTAGTGTGGCTCAAGTGGGTTATATGATTGTCGGATTCAGTCTTTCTACACCTGCTGGATTAACTGCAATGCTGCTGCACATGTTTAATCATGCATTGATGAAAGGTGCGCTATTCATGGCCTTAGTTGCCATCATGTACCGTGTTGGTAGTAGCAAAATTAATGACTTGCAAGGTTTAGGTCGGCAAATGCCTTTAACGGTGGCTGCCATTGTAGTGGGTGGTTTAAGCCTTATTGGGGTGCCGCTAACGGTTGGCTTTGTAAGTAAGTGGTATTTAGTTGTGGCCGCTATCGAAAAAGGTTGGTGGTGGTTAGCCGGACTAGTTTTACTGGGTTCTTTATTGGCTGTTATCTATGTATGGCGTATTGTTGAGACCGCTTATTTTAAGGCCCCCATTTTGGGTCAGCAGCCAGTTAAAGAAGCACCAATGGCTATTCTTGTTCCGGTTTGGCTTCTGGTGAGTGCTAACGTGTACTTTGGTATTGATACACGCTTCAGTGTGGAAATTGCTGCCAGCGCAGCCAAAAGCTTATTCGGAGTTGCGCAATGATTTTCTCATTAGAAACCTTGCTGCAGCTGTGTATTCTTTTACCCATCTTTGCCACGCTTTTCATCGTCGCCTTTAGGCGCCATCCAAATTTACGGGAAGCTGTTAGCCTTGCTACCAGCCTATGCGTCTTTTATGCAGTGGTTACTATTTATCTAGGTTTAGATGCTGGTGAAACTATCGCTGTCCATTGGCTGCAGGTTTTACCTGGATTAAGTTTGAGTTTCTCTGTGGAACCATTAGGGATGATCTTTGCGTTAATCGCTAGCTTCCTCTGGTTTGTGACTATTATCTATTCCATTGGTTATATGCGTGGCCATAATGAAGACCATCAAACACGGTTTTTTTGTTGCTTTGCCATTGCCATAGGCAGTGTCATGGGGGTTGCCTTTGCAGATAACTTGTTTACCCTGTTTATCTTTTATGAAGTACTCACGCTCTCTACCTACCCCCTTGTCACTCATGCTGGAACAGACGCTGCAAAAAAAGGTGGGCGGGTCTACCTTGGCATTCTACTCAGTACATCGGTCGCATTTTTTCTATTTGCAATACTTGGCACTTGGGTAATCGCTGGTACGCTAGATTTCACTCAAGGTGGCGTATTTCCAGTAGATGCAAACACTACTTTGCTAGGTATAATTTTAGTATTATTTATTTTTGGCATTGGTAAGGCGGCCATTATGCCCTTCCATCGGTGGCTACCTGCAGCAATGGTCGCACCAACGCCAGTTAGTGCTTTACTGCATGCAGTGGCTGTAGTTAAGGCTGGTGTTTTCACCGTAATGAAAGTTGGCATGTTTATTTTTGGCCTCGATTTATTAATTGTTTTACCAACTACACAGTTTTTGCTATACCTAGCTGGCGCTTCAGTATTGCTTGCCTCTTTCGTTGCTATGCGACAAGACAATTTAAAAGCAAGGCTTGCTTACTCAACAGTTAGCCAGCTGGGCTATATTACTATTGGTGTGCTCTTGGCAACATCATCAGGCGTTATCGCAAGTTCAATGAATATAGCAATGCATGCTTTTGGAAAAATTACTTTATTCTTCTGTGCTGGTGCAATTTTGGTTGCCGCACATAAAAGTAACATCAGTGAAATGCGAGGTCTGGGTAGGCAAATGCCTTTTACTATGGTGGCGTTCTTTATTGGTAGTCTTAGCATTATTGGGTTGCCTCCCACAGGTGGAACATGGAGCAAGTGGTACTTGTTGATGGCTACATTAGAAACTGACCAATTAATTATTATGGTCATCTTAATGCTCAGTTCACTGCTCAATATTGCCTATTTGATGCCAATACCTTTTCACGCTTTTTTCTCCATTAGTCCAGCTAAAAATGAGCACGGAGTGGCTACTGCCAAAGTTCAAATAAAAGAAGCCCCTACTGCTTCATTGATCGCAATAGGCATTGCAGCTTTGGGTTGTTTGGTCTTGTTTATCTACCCCAACCCTCTTTACGAATTGGCTTCTGCTATTTTAGAACCTCAGCAATCGACTCATGGAAACTAATGAAATGACTCAGTGTCTAGACACTCAGAACTATAAAAAATCGACGTCAATAGTTTTGTCGCCTGCATTTGATTGTTGCCGTTTGTTAAAAAGAATTGTGTACTGCCTTCTGTTAAAAACACAGATTGGAGAGAAAGTATGAATGACCAAGAGAAACATTGGCTAGTTAGAGAAAAGACCATACGCTTACTTTGGCGAGGCGGTATTGCTATGTTATTTTTGCTCGTCATGGCTGATTTTTTTATTCACGCTCACCCTTACTTCCAAATAGACGGTACGTTTGGCTTCTTTTCCTGGTTTGCGCTTGTGACCTGTATCAGCATGGTACTTTTTGCTAAGGCACTTGGTCTACTTTTAAAGCGAAAGGACACCTATTATGACAATGAGTGACTTGCCGCCAGGCTTGGTGCTAATTATTGGTGCGTTCATACTGCCGATTGTAGGTCAAAGACTGAGACCTATACTTACATTAGGCTTGCCACTGTTAACACTTTACTTGGTATGGAGCTTGCCAAACGGCACTTTCTCTACTGTCCCTATGTTAGATTACAATCTTGCCTTTATTCAAAGTGATTCACTAAGCCGTCTCTTCGCCACTGTTTTTTCTATAATGACATTTGGTGGAAGCCTGTTTGCCCTTAAGCAAAAGCGAGTATTGGAATTAGCTTCAGTATTTGTCTATGCTGGCAGTGCCATTGGCGTCGTCTTTGCTGGAGACCTAATAAGCCTGTTTATTTTTTGGGAAATAATGGCTGTTGCATCAACATTAGTTGTTCTTTCGGCTGGTGGAAAACGTTCGTATCAGATTTCGATGCGATATTTCCTCATCCACGTTTTCGGCGGAACACTATTATTGATAGGAATATTGTCACATATTGTAGACACGGGCTCAACTGCATTTACCGCAATGGCACCGAATACATTCGGTACCATTTTTATTCTCATGGGCTTCCTTATTAACGCTGCTGCACCCCCTTTATCGGCATGGCTATCTGATGCCTACCCGGAAGCTTCTTTTAGTGGCGCAGTATTTCTTTCAGCTTTTACCACTAAAGCAGCTGTATATGTTTTGCTACGCGGTTTCCCCGGGTCTGAAGTTCTCATTTTTATCGGCGTATTCATGATATTTTATGGCATTATATATGCCCTGCTAGAAAATGACATGCGCAGAATTCTCGCTTACAGCATCGTCAATCAAGTGGGCTTTATGGTGACTGGTGTGGGCATTGGTACGGAAATGGCGTTGAACGGTGTTGCCGCGCACGCGTTCACACACATCATCTACAAGGGATTGCTGCTAATGTCGGCTGGATCTGTTCTTTACATGACTGGCAGGCGCAAGTGCACTGATTTAGGAGGACTATTTCAGAGTATGCCGCTCACAGCCATTTGCAGTATCATTGGTGCACTGTCGATTTCCTCATTTCCACTGACCTCAGGATTCATCAGTAAGTCTATGATCAGTCAAGCGGCTGCAGATGAAAGTCTAACGTTAGTCTGGTTTATGCTAATGGCTGCATCAGCTGGGGTCTTCCTTCATGCTGGAATTAAATTTCCCTGGTTTGTATTTTTTCAAAAAGATTCAGGTTTGCGCCCCTCGGATCCTCCTTGGAGTATGAGATTAGCAATGATTCTGTTTGCAAGTATTTGTATCGGTCTGGGAGTCTGGCCCGAATATTTATATGCAATGTTACCTTATGAGGTTACTTATGTGCCCTATACTGTGACTCACGTTGTGCAAATGTTGCAGCTGTTGCTATTCTCAGGCTTTGCTTTTTTTATCATGCTTCCTTTGATGAAACGAACGCTCACTATTACCTTAGATTTCGACTGGACCTATCGCCGTTTTTTCGCATTACTATTACGCCGAATGTTTACTATAATTTGGAAAATAGATGGCGCCTTACGCCAAGCCTTTCTGTCCAAGCTCGATTCTGGATTAAGTTACCTCGCTCGACGAAATGTGGGCGCCAGTAGCTTACTTTCTCGTGATCATCCTGCGGGCAGTATGGTGATATGGGTAACGGTTCTGTTGGCTATATATTTGCTGATGAGCTTTATAGGTTAATCCCTCTTAATTTCGAAAGCATAACAACTGACCTATCGTTCACCTTTAAACAAAGAGACGAGCACGTGAAAAGTGCCGTCTCTTACTTGTTTCCATAAAAGTAAAGGTAATACAGCCTAACTGAATTTTATCCCAGTGTAGGCGACATAACGTTGCTATTTAATCTAATTAGTTATTCTATTGTATTGTTAAGATACGTCCATATAAATAATGCTCAAAGCATTAATCAAGTTTATGTCCTAGCCAAAATCACATCTAACAGGGTTACTAAGGGCCAGCCTTATCTGAACTAGAATAAGGCCTAATATCTTTGTAAGCTCAATTTAACTGGCTTCCTAGCCCCGTTTACGGCTGCCCATCAACCCCACTTGAGAACCACAGCGGCTGAGCCACCCTCATTTTGTTGTTGATTACTGGACAGTAGTCTATGTTCAATTAATTGTACAACTCCATGCAGACCCCTGAAAGCACACTAAAACTAGTTTTTTGAATAACATTTTTTTGCCAAGCTTAAGAAATGCTTTTTCTTTAAAAATGAGGATCATCTGTGTATTCACTGCTCTAAAAATTATCACTAAATAATCATATTTTTTACGATTATGCTGCCATTAAAATAGAATGAAGCGCTTATTGTAACCAAAAAGATAATTTAACAGAATTATATCAAAAATAGTTACACACACCTTATCCAGACTATAGCTGAAATCTCGATCAACTTATCCAACGCAAAAGATCTCAACAGTGTAAACGCTCTGTGAAGCTAAAAGAGTTATCCACACTATCCACAGCTATATGCACAATTCACCTGATAGCCATTAGAAATAATAAAATCAACCAGAGTTTTACCCTTAAAGGTTGTTAATAACATGCGATCCTAAGAATATCTAATCTGTGTATAACATCCACCTGTGTATAACTAGGTTAGTTACACACACATAATGGTCAGCCTACAAACCCAATATTAACCTTAAATTAACAGCTTTATCATCACTTTAAATTACTGTTTTAATTAACTTTTTTAAACTTGTACATAAAATATAGGCTGCTTAATAGTAATAACAATAATAATATAATATATATATACTTCTTTACATAGAATAACTAACTAGGATTTAAGAAACGCCAAAATTCTGGCGATTTATTAAAGGCTTTAAAAACGCTATACTAAGAACCTGTAACTTCGTAACAATTTTGTAAGGAATAGATCGTGGATTTCCCCTCACGTTTTGATGTCATTGTAATTGGCGGTGGACATGCTGGAACCGAAGCAGCCCTAGCTAGCGCTCGCTTGGGGGCTAACACACTACTTTTGACCCATAACATGGACACCTTAGGTCAAATGTCATGCAATCCAGCAATTGGTGGCATAGGTAAGAGTCATCTGGTACGGGAAATAGATGCCTTCGATGGTGCAATGGCTAGAGCAACAGACTTAGCGGGCATCCAATTCCGGGTATTAAACTCCCGCAAGGGCCCAGCTGTGAGAGCAACAAGGGCACAAGCTGACCGAAGTTTATATCGTAGTGCAATTAGACAAATCCTTGAACAGCAGAAAAATCTTTATATATTTCAGCAATCTGTAGACGATCTAATTATTGATCAAGATCAAGTAATCGGTGCCAAAACCAACATGGGTGTAAGTTTTTACGCTCAACAGGTTGTTATGACTACAGGTACTTTTCTAGGAGGAATTATCCATATTGGTATGCAGCAAAGCCAAGGTGGTCGTGCTGGTGATCCGCCAGCAAATGCCCTAGCTCAAAGGCTTAGAGAAAGACCGTTTCGCATAGAGCGGTTGAAAACTGGAACTCCACCAAGAATCGATAAACGTACTGTAGATTTTAGTGTGATGCAAGAGCAACCAGGAGATACACCTATTCCAGTCATGTCTATGATGGGTAAAGCAAGTGATCATCCACAACAAGTACCGTGCCACATCACTCATACCAACGTTAATACCCATAATATGATCCGGGATAGTTTGGATCGTTCTCCATTATACGCAGGGGTTATCGAAGGCGTTGGGCCGCGCTATTGTCCTTCGATTGAAGATAAAATAATGCGTTTCGCAGACAAGGACAGTCATCAGATCTTTGTTGAGCCAGAAGGGCTAAGTAGCATAGAGCTTTATCCTAATGGTATTTCTACTAGTTTACCGTTTGATGTGCAATTAAAATTTGTAAGGTCTATTGTAGGGTTTGAAAATGCCCACATAATCAGGCCAGGCTACGCAATCGAATATGACTATTTTAATCCACAAGATCTAAAAGCTACGTTAGAAACAAAGCTTGTTAGTGGGTTATATTTTGCTGGGCAAATCAATGGTACCACCGGTTATGAGGAAGCTGCAGCGCAAGGTTTACTGGCAGGCGCAAACGCTGGCTTAAAAGCCTTAGGCAAGGAATCATGGACAGCAGGTCGAGATCAAGCCTACCTAGGCGTAATGGTAGATGACCTAGTGACTAATGGCACTCAAGAGCCGTATAGGATGTTTACTAGCCGAGCGGAGTATAGGTTGTTGCTGCGCGAAGATAATGCCGATCAACGCTTAACAGAGATTGGCCATAGCCTTGGTTTAGTGGGCGAAGAGCGCTGGCGGTCATTTAATGAAAAATGTGAAGCCATAGAACAACGTAAAGGCTTAATGAGAGACACCAAAATAACCTTGAAAAATGATCTGGGCAAAAAAATAGAAACATTATTGGACAAGCCTTTGAGCAAAGATACTAATTTGTTAGATATACTAAAACGTCCTGAGTTAAGTTACTCAAAGCTCCACAAAGTTGCAAAACTACCAGAGGTAGACTCAACAATAGGGGAACAGATAGAAATTGGTGTTAAGTACGCTGGGTATATAGATCGACAAAAAGAGGATGTAGAGCGTCTAAAAAGAAGTGAGTCTACGGTAATCCCTGTAGATTTTAACTATCGTGGCATTCATGGGTTATCTAATGAGGCTACCGCCAAACTAGAGGATATTCGCCCCGAAAATTTAGGGATGGCTAGCCGAATTCAAGGTGTGACGCCAGCCGCGCTTTCTTTGCTGCTAATTTATCTAAAGAAACATAAAATGAAGTCGAACATAGACTTGGCAGTATAGTGATAACTGCTCCAACGACCTTTTTTAATCAGAACCAAAGCCACACTCAATGGCGCAATCTGATAGATCAAGGTAGCCATTCTTTATCACTAGATGTGACTAAGAAACAGCTTGATATACTTGTCAGTTATATTGATCAGTTGGTTAGGTGGAACAAAGCGTATAACTTAACGGCAATTCGAGATCCGTTAGATATGGTAAAGTTACATGTCTTGGATAGCCTAGCAATTGTGGCACCACTTTCTAGGATAGACGGGCACCGTTTTATAGATATAGGAACAGGTGCAGGTTTACCCGGCATGATTTTAGCTATAGTTTGTCCCCATTTAACCATTCACCTCCTAGACACTAACGGCAAAAAAACCCGCTTTCTAACTCAGTTTAAGCATCTTCATCAGCTCAATAATGTCGAAGTATTTAATCAGCGTTGTGAGAATTATTTTCCTGACAAGACTTATGATATCGTTTTATCTAGAGCCTTTGCGTCAATTGCCGATATGCTGAAAGGTTGCCTGCACTTAGCAAGTACCGAAGGTGTTTTTGTAGCGATGAAGGGTACATACCCACAACAAGAACTGGATGCTATGCCCGCAAACTATAGCCTGATAAACTGTGAAATCTTGGAGGTACCTGGTGTTAAAGCTGAGCGCCACTTGTTAACTATTAAAAAATTAGCGTAGGTCATTTGTGAGCAGAGTCATTGCTATAACTAATCAAAAAGGTGGTGTGGGTAAAACCACGACGTGCGTTAACTTGGCGGCATCATTGGTGGCTGTCAAACGACGAGTATTGGTAGTCGATTTAGACCCCCAAGGCAATACAACCATGGGTAGTGGTGTTGAGAAAAACAGCTTACGATATTCGGTTTTAGATGTATTAACGCAAAAGGTGGACGTTAATAAGGTGCTGCAAACTAACACCCCAGCAGGTTATGACTTGCTCCCCGCTAATGGTGATTTAACAGCGGCTGAGGTCGAGCTCATTCAAGTGCAGCAGAAAGAGGCTCGTTTACGAATTGCGTTAAGCCAATTACAACAGCCTTACGATTTTATACTTATCGACTGCCCACCGTCTTTGAGTATGCTTACTGTTAATGCGTTAGCTTGTGCTAATAGTGTATTAGTGCCAATGCAATGCGAGTATTATGCGTTAGAAGGCATCAGTGCTCTACTAAATACTGTAAAGCTTATCAAAAATAGCCTAAACCCAAATTTGGTAATTGAAGGCATATTACGTACGATGTACGATCCACGTAATAGCCTCACTAATGACGTTTCACATCAGCTAATTAATCACTTTGGCGATCTAGTATATCGCACAGTCATTCCTCGTAATGTGCGCTTGGCTGAAGCACCAAGTCATGGGTTGCCAGCATTGATGTACGACAAACACTCTCGTGGGGCAGTGGCATATTTAGCACTAGCTAGTGAATTTATTCGTCAACAAGAAAAAAAATAGAGTTGTATTATGGTAAAAAAACGTGGCCTGAATCGTGGTTTAGAAGCTTTACTACAAGGTGCTGGAAGCCTAGATGTTGACTTAACACAAGACCAACCTAAAGCCAAAGATGGTTTACAAGAATTACCTGTCGAGTGGGTGCAACGTGGTGTGTATCAACCACGAATAGACATGGATCCTGAAGCTTTAGAGGAGCTAGCCGCATCCATCCGTGCACACGGAATCATGCAGCCTATTGTCGTTAGATCAGTGGGGATTGATCGATACGAAATTATTGCTGGCGAGCGTCGATGGCGAGCTGCACAGTTGGCAGAGTTAGATAGTATACCTGCGCTGATCAAAGAAGTGCCTGATGAGGCGGCCATTGCAATGGCGCTAATCGAAAACATTCAGCGCGAGGACCTTAATGCCATAGAAGAGGCGTTTGCCTTACAGCGATTGCAGAATGAATTTGAACTCACGCAGCAGCAAGTAGCGGACGCAGTTGGTAAATCCCGCAGTGCCATTGCCAACCTACTAAGGCTTTTACAGTTGAGTGAGCCGGTACGCTTGATGCTAGAACGAGGTGACTTAGAGATGGGCCACGCACGATGTTTGCTAGCTCTAGACGGAGAAAAGCAACTTCAATCAGCCCGTGAAGTTGTCGCCAAAGGACTCTCCGTACGTCAAACTGAGGAGCTAGTTCGCAAAGCTCAACAAGTGCCAAACACCCATATAAAACAAGGGCCTGATGCCGACACGGCGAAGCTTCAAAACCAGTTATCTGACGCCATTGGTGCAGCAGTTAGCATAAAGCATTCAGCTAAAGGCAAAGGAAAGTTAACTATTTCATATGCTAGCTTAGACCAACTTGATGGTATCATCGCCAGGCTTGAACCGAGATGACACGGGGTCCTACTCTATTCAACTATAGTCGAAATACAATTTTAAAAGATGAAAATTGTTGAGATTTCAAAACAAACTCCCTATAATACGGGCGCTCTGGCGTTAGATGCCATGATGAGCAAAATTTAGACCAACAACCAGTGGATTTTGTAAGCACATATGGCGCTCAATAAAGCCCCCCTTTGGCTGCAACAAACATTAACCTATCAGGCCCTCGTAGTGGCTCTGATTGGAGTGGGTTTATCTATAACAGATTGGGTTGCGGGCTTGTCCGTAATTATTGGTGGTGCTATTTACAGCCTGCCTGCTTATTGGGCCCTTAGGCGCGAGTTTATGCGCGGTGACAAGCGTCACTTAGATGCCCAAACCACAGCAGATGCAAGGCTAACTCTGGCACAGATGTATGGCAATGAAGTGGTTAAAATAATCTTGACAGTAGTCTTGTTTAGTTTAGCCTTTGGTTTAGTTAAACCACTAAACCCATTAGCCCTACTGTTGGCCTTTACCGGCTCCCATATACTTGTAGCACTGTTACCAGTGGTTATAGATAAACAAACTTCTACGAAATAAAAAGTGAGATAAAGCATGGCAAGTGGCATGACGTCCTCTGAGTATATCGCTCACCATCTGACTAACCTAACCTATGGAAAGCACCCAGTGAATGGCTGGAGTTTTGCAGAAAGTGGACAACAAGTTGCAGACATGGGCTTTATGTCCATCAATGTAGACTCCATGGTTTGGTCTGTTGGTCTTGGTGCGTTCTTCATTTGGTTATTTAGCCGTGTGGGTAGAACTGCCACAACAGGTGTTCCTTCTGGAGTGCAAAACTTCATCGAAATGATCATTGAATTTGTTGATGACAACGTTAAAAGTATGTTTCAGCATAAGAGTGCTGTTATAGCACCAATGGCTTTAACTATTTTCGTTTGGGTGTTCTTGATGAACTTGATGGATTTGGTTCCAGTAGACTGGATTCCCCATCTTGCTGGCATGATGGGCATTAATTTCATGAAAATTGTGCCCTCTACCGACCTGAACGTAACCATGGGAATAGCATTCTCAGTGTTCTTTCTCATTATATTCTATTCAATTAAGGCCAAAGGTGTGGGCGGTTTTATGGCCGAGCTAAGCCTGCAGCCACTAGGCAAGTGGGCCCTGCCTTTCAACTTGCTATTAGAACTAGTTGGACTAATTGCAAAACCTATTTCATTAGCATTGCGCCTATTCGGTAATATGTACGCAGGCGAAATGATCTTTATTCTGATTGCACTACTACCCTTTTGGGCTCAGTGGCTGTTATCGGTGCCGTGGGCTTTGTTTCACATCCTAATTATCACATTGCAGGCATTTATCTTTATGGTGCTGACCATTGTGTACTTGGCGATGGCTCACGATCATCATTAATTATTACCTTTTTACTTTTAACTACTAATCTCACTTAAACTGGAGAAACACAATGGAATTGGAAATTGCACAGATTGCTGCTAGCGCATCACTGTATTTTGCTGGTGCATTCATCTTAGGTATGTCTGCTCTTGCGGCAGCTGTTGGTATCGGCGTATTGGGCGGAAAATTTTTGGAAGGCGCTGCGCGTCAACCAGAGTTGATCCCATTACTTCGTACGCAGTTCTTCATCATCATGGGTTTAACTGACGCAGTGCCTATGATCGGTGTTGGTATCAGCCTCTACATCATGTTTGCGGTTGCCTAAAGGTCATCTTTAACCAACCCATACGGATGGAGGTCTTGCCATGAATATGAACATGACAATTTTGGGCCAGATTATTTCTTTCGCCATCTTCGTGTACTTGTGCATGAAGTTTGTTTGGCCACCGCTTACAACAGCATTGGCAGAACGGCAAAAAATGATCGCTGAAGGTTTAGATGCAGCTGATAAAGCTGCGCGTGAACTTGCTGACGCCCAGCAGTCTGTGGAAACAGCACTGCAAGAAAGCAAAGCGCAAGCAGCTACTATTATAGAGCAAGCTAATAAACGCGCTAGCCAGATCGTTGATGAAGCCAAAGAGACCGCTCAAGCTGAAGCAGACCGCATTAAAGCGGCCGCAACAGCTGATGTTGAACAGGAAATTAATAGTGCTAAAGAAGCGCTTCGCGCTCAAGTTGCAACACTAGTTGTTGCTGGTGCAGAAAAAATCCTTGGCGCATCTATCGATGTAAACAACCACAAAGAGCTTGTCGATAAGTTGGCAGCCGAACTGTAAGAAAAGAGAGGTTAACGATGGCTGAATCCATTACTGTTGCCCGTCCTTACACCAAGGCCGCTTTCGAAACGGCATTGGCCCAAGGTGACTTGGGTAGCTGGTCGGAATTTTTGAGCATGGCTGCAGCAGTTGTTGCAGAACCAAGTTTAGCCCAAGTTTTGGATAACCCAGAACTGACGGCAACAAAAAAGGCCCAGTTAGTGACTGACGTGGTAAACGGCAGTCGCCCAGTATCTCAGCAGGCGCAGAATTTTCTGAATCTGTTGGCCGAAAACAAGCGTTTGTCATTGCTACCTGAGGTTTCTAATTTATATGAAACTTTAAAAGCAAATCAGGAGCAGTCGGTAGACGTGTCTATCGTAAGCGCCTTTGATTTGGGCAATGAGCAACAAGACAAACTGACTCTAGCATTGAACGCAATGTTGTCACGCGAAATTAATATTACTAGTACCACTGATGCATCATTGCTCGGTGGAGTGATCGTCTATGCTGGCGACCTGGTTATTGATGGTTCCGTTAAGGGCAAACTAAGCAAATTGGCTGAGGCCATGAATGTCTGAGTGTGAGGAATAAACAATGCAACAACTGAATCCTTCAGAGATCAGTGAAATCATCAAGAAGCGTATTGAGCAACTTGATGTATCATCTGAAGCCCAAAATGAGGGCACAATCGTTAGCGTAGCCGATGGTATCGTATTGATCCATGGCTTAGCTGACGCAATGTACGGGGAAATGATTGAATTCCCCGGTGGTATTTATGGCATGGCCATGAACTTAGAGCGCGACTCTGTCGGCGCTGTAGTTCTGGGTGACTACGAAGAGTTGGTCGAAGGCCAAACTGCTCGTTGTACTGGCCGTATCTTAGAAGTCCCTGTGGGCCCAGCATTATTGGGTCGTGTAGTAGACGCGCTAGGTAACCCTATTGATGGAAAAGGTCCGATTGAGTGTGATCTAACCGACGCTGTTGAGAAAGTGGCGCCGGGTGTAATTGAACGTAAATCAGTTGATCAACCCGTTCAGACAGGCCTTAAGGCAATTGATGCCATGGTTCCTGTAGGCCGTGGTCAGCGTGAATTAATTATCGGTGACCGTCAGACTGGTAAGTCTGCCATCGCTATCGATGCGATCATCAACCAAAAAAATACTGGTGTTAAATGTATCTACGTGGCCATTGGCCAAAAGCAGTCAACCATTGCTAACGTAGTACGTAAGTTAGAAGAGCACGGCGCTATGGCTCATACCATCGTTGTAAACGCGGGCGCTGCAGACTCAGCCGCTTTGCAGTTCTTATCACCATACTCTGGCTGTACGATGGGTGAATACTTCCGCGATCGTGGTGAAGACGCTTTAATTGTATTTGATGACTTAACCAAGCAAGCTTGGGCATATCGCCAAATCTCTTTGCTACTTCGTCGGCCTCCAGGCCGTGAAGCTTATCCTGGCGATGTATTCTATTTGCACTCTCGCCTACTTGAGCGCGCATCTCGAGTTAACGCAGAGTATGTAGAAGCATTCACTAACGGTGAAATAAAAGGTAAGACGGGTTCTTTAACTGCGTTACCTATTATCGAAACCCAAGGTGGTGACGTATCGGCTTTTGTACCGACCAACGTAATCTCTATTACTGATGGCCAAATTTTCTTAGAGACTGACTTGTTCAACGCAGGTGTTCGTCCAGCCATTAATGCTGGTTTATCTGTGTCTCGTGTAGGTGGTGCAGCACAAACTAAAATCATCAAGAAGTTAGGTGGTGGTATTCGTTTGGCACTGGCACAATATAGAGAATTGGCAGCGTTCTCCCAGTTTGCATCTGACTTAGATGACGCAACACGCGCTCAGTTAGAGCATGGTCAAAGTGTGACCGAGCTGATGAAGCAGCACCAGTACTCGCCAATGAGTGTTGCCGATATGGCAATCAGCTTATTCGCAGCTAACGAAGGCTTCCTCACTGATGTTGCTCTTCCGAAGGTTGGCAGCTTTGAAGCCGCTCTCATTGCTTATATGAACAGCGAACACAGTGCCATAATGAACCAGGTAAATGAGTCTGGGGATTTCAATGGTGACATCGCTGCGAACTTTAAGTCTGCGCTAGAGCAGTTTAAGGCAACTCAAACCTGGTAGTAGTGTTTAGCCCCAAATAATTTTGGGGCGATGCTAATGTCCAAGTTAGTGACTTAATAGATAGGTAAGCATATGGCAGTCGGAAAAGAAATAAAGACCCAGATTGCAAGTATCAAGGGTACGCAAAAAATCACTAGCGCCATGGAAATGGTTGCGGCGAGTAAAATGCGTAAAGCACAAGACCGCATGAACCAGAGCCGTCCTTACGCAGATAAAATGCGTGAAGTCATCGCTCACCTTGCAAGGTCTAACCCTGAGTACAAGCATTTGTATCTGCAACAGCGAGAGCTTAAGCGGGTGGGTTACATTGTAGTTTCTTCCGATCGTGGTCTGTGTGGTGGTTTAAACATTAACGTGTTTAAGAAAACTGTACAGAGCATGGCTGAACATGACCAAAATGGCATTGAGATCGACATCTGTGCCATTGGTGCTAAATCAGCAACCTTTTTTAATAACTTCGGCGGTAACGTCGTATCAAGCAAGTCCCAACTGGGTGAGAAGGCAGAAATTGCTGAACTCATCGGTGCAGTGAAGATAATGCTTGATGGTTATGACGAAGGACGGTTGGACGCTGTGTACGTGGTTTACAATAATTTTGTAAACACCATGACCCAACAACCTAATGTAGTACAACTTTTGCCGTTGCAGGCAGACCCGAATGATGACGGCATGAGCCAACATTGGGACTACTTATACGAGCCAGATGCCCGTGAATTACTCACAGGCCTTTTGACCCGCTATGTAGAATCTTTAGTGTATCAAGCTGTGGTAGAGAATAACGCTTGTGAGCAGGCCGCGCGGATGATCGCTATGAAAAGCGCTACCGATAACGCGGGTGATCTGATTGATGACCTTCAGATGATTTACAACAAGGCTCGTCAGTCTGCGATTACTCAGGAAATTTCTGAGATCGTAAGTGGCGCAGCAGCGGTTTAACCTGAGCTACAAGCAGTAGTTTTCGATAGAGGATAAAATTATGAGTAGCGGACGTATAGTACAGATTATCGGTGCTGTAATCGATGTGGAATTCCCACGTGATTCGGTGCCAAAAATATATGACGCACTAACTGTAGACACTAAGGGCACAACCTTAGAAGTTCAACAGCAGTTGGGTGACGGCGTAGTGCGCACTATAGCCATGGGCCAGACCGAAGGTCTAAGCCGTGGTCTAGACGTATCTAACACCGGTGGCGCCATTAAAGTACCTGTGGGAACAGCCACTCTTGGCCGCATTATGGATGTATTGGGTAACCCAATCGACCAGTGTGGACCTATTGGTGAAGAAATTCGTATGCCAATTCATCGTAAGGCCCCGTCTTACGCTGAGCAGTCAGCTAGTAATGAGTTGCTAGAGACAGGCATTAAAGTAATCGACTTAGTTTGTCCTTTCGCCAAAGGCGGTAAGGTTGGACTATTTGGTGGTGCCGGTGTAGGCAAAACCGTAAACATGATGGAGCTTATCCGTAACATCGCTATTGAGCACAGTGGTTATTCTGTGTTTGCAGGTGTTGGAGAGCGTACTCGTGAAGGCAACGATTTTTACTACGAGATGAAAGAGTCCAATGTATTAGACAAAGTTTCTCTAGTATATGGCCAAATGAATGAGCCCCCAGGAAACCGTCTACGTGTGGCCCTAACTGGCCTTACTATGGCTGAGCAGTTCCGTGACGAAGGCCGTGATGTGTTGTTGTTTGTTGATAACATATACCGTTATACATTGGCGGGAACTGAAGTATCTGCATTATTGGGTCGTATGCCCTCTGCAGTAGGTTACCAGCCAACACTAGCCTCTGAAATGGGTGTGTTGCAGGAGCGTATCACCTCCACTAAGACTGGCTCGATCACTTCTATTCAAGCGGTATACGTACCTGCTGATGACTTGACTGACCCGTCTCCAGCGACTACGTTCTCTCACTTGGATGCTACCGTGGTATTGTCTCGTCAGATTGCAGAATTGGGTATTTACCCAGCTATCGATCCGCTAGATTCAAGTTCACGTCAGCTAGATCCACTAGTGATCGGCCAAGAGCACTACGACATTGCTCGTGGCGTTCAGGGCATACTTCAGCGGTACAAAGAGCTTAAAGACATTATTGCGATCTTAGGTATGGATGAGCTTTCTGATGAAGACAAGCAAGCAGTAACGCGTGCTCGTAAGATCCAGCGTTTCTTGTCTCAGCCATTCTTTGTTGCTGAAGTATTTACTGGAGCCTCTGGTAAATACGTATCACTTAAAGATACCATTGCTGCCTTTAAGGGCATTTTGGCTGGTGAATACGATGATCTTCCAGAGCAAGCCTTCTATATGGTTGGCGGCATTGAAGAAGTAGTAGAAAAAGCCAAGAGCATGTAATTGTTTGGGCTTAATATTATTGGCTGAATTTGATAATATAAGCCCTGCTTAAGAGGATAATCATATGGCTACCAGTGTACATTGTGACATCGTTAGTGCAGAAGAGTCCGTCTTTTCAGGTAAGGTACAGTTTATTTCGCTTACAGGTTCGTTGGGTGAACTCGGTATTTCTCCGGGCCACACACCGTTACTAAGTGAAGTTAAGCCAGGTCCAGTGCACATGCGCATGGAGTCTGGTGAAGAAGACGTATTTTATGTGTCAGGTGGTTTTTTGGAAGTTCAGCCACACAAGGTTATCTTGTTGGCTGATACAGCACTGCGTGCAGCAGATTTAGATGAAGCTGCTGCAGAAGAAGCTAGTCGCCATGCCGAGCAGGCTATGGCTGACAAAACGTCTGAGTTTGAATACTCACGTGCAGCTGGCCAATTGGCAGAAGCTGCGGCTCAATTACGTACTTTGCGTCAGATTCGTCAGAAACTGGGCAAGTAAGTCGTTTATAGTGAACCATCCAAAAGGCAGCCTAGGCTGCCTTTTTTGTGCCTATAAATAGCCTGTTGGATTTTGGTATCCATAAAGCGACTATTGTGCGAAGACGTGTTCATTACAATAAATTAAACTTTGATGAACTTTAATCACATAAAACGTCTAAACTAGAGCCTACAATTTATTACAGTTACACAAGGATCGTTAATGTCGTTAGAAGTCATTATTCTCGCTGCAGGCAAAGGCACTCGAATGTGTTCTGATAGACCCAAAGTGCTCCATCAATTGGCAGGCAAACCAATGCTGGTGCATGCCATTAACCAGGCGCAAATGCTTCAGCCTATATGCACCCACGTTATTGTAGGCCATGGTGCAGACGAAGTAGAATCGGTTGTTAAGCCTCTTGGTGCACGCTGTGTAACCCAGGTTGAGCAACTAGGCACTGGCCATGCAGTGGCGCAAGCGATGCCTCAGGTGAATAATAATGCCATAGTACTCGTGTTGTATGGGGATGTGCCTTTGGTACCTGCGGCTCTAATGCAGCAGCTAGTTCTGCAAGCCACTCAAGGTGACTTAGCCATCCTAACAGTGACACTAGATGACGCCGCTGGTTATGGACGTATAGTGCGTAATAGTAAAGGCCATATCCAAGCTATTGTGGAGCACAAAGACGCCAATGCTGAGCAGTTACAAATAAAAGAGATCAATACTGGTATTTTGGCAGCTAAGGCAAGCTTGTTGAATGGCTGGTTACCACGCATCAAAAGTAATAATGCCCAAGGCGAAATATACCTTACAGATATTGTTGCGATGGCGGTTGCTGATGACATCGGTATCAGTCACCTGCAGCCCGACTTCCCACAACAAACCCAAGGTGTCAATGACCGGCTTCAGTTAGCCCAGTTGGAGCGCTGGTATCAGCAGCAGCAAGCTAATCAATTATTGCGCGATGGTGTGCAATTAGCAGACCCCACACGATTCGATTTGCGTGGTGAGCTCTGTGCAGGCAAAGACATATACATCGACATTAATGTCATCATGGAAGGACAGGTGTACCTAGGTGATAGCGTGCATATTGGCCCCAACTGCCACATTAAAGACGCTCACATTGGCGCTGGCACGCAGATTTTAGCAAATAGCGTCATTGATCAAGCTCAAGTTGCAGAACACTGTAGTATTGGGCCTTTTGCACGACTTAGGCCGGGCACCATAATGCATGACAATAGTAAGGTGGGAAATTTTGTTGAGACCAAAAAGACTACCCTGGGCAAAGGTTCTAAGGCTAATCACTTCACCTACCTTGGTGATGCGACTGTGGGTGAGAACGTAAATATTGGTGCGGGAACCATCACCTGTAATTATGATGGGGTGAATAAATTTAAAACTAACATTGCTAATGGGGCCTTTATTGGCTCAAATAGTTCAATCGTTGCGCCTGTGAATATTGGCGCTGGCGCAACTGTTGGTGCGGGCTCTACCATTACTAAAGACATCCCCGATGACAACCTAGCCATCGCTCGTGGCAAGCAGCGCAATTTAGCCAGCTGGGCTAAACCAGTAAAAACTTAACCAAGGAAGAACAGCCATGTGCGGAATAGTGGGCGCAATCGCTCAGCGAAATATCAGTACCATTTTAGTAGAAGGCCTAAAGCGTTTAGAGTACCGTGGCTACGATTCTTCTGGCGTTGCTATTTTGAGTGATCAGGGGTTGCAGCGCACTCGCCGCGTGGGCAAGGTGGCAAGCTTAGATTCTGCCCTAACAGCGGAACCATTGAAAGGTAACTTAGGCATTGCCCACACACGCTGGGCAACTCATGGCATTCCTAATGAAATTAACGCTCACCCCCATTGGTCTCACAGTAGTTTAGCGGTTGTTCACAATGGCATTATTGATAACTTTGAGTCGATTAAAACCGACCTACTAGCCACAGGGTATGGCTTTGAAAGTGATACCGACACTGAAGTTATCGCTCACTTAATTCACCGTAACCGCAAGCAGGGAATGTCCCTTACAGAAGCAGTGCGCGATGCTGCAGGCCAATGCGAGGGTGCTTATGCGCTAGGGGTGGTAGATGAAACCCAGCCAGGTTTGTTGTTAGCCGCACGTAAAGGTAGCCCACTAGTAATAGGCCTTGGCAGCGATGAAAATTACATCGCGTCTGATCAACTAGCGTTGTTGCAAGTGACCGACAACTTTATGTTTTTAGAAGACGGTGATATCGCTGAAATTAGTTGTACCCAAGTTACGGTTACTGACGGCAGTGGTGCAACTGTAGAGCGGCCAAGCCACAGGTATGAACATAAGGAAGAAAGTAGCGACAAAGGGGCTTATAAGCACTACATGCTAAAAGAGATTAATGAGCAACCTAAAGTGGTGGCCAATCTCATTTCCCAGCAAATTATTGCCGGCCAGCTGCAAAATGTTCTCGATGACAGTGCCATTGAAGCCTTGTCAAAGGCTAAAAATGTACAAATCATTGCATGTGGCACTAGTTACCTTGCAGGCATGGTCGCAAAATATTGGATCGAAAGTTTAGCTGGCCTGGCCTGTCAAATAGAAGTGGCTAGCGAATATCGTTACCGTCAGGCTGTAGTTCCCGAAGACACACTGCTCATCACCTTGTCTCAGTCTGGCGAAACAGCAGACAGTCTGGCTGCTCTGCGGCACATCGACAAAACCAAACTGGCCGCTAGCCTAGCAATTTGTAATGTGGCATCAAGTAGTCTAGTGCGTGAATCAGACATGGTGCTGTTAACACAAGCTGGGCCAGAGATCAGTGTCGCTTCTACTAAAGCGTTTACCACTCAGCTAATTACCTTACTGCACCTTACTTTGTTATTAGCTAAGCAGCGTTGCGACATAGATATCCAGCCTATTATCTATGCCATGGAGACCCTGCCTAGGGTGCTGCAACAATGTTTACAAATGGAACCAGATATTGAAGTATTAGCCCAACGGTTCGCGGATAAACACCATACATTATTCCTTGGTCGAGGCAGCATGTTCCCAATCGCCTCAGAAGGGGCTCTAAAGCTAAAAGAAATCTCCTATATTCATGCTGAGGCCTATCCTGCTGGTGAGCTCAAACATGGACCTCTGGCCCTTGTTGATGCAAATATGCCAGTTGTTGTGGTTGCGCCTAAAGATGACATGCTCGATAAGCTTAAAGCTAACATGCAGGAGGTGCGTGCCCGTGGAGGGGAACTGTTTGTTTTTGCTGACGTTCACGCTAAGATGGCTCAAGACGACGCAACCCATGTCATTGTTGTGCCAGAAGTGCATGAACTACTGGCGCCAATTGTCTATGCTATTCCTATGCAACTGCTGTCTTACCACGTGGCTATTATTAAGGGTACTGACGTAGACCAGCCGCGTAATTTAGCCAAATCAGTGACTGTGGAATAGTTTTACTTAAATAGACGATTATGACTGTGAGTGTGCACTTCACGTGACCCAATTTCACCTCTGGATTAACTGCTAAAAACAATTAATAGATAAAACGTGATTAAAATAATTAAATATCTGAATAATTACAGGGCCCTATGTTTTGCTTTCGGATCTACGTTTGCGATGGTTTTTTATGCAACATTTATTCTAGGCGATGTTAGTCGCTGCTACAGGCTAGATGTTGGGTCAAATTCATTAGGGCTTTCTTTTTTTTATACTCAAGAAATGGTTGAAAATTTCTTTGAATCCAGAACAAAAGAGCAGCTTCTTTGTTATAGCCAGTTCCTGAGAATCTGGGACGTGATTTTTGCTTTTATTTATACCTTAATGTACGTATCTTGGACTTTACTGCTTTTTAGTAACAAGCGTTTATTCTTCACCGTTCCTATTCTATGTATGTTTGCCGATTGGGCAGAGAATTACCTTGAGCTATTGATGCTGGAAACCTATCTAAACTCAGGCCTAATATCTGGGCTAATAGTGTCATATGGATCTGGCATTAATTCGTTAAAATTGACATTATCGTACCTTACTATTTTGATTATACTCGTTGGAATAGTGATGGCATTGAAGGTGTTTTTTACAAAACCTAAAGTGGCATAAAAGGGATGCAGTAAACAATGGAACTTGGCATGTGTAACTGGGTAAAACTGCTCACCACATAGCTATCAATAGTTTGTTGAGTAGCTGGCGCACACTGGCAAAATAAAACGATTTTTAGACACAAGGATTTATTGGTGAAAAAAATTAGTCAATTGGATTATTTATTACTTCCGTCGACTCTAATGCGTCTGTTGCTATGGCTCTTAAGCCTAGTGTTGGTGATGGCCACAATCGTTGCCTGGGTGATTAATAGCCAGCGAATAACTTTTGATATTGACTCAAATGACGCGATGTATAACATCAACGAGCAGCTTCTAATCAATGATGCGGCTTTGGCTGGGTTTGGAAGCATACTCGCCAGTGTGGGGCCCAATAACTTGGATCCAGCACGTAACTTTACTAAGCACATGCGTGATACTTACCCACATATTTATATGTTTGAAGCACTAGTTAGCGTCGACCCAGCGAATAAAACTAAACACGAAGTGCAGATGCGTGGCTTGGGTTATCCAGGTTACAAAGTGACACGCTATGTCTCTAAAAAGAACCCCTCAGGTAAAGCTGCGAATCTGGTCAATGGGGTGCCCATGCACTTCCCTATTTTTTTTATAGACCCCTATCTTGAATCAGTTAAAAGCCTCATGGGTTTTGACATGATGTCTGCACGCAATATGCGAGAGCCCCTTTTATCATCCTTGGTCTCGGGCGATCCAGCTGCTTCTCAGCCTTACAAGCTGAGAGAGGGTGGGCGTGGTTACAGCTTAATCAAGGTATTAGACACCACAGACGAGATGACGGCGTTAGGGTATTTAAACGGTGGCTTGGCCGTAATGTTGATCATAAAAACAGATACTATGCTGGCGCCCGTGGCTGATATTTTACCAGGCGCAACAGTTCAGTTACTTTATGGTGACGAGCGGCAATTAGCGGCAGATGAAATATTGCCACAAGTAATTTATTTGCCCGTGTTTGAGACTGATATCTTTGTTAAAGAACGCAGTTTAGACCACTTGGGGCAGCCTTTTACCCTTTCAATACAGCAACCTGCAGGGCTATATGCTCACCATTTAAAATTTATGGGAGTTGTGTTGTTAGCGATGTGTATTGCTTTTGGTGCCTACTATCGTAGGCTAAATCAGGAATACGGTCTTAAACTACAACGGGATGATGCGTTGGTAGAGCTGAATCAGCAGCACGCTACTTTAGAACGCATGGTCGTAGAACGAACCAAAGAACTTCAGAAAAAGAGTAACGAAAATACAAGTTTGGCACAACAGCTGATCCGAGTGCAAGAGGACCAAATTCTTCACATTGCTAGGGAACTACATGATGAGTTTGGCCAAACCCTCACCGCCATTAAAATTAACGCCCATATACTAGAACATGCAAAAAGCATAAACGAGGTGGCAACCTACGCCCAAGACATTACCTCTCAAGCAGATGCGCTGTATGAGACCATGCGTGATATGATTCAACGGCTAAGACCAGAGGCATTAGACATGTTTGGCTTAAAGGTAGCCGTTGAGCAGTGCATTCTAGCCTTCCATCTTGATGAGCAACATATTGAACTAGACCTTAATATTGATGATTCGGTAAATGGTATGGAGGAAATATATACCATTGCAAGCTATCGCATAGTGCAAGAATTAGTCAACAATGCAGTGAAACACGCTAAGCGAATAACTAAATTGAAAGTGCATTTAGCGGTGTATGAACAACACATGGTGATTAGGGTCAAAGATAATGGTATTGGCTTTGACCAACAAAAGAATAAGTGGGGTTTTGGTTTGTCTGGAGTGGATGAGCGTGCGCGTTCTTTGGGTGGTACCCTTGATATCGGTACTTCAGTTAATAAAGGTGTAAAGGTTAGTGTACGTATTCCCTTAGTGGCAAGTTAGATCACACAAGTATATGGAGGAAGAGCCTTGGATTTAGGTGTCAGATTAAAAACCATTCGTAAGCGCCTAGGGCTTTCGCAACGCGAGTTGGCTAAGCGTGCAGGGGTGACTAATAGCACTATTTCTATGATTGAAAAAAATACCGTGAGCCCTTCTTTTAGCTCTCTGCTTAAGGTGCTCAAAGGTTTCCCTATGGGGGTGGAAGAGTTTTTCACCACCGACCTAGTCATGAGTAATCAAGTTGTTTTCAAGGCGGGTGAACAAGCAGATATGAGCGCCCAGGGGGTAGCTATAAAGCTTATTGGCCACAGCGTTGCAGATCGCAACATTTCTATGCTCAGCGAAACGTATCCGCCTGGCGCTGATACGGGTGAAGATATGATCAAGTACGATGGTGAGGAAGCTGGCATTGTTGTGCAAGGTGAAATTGAACTCACTGTAGATCAGAAAGTTTATCAATTAGTTACTGGAGACGGTTACTTTTTTCACACCCACCTTCCGCATCGTTTTCGTAACCTAGGCGAGGTAACAGCTAAAGTTGTTAGTGCCAACAATGGTATCGTATCTCACTAATTAAACCCAACCCATCGGTTACTAAAGCATATCCCGTAAACGGTACCAAGCCATAGCCAAAACAAGGGCTGGGGTCTTAAATAATGTACCACCGGGAAAAGGCAAGTGGCTAATTTTATCAAACAGATCAAACCGTTCAGTTTGTCCTGCCACCGCTTCAGCTAGCAGCTTCCCAGCTAAACCTGTTGCAGCAATACCATGGCCAGAAAAACCTTGAGCAAAATATAAGTCTTTGCCCAGGCGACCAAAGTGAGGCCCACGGTTCATGGTAATGGCAACGTTACCACCCCAAGAATAGGCCATGGTAACGTCTGCTAACTGTGGGAACACCCCTAACATACGCTGACGCATAGAGTTTGCTAGGTTTGGGGGCGCTAAAGTGGAGTAGCTAACTCGGCCACCAAATAGCATCCGATAGTCAGCAGACATGCGGAAATAATCCAAAACAAAATTAATGTCAGCAACAGCCATGTTATTGTTTATCAAGGCCTCAGCCCGTGCCTTTCCAAGCGGTTCTGTCGCACCAATGTATGTGCCAACTGGCATTATTGTGTTGCTAATTTCAGGCACCAACTTGCCCATATAGGCGTTACCACAAAAAAGCACCTGCTCAGCAGTAACTTGCCCCTGTATAGTATGGCAAATATTGGCCTTAGATTTTCTGGTTACCTTAGTGACGGCAGAAGCTGTGTAAATGGTAATGCCTGCATCCAATGCCGCTTTAGCTAAGCCTAAGGTGTAGTTGAGGGGGTGAATATGACCTGAGTTAGCATCATATAGTCCACCTATGTAACGCTCACTTGCCATTTTTGACTGCACTTGCTGTTTATTCCAAAGGCTTAAGCTGGCATAGCCATACTGTTGTTCTAAAGAGCCCTGCCATTCTTCAAGTTCCCGCATTTGCCTTGGTTTTATTGCAGCATGCAGGTGGCCTTGCTGGAGGTCACATTGAATTTGATGCTGGTCTACACGCTGGCGCAGTATATCAATGGCCTCTACAGACATATCCCACATTGCTTTAGCTGCGATTTGCCCCGCAGATTTTTCGATCACTGACATATCGCAACCAAACCCAAAAATCATTTGCCCACCACTACGTCCAGACGCACCCCAACCTACTAAGTTGGCTTCCAAAACAGTCACTTTGTAACCTCGTTCTGCCAAATTTAGCGCAGCGCTAAGCCCAGTAATGCCGGCACCTACAACGCATATGTCGGCTGCATGGCTACCTTGCAATGTGGAGCACTTAATCTGCTGATTAGCACTGGCAGCGTAGTAAGAGTGAGTGTGTGCTTGGCTCATAAAAATCCTGCAATTTAAAGGGTGCGTTGATACCAATCAATTTCTAAGCTGCTGACATGGCGATTAAACTCGGTGTATTCTTGCTGCTGAACCTGGGTGTATACCCACAGGAAATCCGCACCAAAGGCGTTTGCAGCAAATTCACTATTGCCTAAAATACCGTAGGCATCTACCCAATTCAATGGCAAGCTAGGCGCTACTTTTTCGGCCCCATTACCCGTCGTTTGGGGGCCTAATATTAGCTTATTGTCAATGCCATGAAGAGCACCTGAAAGCATTGCGGCCATGGCCAAATAGGGGTTGGCATCAGCACCAGCGACCCTGTGTTCAATGCGTGTTGCAGACATAGAACCGTTAGGGATTCGCAAAGCAACGGTGCGGTTGTCTACCCCCCATGTAGGTGCCATGGCCACAAAGAAGTCAGGCTGAAAGCGGCGGTATGAATTAATCTTGGGGCACAGCAGGGCCATAGTTTCAGCCATGGTAACCTGCAAACCTGCTAAGGCGTGGCTCATTACAGCATTAGGTTGCTGATGATCACAGGCAAATACATTTGTTGCGGCATCATCCAGTAAGCTCATATGGATGTGCATGCCACTGCCAGCCTGGTTGGCATAGGGTTTAGCCATAAAAGTGGCATCAAAACCATGTTGCCGGCTCACACTTTTGACAATGCGTTTTAGGAGTATGGCTTGGTCACATGCCAATACTGGGTTTGCAACGTGTTGCAGGTTTATTTCAAACTGCCCAGGGGCATATTCTGCCACCGCTGTAGATGCGGGTATGTTTTGCGCTTGTGCAGCCATCATGATGTCATCTATGAGTGCGCTATAATCATCTAAATTGTCTATCGCATACACTTGAG
>Ga0209712_10000718_pt1 | contig 28701 bp, 23 predicted proteins | sample ArcOceMetagenome_FD_187443 | JGI IMG/M metagenome (GOLD analysis project Ga0209712, IMG submission 187443) | Marine eukaryotic phytoplankton communities from Arctic Ocean - Arctic Ocean - Greenland ARC118M Metagenome (SPAdes) (version 2) | ecosystem: Environmental > Aquatic > Marine > Oceanic...
GCTCTTCAGCCAAGCTCTAAAGCATCGCTGCTATATCGATTCGACTGCTGGCAAATGCGTCGTAATCCAGTTCCGACCCGATACCGGGGTCAGAAGACAGAATCGCCTCGCCATCAACAATCACCATTGGCTTTAACAAAATATCCGAGACCAATTTATCCGGCCCCGGAAACTCTCCAGCCGGCTGAATATCGGGACAGGCACAAGCGAATGCCAGCTCGTGCAGAGACGCCACACTGCTCTGAATACCATTGCCCATTTCAACGCGGATACCCGCCGACACACAAAGCGCAACAATTTCTCGGCACTTCTGAAAGCCCCCATTTTTGGCCACCTTCAGTTTGACCACATCTGCTGCGCCGGCCTTAATTACCTGTACCATATCCTGAAGACTGTGTACCGATTCATCGGCCATTAAGGGTATATCTATAGCCTCTCGCAGACGTGCCATACCCTCGATATTCCAGCCTGCTAGAGGCTGTTCTATATGATCCAAGTCATAGGGTTCAAGCTTGCGGGCAAGACTGATCGCACCGCGCACGTCGGTATCAAAAACGCTGTTGGCATCGGTGCGAATAATAATATTGGGCCCCACCTCCTCCCGCACTAAACGCACGCGATCGACGTCGAGGCCGGGATTGCCAATCTCGCCTATCTTCAACTTAAGGGTCTTGAAGCCGCGGTCCACATACTCCCGAGCAGACGCCGCCATATTATCTGGAGAATCAGTGCCAATACCGCCCAACACCGGAAAGCTGTCGCGCACCCTGCCGCCAAGCAGATCCACCAGTGGTCGATTGAGGGTTTTTGCCGCAGCATCGAATACCGCCTGCTCTAGAGCCGCCTTGGACCAGCGATTATCGAGGGTCCATAGCCGGTCCATCAATTGGCCAATTTTCGCCACATTAAAAACACTTTCACCCACCAGAGCCGGAGCAAACACGGCTTTGATCAGATAGATCATGCCCAGTGGCGTATCTGCGCCATACCAGCCTGGGGTCAGGAACACTTCACCTATGCCTTCAACGCCGTCCTCAGTGCGCACCCGCACCAATAGACCGTGGTAGTCCATGCCAGTGTAATCATGGCCACCCATGCTGTAGGTTTTTTTGGGGGCTATTTTGACCACATCGACGTCAACACTAATGATAATACCGGCACTGGTGGCGTCGTCGAGAGAACGTTCAAGCGGGGTGTAATTCATTTTAGGATATCCTCAGCTATTAAAAATATTAAATACTACTAAATTATTCGAGTCAATTCTATTTTTAGTCTTAGAAATAGATTTCGATGTATAATCGCCCGCTCAACCCTAGCGACCAACAAAAACCATGCCGAAGATAAACGAACTTTTACCCAGGAAAGAACTCGAGGACATGTCTCGCCGGGAGCGCAAAAAGCAGGAAACTCGCTGGCGTATTTACGAAGCGGCCATAACCCTCTTTTCCAAGCGCGACTACGACTCGGTCAAGATCGAGGATATCTGTGAGGAAGCTGATGTCTCCAACGCCGCCTTCTTTCACCACTTCTCCAACAAAGCGTCACTTGTACGGGGCTATCTCGAAATATTGAAGATCAATATTCGCGACAAAATAGAGTCGGCGAAAAATGACACTAGCGCACAGAAACTGACGCTGATTAGCCACGAGATTGTTAAGGCAAATGAAGATACGGCCCACTTCAGCGCACAAATTTTTAACGCTATCACTTCAGGTGATGCTGCACTGGACATGGAACACATCAACACTGGCATCACTGGCACCCTGACCAAGATCATCCGCGAGGGGCAAGACAGTGGCGAGTTCAATAAAACTTGGCAGCCAGAGGTGGTTGCGGCCAGCCTAATAGGTGCCTGGGCTATTCTGCCGCTGGCTGCGAAATCACCCTTTTTCCCGAAGAACCCGTACGACGAGTTGATGAAAGTCATGCTGACTGGCCTGAATAAATAGCAGCAGTGAGGGATACTAATCTGCAGCCTAAAGTGTCATACCTCCGTCGACAACAATACATTCGCCATTGGTATAAGTGGACGCATCGGACACCAGGTAAAGCACTGTGCCCGCCATTTCGCTAGGTTCCGCATGACGTTTCATAGGGATTTTTTCGATTGCCGATTGATAAATCGCATCATTGGTAAACAGGGCCCCGGCAAACTGGGTTTTGGTAAAGCCTGGGAGCAGGGCATTGACGCGGATACCAAGGCCACCGCACTCTTTGGCGAATGATTTGGTCATATTGACTACCGCCGCTTTGGTGATCGAGTAGATTCCCTGCATAGGGCCAGGCTGTATGGCATTAATTGACGCCGTGTTAACAATCGCACCGCCACCGTTGTCGCGCATCAGTTTGCCGGCCTCGACCGAAATAAAGAAGTAACCGCGAATATTGACATCAACTGTTTTGCTGTATGCACCGAGATCGGTATCGAGAATATGCCCGAAATAGGGGTTGGTGGCGGCGTTATTGATCAAATAGTGCTAGTAACCTATTGTTTTTATTCGCCTAAATATAGCCCAACTATTGAGTGGGAGTAGTCGAGTAGGTATAACCCATTGATTTATATAGAGTTGAGAGTTACAAACTTGTTACAAACCACCCCTAAAACAGGGGGTTTTACAAAGAAAGTTACAAACGGTTGCGATTACTGCAAATCATAAGTAGCATTTAATAGTAGCAGCGTTAAATCACGCTGATACGCGATAAATGGGGCTTATTCTGGTCTAGTACGTTAACTAGTGTATCCCGTCAGCACCATTTGGACTAAATTAGCCATTTGATTAAATGATCTCGTATTTTTTAGAGGCCGAGTATCTCATATACCGTCCTCCCCATCCCCGAGCACGCTTTTTTTGAGCACACGTTTTTCCATAAACAGTTCGGCTAGCGTTTCTTTTAGGGCGGCTTTCTCCGCACGCAAGTCTTTGACCTCATCGGTAGTCGCTTCGCGCACTGTATCGCCTGACAGGCGCTTCTTGCCGGCTTTCAAAAAGTCTTTTGACCAACGATGATAAACGTTGGCATTGATACCTTCTCGACGGCATAGCTCGGCTACACTCTCTTCGCTACGCAATCCTTCGAGTACAAAACTGATCTTTTCTTCAGACGAATAATGTTTTCGAGTGGCGCGACGGATGTCACGCACGGTCTTTTCGGCACTGGATTTTCTAGTCATCATCATTTCCTCTTCGAGTAAACGATGAACCAAAACCTTCTCTTAATTAAACGGCTAATTTAGTCCAACTGGTGCTGACGGGATACAGAAAAGAGTGCCTTATTATAATAGACGTTTTGAGAATAAGAGGTGTCAAAAAAGAATTGACTTTAAATTGCATTCGAAGTACAAAGGAGCTACCTTGGCGGAATTACCTGGTTAACTCTAGTTAGTGCGCAGCTCTTTTCGCCGCTAGGTTTAATTTTTGACATTTTGAAACTTATACGGGAGAGCAGCATGAAAAATATAATAAAAAGCAATAAGCTTGTCTTGTCGGTAGCGATTTCTTCGTTATTCGGATCCGGCGCATTTGCAGCGGGCACGTCAAGCTTAATGGAAGAGGTTATCGTCACTGCGGAGAAACGCTCTGAGAGTGTTCAGGACGTTTCTGCTTCGATCACCGCACTAAGCCCTGAAATGATGGCTCGTGCTGGCATCGACGATGTTACCCGCCTAGAGCACGTAGTTCCGGGGATGAGAATGGGTCAGTCAGGTAACGAAGCGCGAATTGCAATACGTGGGACTCGATCAAATAATGTAGGCACGGAAGGCGAGCAGTCAGTTGGCATCTTTCAAGATGGTGTTTACGTAGCGACTTCGACCCAGGCTCTTGGGTCTTATGTCGATCTTGAAAGAATCGAGGTTCTTCGAGGCCCTCAGGGTACTCTGTATGGTCGTAATACCTTCGGTGGGGCAATCAACGTTATCAGTAAAGCCCCAGACTTCGATGCTACTAGCGGTTCGGTAATGACGTTAATTGGAGATAAAAATCGCCGGAAAATGCAGGGTGTTCTAAATCTTCCCCTTAGCGACACTTTCGCGGTCCGACTAGTAGGTATGACCGATGAGCATGATGGTTACATCACTAACAGTTTTGTAGCTGGAACAGATGATGATCTCGACAACCAAGACACTACCTACATTCGAATGACTGCAGCTTGGCAGCCTACTGATGAATTTCAGGCCACCCTTCGCTATTCTGAGTCATCAAAAGATACCAATTCTACTGCTATCTGGGGTTACCAACAGGTTGGTGGATATGTTGACGGTGACTATCAGGACGGGCATGTCTATCAATTTGAAGGAGCAACGCAGGATGCTGGTCCATGGAATGTTTCGCGAAATGAAAGCTCGGCTGCGGTTTTGGATGACGAATCCCTTACACTTGAACTCAGCTATGATCTTTCCTTTGCAACGGCTAAATTAACTATTAATCAGACTGACTTTGAAGGCGTGCAGTTCTACGATTCTGATTACAGTGACGCAGGCTCTCTTTCAGAGCAAGCGGGGAAATTCATCGGTTGGAATTCTAGCCAAGAAGATAGTTCCTCGGAGTTACAGCTGACTTCTAATGGCGATGGCGCGCTCCAGTGGACACTAGGTTATTACCAGTTCAAACAGGAATCAGATTGGGGTTGGATTGGTTCCGATTACGATGGCAATGGCACTAATGTCGAGTATATCTGGGGTCATAATATGTACGAGTCTGAGTCTACTGCAATTTATGGAAACGCGACTTACTCAGTGACTGATAGTGTTCGTCTGATTGCCGGTATTCGCAGCAATGAAGACAAAAAAGGTCGCGTAGGATCAATTAATACATGGGATGACACTCTTTGGAAGGCCGCTGTTGAAGTTGATCTCAGCGAAGACACGATGGTCTATGGGTCAGTCTCAACAGGCTTCCGAGCCGGTGGTGCCAATGGGGCCGCTATTGTCGCAGAACTTGCAGCAGAAGGTATTGACGCAGATCTTTACGACCCAGAGTTTGTGACAGCCTATGAAGCGGGTATTAAAACAGTATTGCAAGATGGGCGCATGACGCTCAATGCGGCGATATTCATGAATGAATATACTGATATGCATGCGCAGTCGTTTGTTGTTCTAAATGGCGGCGCTTCAGAATATACGATGAACGGAGGTGAGGTTGATGCCAGCGGTCTCGAGGTAGAGATGCAGTGGGCGCCCTCCGACAAATGGTATATAACTGCTAACGTTGCGTTCCTAGATGCTGAGTTTGGCACCTATAATATGGCTGCTTTGCCAGGGCTTGGTTCTCTTGCTGGTCGTCAAGTTGACTTGGATGCAGATGGGACATTGGATAGTTTAAGCCTGAAAGGTTATGCACCTGCGCTGGCACCAGAACTGACGGCTGGTTTTCAGGTCAGCTATGATATTAATCTAGGCGATATGGGCACTCTTACACCTATGATTCAGGGCACGTATACGAGCGATTACCACGCGCACGATATTAATGTTGCACCGGCAGAACAAAAGGCACATACCAAGTCTGATCTGCGTTTGATTTGGGATTCAGGTGCCAACGTTAGAGTTGAAGGCTATATCCTAAACCTTGAAGATGAGGCGGTAATGAATCGCGCTGTAGTATTTGGTCCCGGAGTTGGAGGGACAGTTGCAGCGGGGTCATCTGTCGCTTCGGTTCAATCTAACTGGTCACGTCCTCGCACCTGGGGCATGAGCATTAGTTATGACTTCTAAATAGCTGTTTAGGCAAGTAAAAAAAGAGACCTTAGGGTCTCTTTTTTTAATCAATTATTTTTGTCAGTATCATCAACATGGGGTAGCCGGGTGACCGAGGTCAATAAACAACTCATCAATATATTTCGCAGTAGTCTCTATGATTTTGATTTAAATGCTACAGCTGAGGCAATAGAAAGAGCTTTTCATCCACAGGCGCTGATTCAGCTATCCTTTCCCTTTGAGACCCTTGCTGATGGGCCTCAAGGTCTGTTTAGCGAGGTTCTTATGCCACTTGCCGAGGCCCTACCTGACCTTGAACGTAGAGATACTATCGTGATGAGTGGAACGACAGATAGCGGTAAACAATGGGTAGGCTGTTGCGGTTATTACACTGGCATATTTACGAAGCCCTGGCTTAATATTCGCCCTACCGGTCATCAAATCTCTCTGCGCTTTCATGAATTTTACCAAGTCGAGCAAGGCCAGATTGTTGAGATGCAGGCTATCTGGGATATTCCTGAGTTAATGATGCAGGCCAATGCCTGGCCTATGGTGCCGAGCCTTGGCCGTGAGTGGCACGTGCCAGGCCCCGCTACACAGGATGGCATAATATCGGGTCCCCGAGATGATATTCGTTCGAATGACAGTTTGAAGACCGTTAGTGATATGTGCGATGGCTTAGCAAATTTCTCCACCGGTGGCGCTGATGCAATGGCTTTGGGTAGCTACTGGCATCCAAGGTGCAATTGGTATGGGCCCTCTGGAATCGGCACCGGTAGGGGCCTGTCAGGCTTCCGTAACTGGCACCAGATTCCTTTTCTAAATGCTCTCCCTGATCGTGGTGGTATACCTGAGACACGAAATATGTTTTCTGATGGTGACTATGTTGGCTTCACTGCATGGCCTGGAATGCGCATGACTGTTAGTGGCGATGGCTGGCTGGGTATTGCGCCAGCAGGACAACAAATTACTATGCGCAGTCTTGATTTTTGGCGCTGTGAAAAAGGGCTAATTCGCGAAAATTGGGTGCTCATTGATCTGTTAGATGTGTATCACCAACTGGGCGTCGATGTGCTGGGGCGAATGCGAGAATTTAATAAGGCAAAAGGACTTTCCTAGAAACCCTTTGATACGAATTTGTAGATCACCAAATCGATGTTTAACTGTGATGCCTTAGCCCTCTTCGCCATTTTGAATAGGGGCTCTTTGAGAATCCATCTTTTCCCACCCATGGCCACCGAATGGGTCGACACCAAGTTGCTGTAAGATTGACGGAAAATCAACCATAACCCAGTTGTCGACAATTTTTCCCTCAACCACTTTCCAAAAATCCATATATCGAATTTCGATCTTTTTCTGGGTTGCTGGGATGCCCATAAAGTCTCCAGAATGCACCGCCTCCTGACGACCAAATGCCGAGCACCATTCACCCTCGGTTACTCTTGCTTCGTCAATACAGACTTTATTAGAAAAAGCGGCTTGAAACGGGCGCTGCCAATTTTCTTGAAATTCATTGAGGCCGACTTTATATCCGCAACCAGCATTTCCTATCCAGCGAAATGACTTACTGAAAAATCTATCCATGGTGTCAATATCATGATCATTAAGGCCGTCCACCATGGAATCAATGACTGCCAGAGTTTCTGCAGTTTTATTCAGGTCATTGTTGGCCGTAAGTGGGGCCTGAGGGGGTCTAGATCCCTTCATACTTTAAGTCTCCATAGAATAGGGCTAAGAAATTACATTTTTGCAGTGCTCAAGGATATCTATGCCCTGCTGCTTAAGCCACCAAGGCAAATCAATAATGACGCAGTTCTCTGCGAGTTTGTCATCTTCCCGTCGATAGACATTAACGACGCGCATATCGACTCGGCAGCCATTTCCCGGGAGACCCAGAAAGCCACTGGTTGGCGTATGGGTCGAATTGGGCCAACCAAAAAAGCAGGCAAAGCCCCCTCAGCATAGCGTCAAATATGGCCGTTATACACTTTTGTTACAAGCTTTGTAAGCGAATATCTGCTTTTGTATTGAAATAGCTAAAGAAAAAATAGCGGGGAAGTTTCCTAAAAGGCTATGTAAGTTACAAACCTATTAATAGTGCTTGTAACCTATTGTTTTTATTGGGCTAAATATAGCCCAATTATTGAGTAGGAGTAGTCGGTTAGCTGTAACCCATTGATTTATATAGAGTTGAGAGTTACAAGCTTGTTACAAACCACCCCTAAAACAGGGGGTTTTACAAAGAAAGTTACAAACGACTGCGACTACTGCAAATTATAAGTAGTGTTTAAGAATAGCGGCTTTAAATAGGGCTTATTCTGTTTTACTTGATCTCGTAATACTCTAAGAGTTAGACAAAAATCCTAGGTTGGCACCCTTATTTAGACGTGAGTTAAAAGCCTGCAGATTAGGCAGCACGTAACCAATTTTAGATATAGGTACCCCTAGCCAAAGCACAAGCTCAGCAAAGTATTGGTCGTTAGAGGTCGTCGGCGCATAAACTCCTTGGCCGATATTTAATGGATTTAACGATGATAATTCGGGATAGTGACCATACACTTGGGCGCCTTGTATACCACCGCCCATTACAATCTGATGACCGCCCCAACCATGATCCGAACCAGATCCATTAGACGTGAGTGAACGACCAAACTCTGAAGCAGTGAATGTTGTAACATGCTCAAACATGCCAAGTTCAGAAAGTGCATTGCGAAAAGATAGTAGTCCTTGACTCAAGACTGGCAACATTGTGGCCTGATTTGAGAGTAACTGATGATGGTGATCCCACCCACTAAAGCTGACATAAAAAATCTGCCGAGCTGGCTTTGTAGGATCTTGTTCTGAGATGATTTGTGCTACTTTCGATAGCTGCTGGGAAAAATGGTCTTGTGCGAATTTTGCTTGTAAATCTAGTGATTTATCTCGCTCGTCATAGGCTCCAACACCATTTTTTGTATCTATAGTTATCGCAGTCTCCGGCCAGTTTAACGAGGCGCCATGCAAATTGCGATACGCTTCCTTCGCCAACTGACTGGTTACAAAATCGAAATCGATCCCAACAGAACGCTTCGAGATTAATGAATGGACTTTTGGGGGCTCACAGTCGTAGGGAAAAGTCTTTTTTCCAAGCTGAAAGGTATTGGCTCCAGACATTGATTGACTTATAGGAATATCGCCAGTTGGAAAGATACTCTGCAACAGATCGGCAGTTCGACCACCCCATCCTGACGATGTAATTAACTGCGACGAACCGGTTTGCCACTTACTTATCTGGCCGGTGTGCGACAATAATTGCGCAGGTCCAAAGTCAATATTAGACTTAAGCTCTGCACGGCTAAGGGGCTTGTTTAGAGCACCAACATTTGCGACGAAAGCGGCTTCACCCTTGTCATAAAGCTCTTGAAGCTCGGGCATGCCTGAATGTACGCTAAAGCAGCTACCAGTCTCAGCCTGGCCGCTCAGATCGATTAAGTCACTCCGATCTAATGCCAAATTACCACGGGCATTTGAGTATGCTGCATACTGAACCGTGTCGGATGGAACCAGCATATTGAACGAATCGTTACCGCCAGCCAAGTTAATACAGACTAGAGCACGATACCCAGAGGCCTTAGACGACAGGTTATCTCTTATAGCCATCGGAGATGCCATAAGCGACGCACCGATTGCACCACTATTAACAATAAATTGACGTCTTGTTAGCATCTAATTGTCCTTTTTCAACGGCCACTTACCTGCTTTATTACCCTTACTTTAACGCTACTTTCTATTTAGAAATTTCTATTTACAGTGTTTTAATTCGCACCTATTTTTTACTAGAACTTACGGGCGCTTAACTTATTGGCGCTAGAGTCAAATCCTTTAACGGGGAGATCCCACCAATTAATACCTCGTTTTCTAAGTTCATGTTGACGATGCATGCGGTCAAACAGGTCGATATCCATTTGCATAAACAAGTCAATCAGGTCAATGGGTATCCAATTCTGTATTAGATGATCTCCCTCGCGTCGATACCAATCGAAGTCCCGAAGTGTCATCATTTTTCCTGTACTGGCAATACCTTGGTATTCTCCATGATGCAAAGAAAACTTTGAATCCCAGATGCCGAGCGCGCCATAGTCTCCCTCTGCATAATAACCCATGAAACGCCCGCCAGGCTTTTCGTCAATTTCTCGGTCACCGAACCCGAGTACCCAAGGTCTCTGATGGAAGTCCTTATATTCCTCGATGGTGTGCGTAGAACCAATACCTGTTGGGCCCATCCAATGGAAGTCGGGATGCCAAAAATAATGGTGCTGCATCGTTTCCATATCTTCCATATCACGGCTTCTTTTGTACCAGCCCATGCTGGTGGCCATTGCGTCAACCAGCTGCAGTGTTTTGCGGCTCTCAAGGGCATCTTGTTCGGTTAACAGAATCCCATTGGTGCCTGGCTTTGAGACCTTGCCGCCTTCCTGACCGAAGGCTGGGGGCAATACCTGAAAACCCGCTTGTTTCATAACACCAAGGATATCGAAGATCACATAGCTCTCGACTATCTTTTCGTCGCGCATAACAAAAAACTGACCAAAGTTGATATGGGTTTTCTTGCCGGTTGCGGGAATACCGAGCCAATCATGGACGAAGGTCCCGGTTAAATAACCGTAGCCTGACACCCATTCTTCATCATCAGATAATCCACCCAAAAGAATATGAGGGACCCGCTTTATATCAGGGAATGCATTGAGTAATGGCTCCCAAAAGATGGCAACTAGAGCATCGATTCCGATAATCTGGTTAAAAGGTTGTGATCCGTTCCAGTTGATATTCTTATGAAAAAATTTCTCGCAGATACCCTTAACCTCATTAGGTCTGGCGCTATTCATACGTTGCCAATAGTCCCACACAATCGCTTTGTTCTTTTGATTTTTGGCTGTCCAATCCATGATTTATCCTCATTAACCTAAAAGTTAGTATAACGGTTCTAATTACCTAGCTAATCTCGATGTCCACAGTGACGCGCTTTAACACTTGATTGAATACAAACGGCGATGTGTATGAGCGACTAATTGGCGCATGGCGGTTTTCACCGCAGCGAATTCCAGAGTTTGGTGTATAGATTGGCCACAGTTTGGGTAGCACCATCACCCCTAAGCTCTTGCTGCCTAAGGCCACTTTGGCAACCGCGGAATCAGTGCCGGTTTTATTAATCTCGACCCTCAGTCTGTGCTCGCCTAGGGGTATTTTTCGGCTAGATTTGAAGCTGTAAACAGTGTCTCTGGTATAGACATATACGATGTGTAGATAACCCTTTTTTACAAACATCTCATAACCACTACTGCTATCCCCTGAAGCAAGAATCACTCCATTGACATCGCGAGTCTGTACTACCATTTCGACGGTGATGAGAGAGTTATAATTGTAAATATCAGGAGCGCTCAGCCGATCGAGCCGCGTCATTCCGGGGTAAAAGACATGGGTAGAACGAGGCTGTGGCACAGACGCCTTATAGAGCTTTAGCGTATCGTCCTCTAAGGGCAAAACGTCGTAGCGCTCGGCATCTCTATACCAGAGTGCAACTAGGGCTCTGAGGCGCTCAGGCTCGGCCTCAGCAAGATTGGTAATCTCCGAATAGTCTTCTGCGGTATTGTAAAGTTCCCATGCATCGTCCTTGAAGTCCTCGCCTCTGACGTGCCGGGTAACGGCCTTCCAGCCATCTTTCCACATCGCCCTGTCACCTAGGGTTTCGTAATATTGGGGACCTTTTCGAGTCGCCGCATTGGGGTTGTCGAAGGTATAGGCAAAACTGGTTCCCTGTAGCTCCAGTGAGCTATAGCCTTTGTGTTTAGAGGGCATCTCAAGATTGGCCATATTGAGTAAAGTGGGTAATAGATCAATCGCATGATGGTACTGAGAATTAATCTGTCCCTCAGGCAAATTTCCGTTTGACCAGGTGACTAAAAGCGGCGATCTGATGCCTCCTTCATAGGTATCACTCTTGTACCATTTTAAGGGGGTATTGCTGGCCTGTGCCCAGCCGCCTACATTGGCTGACTGGGACAGCTCACCGCCAAGCAAATCAATATTTGCCAGTCTCTCTGCCCAGGGTTCTCCAAGGTAGCTGGCGCGTCTAACGTCATGCATTCCATTGCGTCCAGCACTGGCTGTAGCCCCGTTGTCAGAGGTAAATATAATAATGGTGTCGTCATACACGCCTTCATCTTTGAGGACCTGAATGATTCGCTGCATCTGTAGGTCAGTGTGTTCTAAAAATGCCCCGTAGACTTCCTGTGTGCGTGCGGCATAACGCCGTTCATCGGCACTGAGATCGTCCCATTTGATGTGGTTTCCATTATCCTCCGTAAGGCTCGCGTCCTGAGGAACAATGCCAAGTATTTTTTGCCGGTCGAAACGTTTGGTCCGAGCAATATCATAGCCCTCATCAAACTTACCTTTTTGCCGCTGAATATCTTCCGCAGGCACATGCAGTGGGAAATGGCAGGCGCCAAAACCTAAATAGTGAAAGAAAGGCTTTTCAGGGGCTGCAGCTAGATGATTTTGGATATAGCTAATAGACTTGTCGGCTAGATCAACACTGAGATGATAGTCTTTATCTTTATCTGGATAGCTAGGGGAAACATTCTCAAACAACTCTGGATGCCAGTGGTCTACCGCAGACCCGTGAAAGCCATACCAATGGTCAAATCCCCGGCCGGTTGGCCAGTGCTCAAAAGGGCCAGTCCCGTTTTGGTCTTCCAACGGCGTCATATGCCATTTTCCACAGGCGCTAGTGTAGTAGCCCTGCTGAGATAATATTTCCGCCATAGTTGCCGCATCTTGGCGGATCCAGCCGTTGTAGCCTGGCTCGCCTTTTTGCGCCCATTCAGCAATATTGCCAACGCCGACAGAATGAGCATTTCGACCCGTAAATAGGCAGGCTCTTGTGGGTGCGCAAACTGCTGTGACGTGGAAGTTATTAAATCGGGTGCCGTTTTTTGCCATGGAATCCGAAAATGGCATGACATACTCGGAGCCAAAACAGCTTAAATCGGCGAAACCCACATCGTCTAAAACGGCAATCAGAATATTAGGCTGGCGAATCTTTGTTCTTGGAGTCCAGCCTTTATCGGTAAACCCTTTTTGACGCCCTTCAGTTAAAGAAGGTTGCTCTTGCGGTCCAGATGTAGCGCCGGCGACACTGCTAGCAGCAGAAGCCGCGCCAGTGGCGGCAATAAGTTCGAGAAATTTCCTTCTAGAAAATTGCATAGCTTTACTCCTAGTCCTACTAAAAGGCTCTGCTCCTAGTTCAGCTCTTAATTAGGGACCAGTGGCCAGTAACCCTGACCCTGCTTTTAATAGTATGAGCATGAAATCTGAATCGATATTATTAGCAATTGACTTCGAAGTCAATTGTTAATAATATCTACAATATACGTTTAGTAACATTAATTTGGAGTGGAAAACCCCGCGATGATAAAAATATTAAAAAAAGGTATTTCAGAAGAGCAGAGCCGCGAAGCGAGTAATCAGGTTCGAGAGATTGTGGACGGTATTTTACAAGGCATTACCGACCAGGGTGATACTCATGTTCGTGAGATGTCAGCAAAGTTGGATAACTGGTCGCCGCCAAGTTTCCGTTTGTCTGAGGACGAAATACAGGCCTGCATCGATAGTCTGTCTGAAAGCACCCTGCATGATATTAAGTTTGCCCAAGAACAGGTGAAGAATTTTGCGCGTATTCAACTCGACTCTATGAAAAACGTTGAGGTAGAAACACGCCCTGGTGTTGTTCTCGGGCATAAGCATATCCCTATGAACAGCGTCGGTTGTTATATCCCCGGAGGAAAGTATCCTCTCGTGGCCTCAGCGCATATGAGTGTTGCAACAGCTAAAGTCGCCGGCGTTAAACGTGTGATCGCCTGCGCGCCACCGTTTAATGGTAAGCCTATGCCAGCAATTGTTGCCACCATGGCCTTGGCCGGTGCTGACGAAATATATTGTTTTGGTGGTGTCCAGGCAGTCGGTGCCATGGCAATAGGGACAGAAACTATTGCACCTGTCGATATGATTGTCGGTCCAGGCAATGCTTATGTAGCTGAAGCCAAGCGTCAACTCTTTGGTCGTGTCGGTATAGATTTGCTCGCCGGTCCCACGGAAACGCTGATTATTGCCGATGACATAGGTTGTGATCCTGAAATGGCTGCCACCGATCTTCTCGGTCAGGCGGAACACGGCGTCAACTCACCGGCGATATTACTGACCAATAGCGAAGTCTTTGCAAAGGAAACTGTCATCGAAGTCGAACGGCAGTTAGAAACCCTTGAAACGGCAAAAATAGCCGGTGAGGCATGGCGAGATTATGGCCAAGTTATCCTTTGTGATACCTATGAAGAGATGCTTCAGGCAGCAGACGATCTGGCATTCGAACACGTCCAGGTAATGACAAAAGATCCAGAGTACTTCTTAAATAATATGACCAATTTCGGCGCTTTATTTCTTGGACCGGAAACTAATGTCTCTTATGGCGACAAAGTTATCGGAACTAACCACACATTGCCGACAAACAAAGCGGCTCGTTATACCGGTGGTCTTTGGGTTGGTAAGTTTATTAAAACCTGTACCTACCAGCGGGTTAGTAAGGAAGCCACGGTCGAGATCGGCGAGTACTGTTCTAGGTTATGTGATTTAGAAGGCTTTGCTGGTCACAAAGCTCAGGCTGATCTGCGAGTTAAGCGCTACGGCCCCAAATAAACTTGTAGCCAGTCTACTAGCTGAATTTAATGGCAGTGAGTCAATAGATAACCAAGACATCGATACTAGCAAGACCGGTATAGGTGTTTTGGTTCTAGAACTGCCTGGCTATAGACCCCACTTAGTTCGTCCCCTAGCCTCTGCTATATAGCGGTCCAGCCGCCATCAACTTTTAAGCTATGCCCTGTGACCATGTTTGATGCAGGAGTAGCAAGATAGAGTACTGCCGCTGCAACATCCTCAACCTTTCCAATTCGATTCAGTGGAATCTTGGCCAATACTTGACTCCTGAAGATCTCATCTTCAAACATGGGTAGGGTCAATGGCGTTTCAATAAATGTAGGCGCTACAGAGTTTACACGCACATTGTGCACAGCCAGTTCCACCGCCATAGCTTTAGTTAGCCCTTCAATCGCATGTTTTGTCATGCAATAGACGGTGCGATTTGCGGCGCCAATATGCCCCATTTGCGACGACATATGGATGATAGACCCTGAGCTGTTTTTGATCATGACCTTTGCCGCTGCCTGTGCAGTAAGGAATGCAGAGCGCACATTAAATGTCAGCATGTGATCCAGAGTTTCTTCACTGACATCAACAAACGGTTGCGGCTTATTGGTGCCCACATTGTTAACCAGAATATCTAGGCTCGCGAGACTCGACACTCGATGTATAAATTTTTCATCAGTGATATCCAGTACCCAGGGCTCAATATTATTTGGGTGCAGTTGACGTAATTCATCCAGATCGGATGCGGTGCGGCTCACGGCGATAACAGTAGCTCCTGCCTCGGCAAGTAAGATGCAGCAGGCCCGGCCTATACCTTTGCCAGCGCCGGTAACTAAAGCCACTTTTCCAGTAAGGGAGAATATTTCAGAAATTGTAGAGTTACTCATGATATGGCCTTGCTTAGATTTATCTAAGCTTCTGCTTTAAATAAGTTCTTAAATTAAATAGTTTTTCGAATCGTCTTTTTAGTAGTCATAGCAATGACAATAATTGGGGCTAATGAGCGAATAATAATATATCCCGCGCTAAAGCCTGCGTAAATCCATCGGCAGTACCATCTGGCGAAAACCAACTATATTGACTGCGCTTCAATCCATGAGTATTGCCATTATAGATAAAGGCCTTTGCATTGCCACCTCGCTGGGCTATCCGTTTGGCCAAATCTAGGTTCCAACTTGGCATCGAATAATAGTCTTTGTCCGAGCAATGAAGCACCAATGGCTCAGTCAAAAACTCCACCGCATCGAACCCGCCAATTGCTAGCATTTGCTGTTCAAACTTAGGCGGATGTTTCACTTTCAACTTGCCCTCATTATCTATTTCAATGCTTATGGATAAAGCCTCTGAGTCTTCAACCTGCGCATTAATTCGGTCATACATAATTTTATATCTACTGCGCACTACCGACTCGACACTGGCCTCTGCCCACTGTTCTGCTTGCCATGTCCAATCAGGCGACCTCATATCAAGAGTGCCGATATAATCACTGGGCCATGGAAAAATAAAACTCTGATTAATACTGTTATCCCGGCCTCTTGCTGTGCCGGTCCAGGTACCATCTCCCGAGACAAATGCCTGTAAGGTTGTCGCCATAGGTGCAAATGTTTCTAGCTGCGTAAATCGACTGGGAATATTTCCCGACCAAATCGAAGCGGCGGCAAAGGGTTTTTTAATACTCGAGTCTTCCCCAGACACTGCTAGTGCCGTGAGAGCGACGTCGCCACCCTGAGAATGACCGCTAAGGTTTATGGCGCTAAGGTTGGCTTTGGGGCTCAAGGTTTTATTTGAGGCCCATTGTTTCCAATCCGTACGATTCAGAAACGACAGGCCCTCAAGTAGATTTAGCAGATCGATTGCATAAAAGGTGGGTGCCAGATAGGTGGCATTGTCCCAACTTTGCATTATGTCGAAGCCTTCGGCCTGCACTGCATCAACAGTTCCATGGCCCAGATACCCAGGAGTAATTACAATAAATCCTGCGTCGACGTAGCCATTGATGAGCTCGCCCGCAAGCGATGTTAAGTCATAACCGAAATTATAATATTGGGCTTTTTCTTGGCCAACCCAGCCATGGGCAAATACTATTACCGGATAACCTTTAATGGGCATAGGGGTCGATGGAATGTCTAGGCGGGCATAGACCATCCTAAGGTCTGATTGATAGCTAACCATATAGCTTTGAAATGGCGCGGTACCATCCATTGAGTAGTGACGGGCATATTCGCTAAGCCCGTCATTTCCACCCAGCTGCTTAATCAGACTGGGGCTAGACTGGTATTCTCGACTTCTCAATGCCTCAATACTGAGACTGTCTAGGGTACTTATGCAGCTTACAGCGGCGGGGGCACATAGAGCATAGATGTTGGGGCTCACAAGCCCAGTTAACAAAGCGAGCAAAAAGAACAGTAGTGAAAAGGGACGTGGCATAGGACTCAGTCTTTCCAATATGGGATTAGGCTTTGGCGTCAGAGCTTTGGGATCAGAATAAGCTTCATCCGGTAGCCGTCTACCTATGATAGCGTAATCAATTCTGTTCAATTCTGTTCAATTCTTTAGCACCAATAAAACTACTGGGCTCAGACATAAATCTTTACTTGTTGCCGCGTATACGGCTAGTTACAAGTGCTGCACCCTCAGATAAAGACTTTAATTTTGCAAAAGCAATGTCGGGATCGACCGCACCAAAACCCGCAAAGGTACCAAACCCACAATCCGAACCGGCTATGACTCTGTCTGAACCGACTATGTTGACAAATTTCTGAATACGTTCTGCCACTAACTTAGGGTGTTCGATAAAATTTGTCGTAGTATCTACCACGCCAGGCACCAGTATTTTATTGTCCGGTATTTCGCTCTTACGATCGCGGAAAACTGTCCATTCATGGGCATGACGGGGGTTCGACGTTTCAAACAGAAGGTACTGAGCTTTGGTCTTCATTAAGGTCCCAAACACTTTAATCATATCAATATCACAGCAGTGGGGCCCTTCATAATTACCCCAGCAGATATGAATTCTGACGTTTTCTTCGGGTATATTTTTAAGCGCATGGTTGAGCGCTTCAACGTGTGACTCAGCAATTTTTACAAACTCTGCATCTGACAAATGACTAAATAGCATATGCCTTGAGAGCGCCAGATCGGGACAATCCAGCTGTAGGTCCAATCCTGAGGCAACAATAGTCTCATATTCATCTCGCATCGCATCGGCAAGCGCAGCTAAATAAGCTTCTCTAGTAGGGTAATAGTCATTTTGCAAGAATAGCGAAATAACCCCGGGTGAGGCGGCATTCATAAAGCCCCTATTAACACCGTTGGCAGCCATTGCGGCTTTTAGATTGGCTATGTCTTTTTGCAGTTCTCCCTGACCTTTTGACTTCACTTCACCTGTGCACATGGGCCTAGCATACTGTGGCGTACCGCCATCATTTGCCAGTCGTTCAAGAAAACCTGGGAACAGCTTTAAATCTTCTGGAGGATTGCGCGGGCTGTCACCTGAAAATCCGGTATATCGGTCTTTTACATAGGTTGCATAGGATATTTTAGATGTTTCACCATCGCTAACAATATCAATGCCTGCCTGTTTTTGTTTTTCTACCGTGTCTAGAACACTGGAAGTCATACAGTCATCGAATTTCTGCTGATCATATGGCTGTTCATTTTCTCTAGCAAATATGTAATCAACGACTTCTTGAGTTCTAGGGAGCGAACCTACGTGGCTAGTTAGTATTTTACTCATCTGTATTTCCTCAGATTAATTGGTTAAACAAATATAAGCCGGCAATAGAGCCGACAAAAAACAGTACTAACCAGTAAGTTTGTTTATCGATTCGGCCCGGCACTAAATACCAACCACCGTCTTTTTCGGAAAGGTTATTGTCAGCGAAATATTTTTTCTGACCCTCGACGCTGTATCTGGAGTATTCGGTTTGACGACCACTAATAATTAGACTGGCAGTAATCGAGACGGTTATATTGACAATACCGCCGATTGCACAGTACCAGGGCCAGGCGATATCAGTACTGGTCGCGACCCAAAAAAGCACCCCAAAGCCAGCAACCACACCGGTTAATAGACCTTTCTCAGTAGTGTGCTTGGAGAAAAAGCCCAAACCAAAAATAGCCAGTTTGGCGCCGACAAAATAAGACCCGAGTTTACTCAGAGTCTCTAAAACAGAGCCGTTACTTTTCGTGTACATAAAGGCTGGAATGATGATGGCTAATGCCCAGAAAACAGTGAATAGCCGCGACGCCAAAAGGTAGTGTTCTTGACTAGCATTAGGCTTGGCATACTTCTGATAAAAGTCGATGGTGGTGACTGTCGACATAGAATTAAATGCCGAGTCAAGACTGGACATGGAGGCTGCTATCACTGCTGCGGCAATAATGCCCATCAGCCCAGGAATGGCCAGAGAGGAGGCAAATTCTAAAATGATTGTATTGCCATTGTCGAATTCGCGAGCGCCGTAATAGCTGTAAAACAGTATTCCAAGTAGGAAAAACAGAAAATAGATAAAGATGGCGAAATAGCCCATCATTAAAAATGATTTCTTAGCATCGCCGATATTTTTGGATGCCAGAGTGCGTTGCACCATCATCTGGTTGGCACCATATACGGTTATATGAAATAGGGTCATGGCAATGACACCAGTCCATACAGTGCTGACTTCGGTTACATCGAAACTAAAGTTTAACGGGTTGGTTTTACCCTGAGACTTTAACAGCTCCAGAGTTTCACCTAGAGGTAAGTTGAGGTTATTGATTAGCGATACAGTGATAATTAGTGCACCGACCAATAATATAAATGCCTGAATAACGTCTGTCCAAATCACAGCCGCCAATCCACCCATGATGGTGTAAACCAGTGCAATAAGGGTGATGATGATAATAGCGTAAACCACCGGCATTCCTGTAATAAACTCAAGCACCAGTGCTGTGGCATAGAGAATAGCTGCCGAAGTCAGACATTGGGATATCAGGAAAATAATAGAGATAACACTGCGGGTCGTGGGGCCAAAACGTTTTTCAAGATATTCGTAGATCGAGGCACAGCCACTATTGAAGAAGAACGGTAAGAAAAACGCAATAACAATGAAAATAACGATGGGATAGTTGAGGTGAATAGCAATAACACTCAGCCCCTCAGTGTAGGACCAGGCAGGTCCGCCAAGAAATGATAGTGCGCTTACATAGGTGGCGACAACCGAAATACCAATAGCCCACCAGGGAATGTTTCGCTGGCCGACAAAAAAGTCATCTGCAGTAGTGACTTTTTTACTGAGTACAAATCCAAGAACAATATTTGCGCACAGATAGGTTCCTAAGACCAGCCAATTTATAAAACCAAATGATTGTAGTTCCATACCGTTTCTTCTTTTGTAGGTGCGTTTATCCCGTGATGCTCAACTTGGCGCGATAAATTTGAACCAAGATCGACAGCTCATCAAAAACAGTCCATTCCTCGACGATTAGGCCATCGATTATTCTGTATTGGCTCTCCCCTAAAATCAGCAGGGGAGTTCCCGTTGGCTCACCATAGAGACCAGGACCGCCATGATTACCCTTTATAGTCCAACGAACAGCGACGTCAGTGCCGCCGCTGGCGTTTGGAATAGAGCAGCTATAATCGTAAGAGAATTTTAATTGGGTGACAGTGCCTATTATTTGCGCGTAAAAGGCGGCGATTTTTTCATGGCCTTTTAATACTTGGTTTCTTGAACAGTGTAATAAGGCGTCTTCTGAGTAGCTTTGGAACACATCACCCAGCAATCTAGCATTCCAGACATTTTGTAGTAGGGCAGCGATGAAGCCTTCGGGATCATTGGAACTGGATCCTAAGAATGGCTGACGTTCGTGCGTGACGCTTTGTTCTACTCGCTGCAGTTCTGACTCATTCCAGTCCTTTAACCGCTGCTGTATGGGTGCAGAGGCTTTTTCCATAGCGACCTGATGAACATCGAAGCCGAGCTCTTCGGCAAGGGCATAGTTATCGCGGACCAACCATTCTTCGATAATTATATTATCCTTGACGATACAGTGCGCGATCACCAAAAAGGTTGTCTTTTTATTGGATGGAGGGCCCATATCGCTGGCGCCGAGGTTGGTCATCGACGTTTTGATCAGGTGGGAAGTATGGTACCCGTCGATGTCGTTACCACCCCAGATCACATTTTCGGCTCCCAGGGTTCTATCGGGAAAACTGGCTAAGGTAGTTAGCGTATTTTGGGTAACTTCTTCGGCGCCAACCGTAATGCCGGCCATTGTATAGACAGGGCAGTCACTGGAATAATAATCGTAGCAGAGGCCTATTTGCTTACCTTCCCAAATTCGGTAGGTAATGCGCAGGATATAGTCAACGATATCGGTAAATTCAGCGTCAAAACCTGCCATAGCGGGAGATGTTGCCTCGGTTTTACGTGGGGCGCTATCGTAGTGATTTTGCATTCTATCCATGGTCATTCATCTCTAAAATTATTGCTTACGCGAAACTGCGTTTTCAGCTAACTGTATTTTAACTAAAGAGCGCAGCACTGGGGTTATCCCCGCCTCGCACTACGACTATGTCGGCAGTTTCACTGCCCTCATTGGCAAAGGATCTAGGTAGCCCAATGGGGCAGGTAAATAAATCACCAGTATCGAGAGTAAAGCTGCCACTGTCTGTGGTGACCTTAAGGCTACCACGATGGACAAATATAACCTCGTGCTCCTGCCGTTTGTGCTTAGGGATGGACGCGCCAGGATCAAGTATCAGTCGTCGCAGTTGAAAGTTGTGTGGCCGACTAATCTTGCCTGCAGGCATACACTCTGAGTCAGTTTGGTCGCCAATAACAGAAAATTCCTGAGCACCATGGTCATTGCTAAGGCCTCCTGTATTCTCAGTTACAAACTCAGCATTGCGACAGACGTTCTCACTCATATCTTCCAGTGTTAACCTACTGAAAGCCACTAGCTCTTCACCAGAGATAGGGACATATAAGGGTTGATCGTCTTGAATAGGCTGGCCTGCATGGGTATCTATAAGACGCCCATCCTGTAGTAGCACTAAGCCATACTGTTTTGCTTCTTCGAAAACATAGGGCGCCCAGGTGACGTGACCTGGGGTGCCGTCTGGAAGATGACCTAGTACGCTGAGCAGGAATCCATTGTCGTCGCCAACGTTTTCAAAGCCGCGAAATAACTGAGTGGGGATAGAAATTGTATCGCCACTGTTTAAAACGGTTTCACCATCGCTACCATCCTCGCCCCAGGTAAACTTCCACTGCCCCTGATGGACGACAAAGACCTCATCTGTGTCATGACTATGATGAGAGTTCTTGCAGCCTTTTGGCTGACGCGCGGCGCCCACATCAAAGCCATGTGGCGTATTGATATGCACTACCTGCTCTGGATTTTCTGCTACGCCAGCACCAATCAGACAATAATTTTCTTTCTGGTCGCTTCCTGGGGTTCGAGCATCGATAAAAGCTGTCTTGCAGGGAACAATCTCATTGCGTCGCAGAATGAAAGGTTTGAGGTCGTCAGTATCAGAGATTAGGGTCATTAGGATATTTATACAGTCAGTATCAAGATGAGTAGCAAGCGATAGTATTTTACTTCGAATGCAAAATCAAGATCCGCCCGCTTATATGTCCAGTCTGCAAAGGCTAGGGCGGTGATTTTTGGCGATTCTTAATCAAAAGTGCAACTATTTCCTGTTCTAACAGATAGACGTCGAATTTTAGGGCCTAATTCGAGCGGGGCTACTCTAGGGATCCATTTTGAGTAAGCATAATGCGTCGAAAAAATGAGATATCGCGGGTAATTGCCAGCTGTAAGTTGTCGCCCGTGAAGAGGTGATTTGCACTCAAGTAGGAATACAGTTCATGGGTTTTTCCTAGCTGCTTGAGTTGACCAGCGACCATTAAAGATCCTTCGAAGGCAGTGGTTGCATCATCCTTAGCGTGATGAATATTTATCGGGCTATCTATCGGGCTGTATATCCTACTATAGGCCGGCTCAAATGGGCTGACCGCTTCCACTTCAGTATATTGCGGACTCATTTTAGCCATTGTCGAGACAGAGGCCGACCAGATGCTGGCGCCTTTAAGTTGGTCGCCGAGGGCGGCAGCTGCATAAAGTGTTACCTCTGCTCCCATGGAGTGGCCGAGCATAAATAAATGATCCATATTGGCCTGATCATCGCTCTTGAGCGCCTCTATGAGGCCAAGGACGTCGCGGACATACCAGCGTGGCGAACTTTCTTGTAATGTGAATTCAGCGCCAGAGGAGTCATTGTGGCCGCGATAATCCGGCACAACCACTAAGAACCCTTGGCGCGCCAATGCCTGTGGGATCTGACGATAATAATCTCCTGGGCGATCGTTGACGCCGTCTATAGTGCGGCGACCGTTGTTTTGGGGCTCAGGGTGAAAGCCGTGATTAAAGATGATCACTGGCCAGCCCGATACCGGTATTCCACTGTTGGGCTGTAGTAAAAGGGCATATTGAATTAGTCCATCTACAGTGAATTTCCCCACCTGAGCCGAGAGACCTTTTAAGGGTTTTGCCAAGAGGTTTTTTTTCAATGAGATAAAATCAGTATCGATTACTGGAGGCAGCCCATGGGGCTCAAGTATTGCGGGGGTATACGCCCAAAATCCAACCGTTAAAAGTATAAAACAGAATGCTATTATTTTAGCTATGGTCATAAAATTTCTGCTCCAAGTATAGAAAGCCGGTACTTTGTTGTGCCAGATAGTGCCAGATAGTGCCAGATAGCGCCAGATAGCGCCGGATAGTGCTGACTAGTATCGATTAGTGCCGGAGCCACAAATTATGTTCAAATCTGAGTAGTAAGGTAACTATATTTTGCATTCGAAGTATAGCGCGACTGTTGCAAGGACTCCTTTCACTCTAGGGAGCTCTCAGGCTCTCGTTATTGCTACCAAACCTCAGACTTGCGAGACAACGCAAGAACCCAGCGACGGCGGTAGCCTTCTATTCAACAGGGAGAGGGGGCGAAGGACGAAGGGCGAAAAATTCCCGCCGTCCAACTCAAAGAAATTGAACGCCAATCTATTGTCTAAAAATTCGCCCTGGCTGATGTAACCAAGTTTTTAGCGCCCTGCTTTATAAAGCTATGGTCTGAAGACATTAAGAAAAGGGTGACGCCTCGACAGCGCCAAAATTCGATACTGTCAATGTTAGGCACAAAGATACCCAGTCTCTTATTATTGGCCTTAGCGGCAATACAGATTTTTTCAGCTGCTTCAACAACGACCTTATCCGTTGCAGCCGTGGCTCCAAGAGCAACGGTTAAGTCCATCATGCCGATAAACAGGCAATCAATGCCTTCTTGAGCCGCTATCGCGTCAATATGATCGACAGCAGCAATATCTTCAATTTGGGCGATTACCGTAGTCTCCGACTGATTGAGACTGATATTGTCAGCAACACTGGCTGCGCCATAACCTGCTGAACGGGTAGAACCTGCGTATCCCCGACCTGTCCTTCCGTATCGAGCCGCATTGACACAAGCCAGAGCTTTTTCAGGGGAATCAACATGTGGAATCACCACACCGGTCGCGCCGCAATCAAGTACATTGAGTATTTGATCCGCTGATGACGAGGCTACCCTAACCAATGCGGGCTTCTGCTCTGCGCGGAAAGCCAGCAAACAGCCGTCTATATCGCGACGATCGAATGGGGAGTGTTCGGCATCGAAGCAAACAACATCTAAATCTGTACTTGCCAATACTTCTGCAACCATCATCGATGGGGTCTTTACAAAGGTGCCGATCAGGCATTCCCCGGATAACAGTTTCTGTCGAAAATTATTGTGTGGATTAAAAGCAGCCATAATTATTTTTTCTTATAAGATTAAGTTACGAATTGAGCCAGTTTTCTAGGGCTTTATTTACCTGTTCAGGCGCATCGAGAGTACTGAGATGCCCAGCCTCATCAATAATGTCCAATCTGGCGTGTTTTATTTCTAGGGCCATATCTCGATGGAGCTTTTCATTGCTCAGTGCATCATGGACACCACAGAGAATCAGAGCAGGGCAGCGAATATCTTTTAGCGTGCTCCAGCTATCAGTTCGACTGGCTAAAGCGCGCCATTGGTTCATAAACTCAACGGCTCCAACGTCCAAGGCCATTTCCATCACTAAAGGCTCGAGCCTTAGTCGCTGTTCCGAGTCAAAAGCATATTTTGGCATTAGCTGCTGACTGACGAAGGTCTTCAAAGTCTCAACACTACCCTGGGCAATATCATTAATCTGCTGATGACGTATAGACACATTTTTGGGCAATTCACCGCGTGGATTGGTGTCTAGAAAAGCGATTCGCTTAATCCGCTGGGGTGCCTGCCGAAACATTTCAAAGGCCACAATTCCGCCCATTGAAAGGCCTGCTAAGGCAAATTCTGCGGGTGCTTCGTTGAGTACCTTGGCCGCCATAGCCTCAACTGAATCACAGTTAAAAAAGTTGGCGACTATCACCTCTCTATGCCCTTTAAAGAAATCGATTTGCGGCTGAAAAAGCAGCTGGTTACAAAGTGATCCAGGCAAAAGTAATAGGGGTAACGGCACTAGCGGCTCTCCAATGAAAATTATACCGCCCGACTATTAGTCAAGCTGCGCTGTTGCGCCATGCCTGATGCTACCGGCGAAAAGACGTTTCTCGGCAGGGAGTTCGGGCACTTCAATACGCTCCATCAGCATATCCACAGCCGCTTCCACCATGCGCTCTAAAGGCTGTAGAACCGTTGTTAAATCATAATTGAGCCAGGCAGCGGCATCGACACCATCAAAGCCCACCACAGATATATCTTTAGGGATTTTCGCCTTGTACTCGATACGCAGTGTATCTAGACAGCCAAGGGCCATAATATCGTTAGTACAAACGAAGGCATCTGGTTTTGGGTTAGCCGAGTCCATAACACTTCGCGTTAAGCTGCAGGCTCGCTCATAACTATAATCACCTTCCAGTTCGACCATATCGACAGGCAGTCCCTTGAGCTGCGCTACTGCACCCTTAGTTCTTGCCGTACTCACTGATGAATCTACTGGCCCGCTCATAACGACAAACGACTTACGCCCATTGTTGAGCAGCCCTTCGACCAGTGCTCGCTCGCCCTCATAATGATCACAGCAAACAGAGGAAACGGTATTCTGAGGGTAGAGGCGGTTATAAAAAACTAAGGGAATGTTGCGGTCTTGACAGGCACTTATCTGAGTATTGGTGAACTGAGCCGCGGCAATAATGCCATCTACCTGATACTGCCAGACTTTTTCTAACACTTTGTCGACATCGCTCTCTTTATCAAGCGTAAACAACAGAATATGAATGTCTTTCTCATCGAACTTTCGGTTTAACTCAGACAGAATCTGAGGATAATTCAGATTGGTAAGCTGAGTAATCAATACACCAACAATGTTTGATCGACCAGAGATTAAGCCACGGGCAATGGCATTTACCGTATAGCCTAAAGCTTTGGCTGCGTTCTCCACCTTTGCTCTGGTTTTCGCGGATACGCTCGCGCCAGGCTTAAAGCAGCGTGAGACTGCCGATTGGGAGACCCCCGCAACTCGCGCAACATCATAAGACGTCGCTCGTTTGCCTTCGAAATTAATATTTTTTGACTTCACGTCTAGCGCTCTTTTTTTCATACCTGTAACTGAGACCTCTGTCGGCATATGATAAAAAAATCAGATGTAATGCGTTCAATAAACGACGGCATACTAACACATTGCTCGTGATTCAGCGGCACAGAGGGCGCTAGCTCGCGCTGTTCTGTCGCTATCTTACAGCGCGCTTAGGACCGACCAACTCGGCCTGTACTCTTCGATTGTGAGCGGTGTTTTTGCCTTACTCAGTAAACCTAGAGTGTCGTTTAGTAGGCCGCCTAGGAAACCTTAGCGAAGCAGGGAATCCTCAGCCTTACCCAGAGCTTTATCGCTTCATAAAAGGTTTGACTTTAATTTTGCATTCGGAGTACATTGCTATCTTAATGATTAGTTAGTCTGTTGGAAACATTTAAATGAACAATGCCGTATCAAGCAACAAGCTTACTATTACACGTCTCTTTGAATCACTTCAGGATCCACAAAAAGCACAGGCTGCACTGGCCCAACAGGTCGGAGGCGATTTTGCCTGGCACGGCCCTAAGCCTTTTAAATCTTGCTCTAGCACTGAAGACTGGTGCTCGACTTTTTGGCTGCCCTTTATTGATGCCTTTGCGGGACTATCCCGAGAAACGCACATGCTATTTGGTGGCATAAGTCAGGGTAAGGCGGACAATAGTCCTGATGGCCAGTCATGGGTTGGAGCGACCGGCTATTATGAGGGTGTTTTCTCAAAACCCTGGCTTGGCTTTGAGCCTACCCATCAGCTGATCAAGATGAGATGGGGAGAGTTTTTCCGCTTTGAGGATGGCAAAATTGTCGAGATGTACACGCTGTTCGATATTATTGACTTTCTCCAACAAATTGACAAAAACCCGCTACCTCCTAGCCATGGCACAGATTTTGTGTATCCTAGCCCGGCAGGTATCAACGGGGTTTTAGTTGACGAGACGGATGCGTCAGAAACAGCTGAGTCCATGCGCTTGATACGAGAGTTTCTTTTCGAAGGGCTGAATAATTTTGATGAAGAAAATCTCACCAGCATGGGTGTGGCTGATTTTTTTCATGACAATGTTAATTGGTATGGGCCGGGTGGAATAGGCGCGTGCCTTAGTTTGAAAGAGTTTCAAAACTACCACCAGCAGCACTGGCTCGTCGCATTTCCCGACCGAAAAGTGCAGGATCTAGACAGTCTATTCGCCGAGGGTGATTTTGTCGGGTCTTCAGGCTGGGCTGGCGTTACATCACAACATACTGGCAATTATCTCAGCGCAAAGGCGACCGGTAACCGGATTAACTTTAACGGCATGGATTTCTGGCTTCGCCGTGGTGATAAGTTTGTCGAAAACTGGGTCTTTGTTGACATGATTGACCTCTTTGATCAATTTGGCGTTGATTTACTTCAACAAGCACGAGAAGGGTAACCCTTAATGACCGATCTAACCCCTAGTAAGCAACTTGTCCTTGATTACTTTGATGCAGTGGAAAAATCCACTGCGCAAAATATTACTGAAACCATCAGTAAATTTATTGCTGATGATTATCATTGGTACGGGGTATATCCATTTGAAGAACAGAGCGACAGTCAGGGTGTCGCTGAGGCATTTTGGAAACCGTTTCTAGACGCTTGGTCTCCAGTCAGCCGTCGCCAGGACGTATTTATGGGAGGCACTAGCGAGATCGATGGTAGCCAGTGGGTGACCAGTATGGGTCACTTTCAGGGCCTTTTTGACAAAGATTGGCTGGGCATTCCAGCGACTGGCAAGATGGCCTATTTGCGCTATGCGGAATTCCACAATGTCAAAGACGGCAAGATCGTTCGCAGTAGTTTTTTCTGTGACATTATTGACGTTATGCACCAGGCAGGGATTAATCCATTGCCAATGCAAACCGGCGCCTCTGTCACTATTCCCGGGCCTAAAACTAATGACGGTATTCAGCTTGCCAACCAGCCGGAAGCTGAGTCTCAAAAAACCATGGTGGTGCTCAACCAAATGATCGCCGATCTCAATGAGCTAAACAGTTCAGGTGAAGATCGCTATCCCGCGGAAATATTGGAGCGAACATGGCACTCTGATATGAGTTGGTATGGGCCTGCCGGTATTGGATCGACCTACACTGTGCGCCGTTATCAGGAGCAGCATTCCTTCCCGTTTAGGGAGGCCCTCAAAGACAAAGTATATAACGGTCATATTTGTCGCTATGCCGAGGGCGACTATGCCTGCTTTTTCGGCTGGCCCAATTTGACCCATACACCAACCGGCGGATTTCTGGGTCTCCCGGGAAATGAATGCCGAGTCGATATGCGCGTCGTCGATGTCTATCGACGGGAAGGTGACAAGCTCGCTGAGAACTGGGTGATTATTGACTTGCCCTGGTGGCTTAAACAGCAGGGCCTAGATATTCTTGAGCGCTGTAAAAATATCACCGCTCGGACTTAACCTTATATTTAGACCGCCAATTAACCTAAGAAGACTTTAACTATGAAAGGATCTAGGCCCTCTCAGGCTCCACTAACTGCCAACAATGACCTCAGTAAAACGGCAGAAACTCTAGCCGTGGTTGACGCCATGGTGGACGGCCTTAATGATCATGATATTGAGACCATGGATCGATTTTTTAGTAAATCGTTTCGCTGGATAGGAAATGCCGGCTGCGGTTATAAAGTTG
>Ga0209712_10000723_pt1 | contig 28570 bp, 22 predicted proteins | sample ArcOceMetagenome_FD_187443 | JGI IMG/M metagenome (GOLD analysis project Ga0209712, IMG submission 187443) | Marine eukaryotic phytoplankton communities from Arctic Ocean - Arctic Ocean - Greenland ARC118M Metagenome (SPAdes) (version 2) | ecosystem: Environmental > Aquatic > Marine > Oceanic...
CAAAGTGGTCTGTATTTGGGCTTTTACGACCTACAGGAACGTTTAGCACTAATACCTTGGATGTAAACAGTTTAGCTATGCGGCCATGCTCCAGCTCGTCACCTAACTCAAAACATTCTGCATCAAGGCCTAGTTGAGTTAATTTATCGGCTTTTTGTTGGCTCCGACAGGTGGCAATAATATTATGGCCACTTTCTTGAAGATTAATTGCCAGAGGCAGCCCCAACCACCCACAACCAACTATTGATATTTGCATTTATGGTGTCCATATTGTTTTTTAGGCAAAAGGTATCATATGCGACGAGGTTGGTCGTGCAATTGAATAACATCTAAACTAGTGAGTTGTTTAATTTGCTGTAATTGGGTTTCCGCAAAATCTATTCGTGTCAGGGTTGAGCACAAGGTATCTACTTTTTCCTCTAACGCTTTGGCTTGATAGGTAACCCTTTGTTCCATTTGTTCGCCAAAACGTTGCATCTTTTGTTCGAACTCACCCATACCTTCACGGCTAAAAATAAGCTGTGTGCTTATGGCTCCCATTAAGTGACTAATTGAATCTGTGATCAAATCCTCGATAGCGTCCTCAAATTGTGTTTCCCATTGCTCGCCAAAAAACACACCTTTTTCAAACGACTGAGAATACAAACGAACGTCGCCATTATCCGTGAAAAAGTTATATTGGATCTGCTGATCAAGGTGACGTAATTTTTCAGATAAATCGATTAGTGCCGTATTATCTGAGCCTAATAATTCGGTGAATATCTCATTTAATGCGGTACTTGTCAGCGCGACTGCATCTGTGGCTATCGCCGCAGCTTGTGGCACAGCTTGATTGATACCGTCATAATAATTATCTACCCAATGTTGTTGATTTGTTTTTAAAGTCAAAGCAATACCGTCAATATACAATATTTTATCTTGGTCAATGGTCAGGCGGGTATCGTTGTCTAAAGTGGCTGTCAATATGTTGTTTTCTAATTGCATGTTGCCATTGAGCACAACGTTGCACGTATTGTTTGAATCTAAGGCTAAGGCCAAAGGTGAACAACAAGCTAAAGCTCCTGCAAATATCATCGTATGCATCTAATTTTCCTAATTAATTGATTATGGTTTACTCACTGAATAGAGCAAAGCTTAGGCCAAAAATAAAAAGTGATTAAAAACAATGAGGTAATCATTCTATATGACTATTTTAGACAAATATCAGTATCTAAATTAGTGTGCAGGACTAATAAGTGGGCATTTAAGCCAATATGGGGTATACCTTTTTACTTTTATGTCTTTTAGCATTTTAGCTTTTTGAGGCATAATATAAATAGTTTGATATAAACAGGAATTGACTGATGAGTAATTGGCACGAACCCATTTTATTTGGTTTTATTTTAATCACCTTTGTTTTAGGTATTAGCAGCATTATTATGAGCTTCTTACCTGCCCCAGAAGGTGGCAATGCTATGCAGTCTAAGGTTGAATATGGCTTTTTTGGCGCGTCGGCTTTTGCCTTATTCGCCGTGTTTGTATATGCATTGAATACTATTGTTTAGCCCAACGTTGATGAGGTCCTCACATCAGTGTGCTTGGGGCCTATCACTAATACGTTGGTAGGCTCTTAGTTTGAACGCTGGTAATATAGCCAGCAAGTGATCAAAAATATCGCTTTGGATCCCTTCATAATTAACCCAGTTTTTGTCCGTACAAAAACAATAAATCTCTAATGGTAGGCCAAGCTCTGTGGCTGGTCTCTGGCGCACCATTAAGGTCATGTTTTTGTTAATATCAGGGTGGTTTTCTAAGTATGCCTGCATATAGGCGCGAAGTGTGCCAATGTTAGTGAGCCTGCGGCTATTGACTAAATCTGCAGTGTCGATTTGTTGTTCACTATGGAAACGTTGTAGTTTTTCAAGTTTGGCTTGAATATAACTCTTTATATAACGAATTTTAGTAAATTCATCTAGCATGTTTTGGTCACAAAAATGGATGCTTTGGATATCGATATTTAAAGCACGCTTAATTCGACGTCCACCACTTTCGGTCATACCGCGCCAATTCTTCACTGGCTCAGAAATTAGTGCGTAAGTGGGAATAGTAGAGATTGTTTTATCCCAGTTTTGTACTTTGACAGTTGTTAAACCAACCTGCAAAACATCACCATCTGCACCATATTTAGGCATTTCAATCCAGTCACCAGTATTGACCATACGATTTGCTGCTATTTGGATACCAGCAACAAATCCTAAAATAGTATCTCGAAATAACAATAGCAATATGGCGGTTATTGCGCCTAACCCAGAGAGCAACAATAATGGTGACTTGTCCATCAAATTAGAAATGATCAATAGACCTGCGATGATCACTACAAATAACTTAGCTACCTGAATAAAACCCGTAATAGGCGCTTTTTTAGCTAAATTTGAGGCGTTATAACTATCTTCTATGGTGTTCAGTAGAGCGCTGAGTGCCATCACTGCAGTAATCAGTATATAAATAACCGCAGTTTTTTGCATGAACGTCAACAGTAAAAGGTTTTCAATGAGTAATTGGCTGAATAAATAGATAACTATGGCGGGAACAATATGCCCGATGCGTTTGAAAAATCCATGCTGATGTAATTCGTCGTCAAACTTATTTTTACTCTTACTAATCAGCTTTCGTAAGCGGCTATCGAGTATACTTTTGGTCAGCCAATTAGCCAGCCATGCGAGTAGTAAGATACCTAGCAAGGCTACCCCTTGAAATATCCAGCTCTTGGGAGTGGCCGGAATACCCAAGTATTCAAACAGTGATAAAAGACTATCTGTAAGGTAATGGTTTTCTTGCATTTAGTTCGTCCCTTTTAAGTCGGTGATAAGTTTATCTTTTTGTTGCCAAACCGAATTTAACCAACTCTGAAAACCATGTTTAAAGTCTTCATCATTAAAATAGTCACCGATGATTTCATCAGTCACTGGATGCACATTAACGCGTAAAACCACCTTATTTAGACGACCGCCTAACATTGCCATCATCGGGCTACCCTGTGTATCAGGGTAAATGACAGTAATATCAAGTACGCTTGTAAATAACTCGCCCATAGTAGCGAGGGTAAACGCTATACCGCCTGCTCTAGGTGGTAGAAGGTTTTTAAATGGACTTTGTTTGATTTTTTGTTTTTCTGGAGTACATCGATTACCTTCGACAAAGTTGATGACTGTAGTAGGCAACTGACGAAATTTCTCACACGATTTTTTAGTGGTAGCGATATCTTTACCTTCTAGGTGGGGATGTTTTTGCAAGAAAGCTTTACTGTATCGTTGCATAAAAGGCATATCTAATGCCCATGCGCCAAGACCTACAAAAGGTAGCCAAATCAATTCTTTTTTAAGAAAAAATTTCGGCGCAGGAATTTTTCCAACAGCAAAATCAGTTAACAAGATAATATCTAACCAACTAAGGTGATTTGCTACAATCAGATACCATTCTTGCTTACTCAATTCACCTTCCACTACATAATCTAATTCTACTTTGTTCATACATTTGATTAAGACAACACTACAAAATCCAAATGCACACATCATAAAGTTCAGTATGATATTGAGTGGATTGGTGATGAAAGAAAAAGGTAAAATAAATTTTATCAATCCAAGGAAAGTGATACATAGTGCCCAAAAAGCCAGACTGAGCATTTGTAAAGTCAAATGCACAGGGAACACAATAAAGCTAGGTAATACACTAAACATCTCGAGAATTCTCTGCTAGAAGTGACTGTAAATCCTGGTCTTTTTGCTCCCATAATTCTGTTAGCCATCGCTGAAATTTTACTCTTTGTATATGGTCGTCAAAGTAGTCAGGCCCATAGACATCACTGTTAAGCAATTCTTGAATTGACAACACTTTAATCTGGACTTGTACATGTTTGACTTTCCCACAGACAAACTCCCAGTAAGTGGGTGTTCCTTCTGGATAATGAATAGTTACATCGAGTAAGTTATGTAGCTGCTCTCCCATCGCTCCCAGCACAAAAGCCATGCCGCCAGCTTTTGGCTTGAGTAAGTGTTGAAACTTTGCCCCTTGGCGTGTCCGTTTTTGTTCGGTGAGCCGTGTACCCTCTACAAAATTCATGATGCTCACTGGCTTAAAGGTGAATTTCTCGCATGCCTTGCGGGTATTTTCTAAATCTTTACCTTTTAAGTGAGGATATTTGGCTAATAACGCTTTGCTGTATCTATGCATAAAAGGAAAGTCCAACGCCCACCAAGCTAGACCAATAAAAGGCACCCAAATAAGCTCTTTCTTTAAGAAAAATTTTAAAAAAGGAATTTTATGATTAAAAATCCGTTGCAATACTAAGATATCAACCCAGGATTGATGGTTTGATATCACCAAGTACCAATCTCTTGGACTTAACCCTTCTAGACCAGTAGTTTCAAATGTTGTGCGACTAAATAGATTCTGATTGACACTGTTAACTGATATCCAAAACGTGGCGCAACCATCTAACAAATATGACATAAACGTTTGCCATATTTTGATAGGTATTAATTTTAGAAATGAACAAATTAAAATGGGTACTAACCAAAATATGGTGTTGATAAAATACCCTAATGAGGATATAGCTCCAAATAAGTAGGAAAAAAGTGTCAAAAACATACTGTAAAATATCACCACAAAAATAAATTAGGTTAAGTCTAAACTAAAATCATGTTTGATATGCAATTGTAATTTTCTAAGGCTGTTTGGACATAGAATTTTACTTGTCTGACCAAGATTTTTGGGTATGGAATGTGTACTATTGTTATCTATCAAATTTTTATCTCTATCAATGGCTAATCATTTTATGAAAAAACAAATTCTACTGGTTGCAGGAATGGCGTCTTTGTTATGCCTTACTGCCTGCGATGTGAAAGATCCAAATCAAGACATCAGTCAAATCGACAATGAGCAAGTCAAATCGAAGCTTATACCACAGGGGTTTAAGCAAATAACCTCTGTAGCCAAAAAAGGTGATGAGATCGTCATTCCTTTTACCAAGTATCAGCTTGACAACGGACTCGCTGTTATTTTACACCCCGATAACTCTGATCCGCTTGTGCATGTTGATATTACCTATCATGTGGGTTCTGGTCGTGAAGAAGCTGGTAAGTCAGGCTTTGCCCACTTCTTTGAACACATGATGTTTCAAGGGTCAGAAAATGTAGCAGATGAGCAACATTTCGGTTTGATAACTGAGTCTGGTGGCACATTGAATGGTTCTACCAATACCGATCGTACTAATTATTATGAGACAGTCCCTTCTAATCAATTAGAACGGATGCTTTGGTTAGAAGCGGATCGTATGGGATTTTTTCTAGACGCTGTTACCAAAGAAAAATTCGAAAATCAGCGTGAAACTGTTAAAAATGAACGAGGGCAAAATTATGATAATCGTCCTTACGGGCTGCTTAGGGAAAGGGTGGGTGAAGCACTCTTTCCTGAAGGACATCCTTATTCTTGGTCGACCATTGGTTATATAGAAGATCTCAATCGTGCAGACTTGAGCGACCTCAAAGAATTTTTCTTGCGCTGGTATGGCCCTAATAATGCCACGTTAACTATTGGTGGTGACATGGACCAAGCGCAAACATTGATTTGGGTTAAAAAATACTTTGGAGGCATTCCTCGAGGTCCTGAAGTGACACAACCTGAGTATACTAAGGTTACGCTTGGACAAGACCGCTACATTTCTATGGAAGATAATGTTTCTTTGCCTTTGGTGTATATGGCGTTTCCCACTGTACATGCAAATCACCCTGATGAAGCACCACTTGATGTGCTTATGTCTATCCTCGGTAGCGGACAAACGTCACTGTTATATAAAAATATGGTAAAAAACGGTAAAGCTGTTCAGGCCAGTGCAAACCATGGATGTGGAGAGCTAAGTTGCCAATTTACCCTGTTGGCATTGCCTACCCCTGGTAACAGCTTGGCCCAATTAGAAACTATTATTCGTGCTTCACTGGATGAATTTGAAAGCAGAGGTGGGGCGACCGACGACGATATAGAGCGTGTTAAGGCTGGTATTGTATCGGGTATGGTTTACGGACTGGAAAGTGTATCTGGAAAAGTGAGCCAACTTGCCGCCTATGAAACCTATCGTTCTAATCCAGATGGGATTGGTGATGATATTGCACGATATGAAAATGTCACTAAAGACGATGTGATGCGAGTTTATAAAACCTTTATTAAAGACAAACATTCTGTCGTCATGAGTATCGTGCCTAAAGGGCAGGCAGACAGTATTGTTAAAGCAGATACTTGGCAACGGTATGAGCGCAATATCCCAGAAAATATGAGTGGTAGTAGCTTAGTATTACGCCCTGGTGTTTCAGATTTTGATCGTACTGTCATACCATCACCTGGCAATAACCCCAGTATTACAGTACCTGATATATACCGAGTTGATATTAAAAATGGTATCAAAATATTGGGAGCAATAAATAAAGAAGTCCCTACTACCACTATTCAATTACTTATAGCTGCAGGTCAAACACGAGAGGGCATAGATAAGCTTGGTTTGGCTTCTTTAACGGCCTCTATGTTAGAAGAAAACACCTTAAGATCTACTGCTGAAGAGTTATCTAACCAACTGCAAAAATTAGGTTCAACTGTGAGTTTTGGTGCAGGTGACAAGTTTACGACCCTAAGAATAAGAACCTTGTCTAAAAACCTTGATCCCACCCTTGCCATTGCCATGGAACGTTTAACTTTACCTAAGTTTGATATTGCTGATTTTGAGCGTTTGAAGAAACAACAAATTGAAGGTTTAAAGAATGCCAAGAAAAATGCTAGCCCAATGGCTACAGAAATTTTCAGTAAATTGGTTTATGGCTTTGACAATAGCTTTGCCCACTCCAACAGCGGCACCATTGCAACGGTCGAAAAGCTAACGCTGGAAGATGTTAAGGGATTTTACAAAGCGAATTATGGGCCAGGGAATGCTGAAATAATTGTTGTCAGTGACCTTGATGAAAAAAGCATTACCAAACGATTAAAGTTACTCAATAACTGGAACGGTCAATCAACTGAAATGCCGGCTATTAAAGCATTTCCAGAATTGGCAGTCGGCACTTTGTATTTTATCGATAAACCAGATGCTGCGCAGTCGGAAATACGTATCGGTAAACGGGCTTTGAAGTATGACGCTACGGGTGAGTATTATCGCACAGACTTAATGAACTACAACTTAGGGGGGGCTTTTAATAGTCGCATCAACCTTAATTTGCGGGAAGATAAGGGTTATACCTACGGCGCCCGTTCTTTCTTTAACGGTAATGACTTCAGAGGCGTGTTTAGGGCTCAAGCTGGTGTTCGGGCAGATACGACGGCTGATTCTATTCTACAATTTAGAAATGAAATAACTGAATTCCAAAAAAATGGCCTCACAGATAAAGAGCTAATATTTATGAAAAGTGCTATTGGTCAGCGCGACGCAAGAGCTTATGAAACGCCCAATCAAAAACTAAACTTTTTATCAGAAATTATGGCTTACGGTCTGGATAAAACCTTTGTAGATGAGCAAAACTCCATTTTAGTAAATATTGGTAAAGTGGAGTTAAATTCACTAGCGGCTAAACATCTTAAACTGGATGAAATGATTACAGTAGTAGTGGGTGACAAAGCCAAAGTTATGGATAGTCTTACACCTATGTTTGACAATATTGTTGAGCTTGACGAAGAAGGTAAAGTACTTTAGCGAGCTGAACGAATAAATATGAAAGCCACCATTTATAGTTATGGTGGCAGTTTTGTATTAAGTCTAGCCCTACAGCATCCTTACGTCATTGGTATATGAAATCAAAATGGAAAAAACAGTGATTAATCAAGCGAACATTATTCTAAAGAAAGTCTTTGGCTTTGATCAGTTTCGTGAGTCGCAAGAAGCGATAATCAGCAACGTTTTACACAAACAAAATACCCTTGCGATTATGCCCACGGGTGGCGGTAAATCTTTGTGTTACCAGATCCCTGGTACCGTTTTTGATGGTTTGACCATTGTTATTTCACCGCTTATATCCTTGATGCAAGACCAAGTCAGGCAACTTAACGAACTCGCCATTCCCGCATGTGTGTTAAATAGCTCGCTTTCAGATATTGATTATCAAGGTAACTTGGATGCCATCAAGCAACAACAGATTAAGCTGTTGTTTCTGGCACCAGAAACAGCACTTCAAAATAATATTTTGGAGCTATTAGAAAATTGCGATGTGGCTTGTATCGCTATTGATGAGGCGCATTGTATTTCCGAATGGGGGCACGATTTTCGTCCCGAATATCGTCAACTGAACCGTCTTATTGAATGTTTCCCCAGAGCCGTATGTATCGCATTAACGGCTACTGCAACGCCCAGAGTGCGAGATGACATTAAACGCCAGCTCAACATAGCTGATAGTAGTGAGTACATTTCCAGTTTTGACCGGCCTAACTTGTTTATTGGTGTTGTCCCCAAAGATAACCCCTACCAGCAGTGTAAAACGTTTGTTGAACAACACCCCCAGCAGTCGGGGATTATTTATTGCCAATCCCGTAAAGGCGTAGATGAAGTCACCGCCAAACTGCAGCAGGATGGATTTTCAGTGCTACCTTATCACGCAGGGCTGAGCAGTATTAAACGCAGTGAATACCAAGAACGTTTTATCCGTGATGATGTTAACATAATAGTCGCAACTATCGCGTTTGGTATGGGCATTAATAAGCCCGATGTACGTTTTGTATTACATTACGACTTGCCCAAAAATATTGAAGGGTATTATCAACAAATTGGTCGTGCTGGTCGTGACGGTTTAGATGCAAATTGTTTACTATTATTCGGTTACGGTGACACAGGTAAAATTCGTTTCTTTATCGATCAGATGAGTAACGAGCAAGAAAAACGTTTGGCTAATGTGCACCTTAATCAAATGTTAGCACTGGCAGAGGCCGAAGATTGTAGACGTACCCCTTTATTAGAATATTTTGGCGAAAAGTCGGCTAAAGAAAATTGCGCTAACTGTGACAATTGCACCAGTGAAAGCAAAGAAAAGTCTGATTTAACCGTTCCTACCCAGAAATTTTTGTCCTGTGTGCATCGTACCGGTCAACGTTTTGGTGCTAGTCATATTATCGATGTACTGCGTGGTTCAAATGCCGAAAAAGTGCTGCAAAACCAGCATAATTTGCTGTCAACTTATAACATTGGCAATGAGTACAATAAAAAACAGTGGATGACGTTGGCGCGGCAGTTGATCCAAAAAGGATTGCTAAACCAAGAAGAACAATTTGGCGGCTTAAAACTCACCCAAAAAGCAGGTGACGTGTTAAAAGGTAAAGTGCCATTTTTTGCTTTGTTGCAGCAACCTGCCGCGGCCAGTACTCATACATCAAAAGCACTTGATAATCCCGGTGATCAGCAACTGGTAGCGATATTAAAGGCTGACCGCAAACGTTTAGCTGACACAGCAAACCTGCCTCCTTACGCCATTTTCTCTGATCGCACACTCAACGAAATGGCGTATTATTTTCCCCACTCTCAAGAGAGCTTGCTACGTATTCATGGCGTTGGGCAAGCCAAACTCGATAAATACGGTGAGCATTTTCTCGCTTTGATTAGCGACTACTGCCAGCAACACAACCTCCAAGAAATGGCGAATACCCAAACGGCTAGCAAAACTGCAGTCAGTAAAACTAGCAGCACTAGTTCCAATAGCCGAAGTGCAGAAATAGTGAGTGCGTATCAACAAGGGCAATCTATCTCGTCTTTAGCAGCCCAATTTAAAGTAAAAGACGGCACCATCATTAATCACCTATATCGTTATGCGCAAGATGGGCATAAGTTTGCACAACCCACATTGTTGTTGGATCAATCTGGTCTGAGTCAAATCCATATCGATGAAGCTCTAGCTGCTTTTACGGAGCACTCATATGAGCGACTCAAACCTGTTTACGACAGTCTCAACGAACAAGTCACGTATGAGCAACTACATTTACTTAGGATCTATTTTGTTAGTCAGTTAACTGAATGACTTAAGTGCCAGCTTAATAAGTCCACTAGTGCTGGCAAGCGAAATCAGCTAGAATGCGCGCCCTAAATTCTACATTGGCGAGGCAATCTATGAGTGAACCCATTAATCGCACTATTTCTGTTGCGCCCATGCTGGATTGGACAGATAAGCACTGCCGTTATTTCCTTAGACAGATTTCACAACACGCGCTGTTGTATACCGAAATGGTCACCACTGGGGCGATCATTTTTGGTAAAGGTGATTATCTTGGGTATAACCAAGAAGAGCACCCAGTCGCATTACAACTAGGCGGTTCTAACGCTACTGACATGGCGCGCTGTGCTGCGCAGGCGCAAAAGTACGGATATGATGAAGTGAACATCAATGTAGGCTGCCCCTCTGATCGCGTCCAAAATGGACGATTTGGCGCGTGTTTAATGGCTGAGCCAGACACTGTGGCTGCTTGTATTAACAGTATGCAGGCAGAGGTGGATATTCCCGTCACGGTGAAGTCCCGCATCGGCATTGATGATATGGATGAATACGAAGACTTAACCCGCTTTATTGACGTGGTAGCTGCTTCTGGATGCGATACGTTTATTGTGCATGCCCGCAAAGCTTGGCTAAAAGGGTTAAGCCCCAAACAAAATCGTGATGTACCCCCCTTGATGTACGACCGTGTATATCAATTAAAACAACAGTTTCCCGATCTACATATTAGTTTAAACGGTGGTGTGAAAACCTTAGATGATGTGCAGCTTCATCTTAATCATCTAGATGGAGTGATGATTGGCCGTGAGGTTTATAGTAATCCTTATATTTTAGCTGAAGTGGACAAACGCTTTTATCAAAACCATTGTGTCAGTAAAACCCGAGCTGAAGTGGTAATGGCGATGTTGCCCTACATAGAGCAGCAAATTTCGATCGGTGTTCGGCCATGGAGTATCGCTAGGCATATGTTAGGTTTGTTTCAAGGCCAGCCTGGTGGGCGTATTTGGCGCAGATACTTGAGTCAAAACGGGACTAAAGCCAATGCGGGTGTTGAGCTGTTAACCGATGCTTTGGATGTGTTGTTAGAGGCCCAGTCGAAGGCAATACGATTCCAATCCGAGATGATTGGTTAAATTTACCAAAGTAGTGGTAAATTTAACCAAATTTTAGGCTTGAACAATATTTGCTCACATTCTCAATCCCGAGCATTAAAATAAAACACATACAAATCATATAGATAACAATAGTTTCATGATTGGCACAACTATCGCAAAGGATACTGCGACTTAAACAATGACTGTTCACACCATTTAAAAGCATGCATTTAAATGCAGGTATTTAAAAACAGTTATCACTTACTGAACCAAAGGAAAATATCATGTTCACTAAATCTAAAATCGCTGCCATCGCACTTACTTCTACTTTAGTCTTCGCTTCAACAGCTCAAGCCGAGAACGTTTCGCTAGAAAAATATGTAAGCGGCATGGTTAATCAAGCGATGGAAGTGGCACAACAAGAAATCAAAAACAACCTGAGTTTGGCAATATTGACGGTAGCCAACAACGTTAATCTTAAAGAAGAAAAGAGTTATGTAACGAGAGTATCTATCGCTGATCTTAAAACTGAAAATGTTGAGGTTAGCAGAACCGAAGCTGAGTAAGGGAGTGACTATGTTTTATCACATTTCTTTATTTATCATGTTGTTGACCCCGGTAGTTGCCTATGTGGCAGGGGCAGTAATTTTTAGCTTTGTTGAATCTGTGCGTAACAGCGCAGCACTGACTAAATGCAACAGCATCATAAGCTATCGAAACGGTCTCTAATGATAGTATTGACCGTTTTTTTTTATCACATTGGCTACTTCTACACGCCATTAGAACGATACCCCTTCTAAAAATAACTTCCAAATTTTGTAACTTGTTATCTTTTACGCCAGTTTTGTGTTGACATATAAAATGCTGAATCGAGTCGATAGATTTAAAGCCAAAAAATTCACCATAGAGAACACGGAGAACATGGAGGACAAGGAGAGCACAGAGAAAAAGTAGGTGAAAAAAGAAAGTTGTTATTGAGTTAATGAACTAGAACTGACTGGCATGAATGTGCCAATTGCAGACTGTCGTGAATTTACATTATTGGTCGCTATTATCTTGTTAGCGGACTGTTAATAACACTCGCCTCAATAGAGGTAGTTGTTGGTTTGCTTTGGTTAGGTGTCGCACTTGCGCTCTTACCAGTGATATAAATCGACGTTTGGAAGTATAAAAAGTTCTTGGTTTGTGAGTTCAAAACGAATTGACACCGCCTCCTCGATAGTAACAAAAAAGTCGGCTACTGTTTTCTTTTGGTATAAATGCACTCCTTTTACAAAGCTCATGATCTCGTTCATATAAGCAAACTTATTGTATTGATATGAAGCTGGATTTCTTTGCAACTCGTCGCTTACCCAATATTCCGTCTGCGTTCCAGACTCTATCTCCAAAACTATCTGACGTGATTTGTATTCCAATATAATTTTTGTTTCTTCAGTAACTTTCAGATTTTTAATAGAAAGCTCTTTAAAACCCTCTGGTTCTGCTTCGTTGTTTATGCTGAACTTCATTACTCCATTTTTAAACAACGTGTACTCTTCATTAGTCTCAGCGAAATACCATATTTTATCGATTTGCTTTGCATCACGGTAGATATGCAGCCAATCTCCATACTCGTTAAAACAATATGTTCTTTCAAGTCCATAATTTTCAGAACTATTTTTTATTAAGAAATCGATATTTTCTTGTTGCTCTTTATTCTCTGTATCTAACCCCATATACGTTATTTTGTAATCAACACATCCAACAAAGATGCCGCTTTTAAGAAGAGTTGTATTTGTAGTTGGATCCCCTGCATTTCCTTGAGTTAATTTTGATTGATGCTTCAGGTAGGTTTCTTGTGCATCTGCAAAGGGATTAATTAGTAGCGCAACAATTATTGATACAGGTGCAATGAATTTCATATTCTTCCTTGATGGATGTTTTAAAGGCCTTTATAAGTGCTTGTACGAGTCAAGTGAGAAACTTATCACTTTCTATGTGAAAGCTACCAAATTTTCTCTTGAATATCCTTCAATCCAAACGTTTGAATCGCCACTAGTTCAATAAACACTAAAAAACCACAATCAGGTGAAAGCAGGAACCTTCTTGCAACGTCTGCTTTCGATTAGGAATAATCGAGAAATGGGATACTGTTGAGCGGCGAGAAACTCGCTCTAAGGCGTCATTTATTTTATTCCGGTGATGTTCCATAGTAAGAAATTCACAGAATAATCAGAGCAATCTAAATATATTGAATATCGTGACTAGTATCTATCAACTACTTTTCCACTGTGTTGTTAGTGCTCTTTGTGGTTTTCTTTTTCTATGTCGTAAGTTGTGGTCTTAGAGCCTATAAAATATCAATTGTGATTTTCACTAACTACTTAGTCTATTTGACTAAATTGTTAAGTTTGCTCAAAGTCACCAAATTTTTTCTCGTTACATTTTTAATTAAAAATTCAATTAAATCAGTTGCTTATCCTTATTTGTTAGATTGGCACAACACTTGTAATACCGATGTTAGTACTGGTAATGCTGAGATAACTCAGCAGGAAAAATTATTAATCTTATTGGAGAAATCAAAATGGGTATGTTTACGAGAATGTCAGACATAGTACAAGCCAATATCAACGCCATCTTAGACAAAGCTGAAGATCCAGCAAAAGTGATTAAATTACTGATCCAAGAAATGGAAGAAACCTTAGTCGAATTACGTTCGGTTGCGGCCACTAACTTAGCTGAAAAAAAGCAGGTTCAGCGCCAAGTGGACAAACTGCAACAACAGATAAATACATGGCAGGCAAAGGCAACCTTGGCGGTAGAGAAAGACCGTGAAGACTTGGCCAGAGCCGCATTAGTCGAAAAGCACCACAGTCAGCAAAAATTATCAGCTTTAGCTGATGAGCAAAATGTAGTTGAAGAGTCGCTTTCTAAATTACAAGCGGATATGGGAAAACTGCAAGATAAGCTAGTGGAAGCCCGAGCTAAACAAAAATCTCTGATTATAAGAGAGCGCTCGGTAGCTGTGCGTATGACTGTTAAAAACAAAGCTCATTCAGTCAAAATTGATGATGCGATCATCCGCTTTGAACAATATGAACGCCGAATTGATGATTTAGAATCGCAAGTTGATGCTTACGATTTAGTGGATGGATCACAAGGTTTACATGCTCAGTTCGATCAACTTGAAGTTGAAAGTCAAATTGAACAAGAGCTAGAAGCTTTACGTAAAAAGGTGGCTTAGTGTCGATTTATCGATTTTTTAGTAGCGAACTACCACTGCCGCTAGCTACAGAAATTTAGAGTCACAGGAGAAAAACATGAGTCGTTATTTTGAAGTGAATAGATTATACAAAGATTCAATACATCGAAAAGTGTCGGGTGTATGTGCCGGTTTAGCAAAACATTGGTGCGTACCTAGATGGTTAGTTCGCGTAGCGGCTGTAGTCTGTTTAATCTTACTGCCTACCGTTACTGCTATTGCTTATATTACTGCCACAATCCTGATCCCAAACAGATAAGGGATGCATCATGTTTAAAAACATAATATTGGCCGTGTTAATAGCGATGGTGTTGACGTACAGCTTAAGCCACTTAGTAAACCAGTGGTTAGATTTACATATTTCCTTTGCACAGCATGATGTTGAACTTATCACTTCCATTATTGCACTAACAGGCGTAGTGGCAATATTGGTTGTAGTGGGTTTTATCATTGCATGTAGCCTTTTTGCTGCTATAGCTTTTGCCTTAATTACCGCAGGAATTGGTCTATTTGTTGTCGGGCTAAGCGTATTTTGGCCGATTATCTTCTTTACCTTGGTGATTTTTCTTTTAGTGAGAGATAAGCAAACAGCGGTCCACTGATGTTATCAACGACCTTGATCAAAATTTTGTATTTAATGAATGGTATGTTAATTAAAATTGCTGAATAATCGGGATAAATTTTGATAGGTGGGTGATTTATGCTTCGATTAATCGTATTGCTGTGTAGTTTAGTAACAGGGGCAATTTACGCTGAAATAATAGTAACAGGTGCAACTGTTAGGTTATTGCCTCCTGGTGTACCTAACACAGCGGCATATTTTTCTATTCAAAACAGTTCGGATACAGCCCAAATTTTGATTGGTGCCTCGGCGGATTTTGCTAATAAAGTAGAAATACATAACCATATAATGGTTAATGATATGATGCGCATGGAACAACAGTCAGAGGTTGTTATTGATCCAGGGCAGAGCGTGCAGTTTGCTCCCGGTGGCTTACACCTCATGTTATTTGGGCTGAAACAACCCTTATTAGAAGGACAGTCTGTAGAAATCAATTTACAGACCAAATACGGTGAGTCAATTATTATCTCGGCTGATGTCGTCAGACCGTCTGTACATACACATCATTAGGGAGAAACATGAAACAATATCTTGCACCAAAATGGCTATTTAGCACTGCCGTACTTATTATTTTCTTGTTATGGGTTTTGTCAGTTTTTTGGAGCTTGGAGCCGGAATTATTTGAACCTGAGTTACTTGCTCAGCAGCAGGCTACTCAAAAAAACGAGTCTGTTGTCGCTGGTTACACGATCACCACTAGTTTAATTAAAGTGGCTGAGACCTTGTTAAACAAGTCAGGCGGTTATTTGTCAAATGATGTATTACCACCTAGTGTCATGATGGACAATATGCCTAGCTGGGAGTTTGGTGCTCTAGAAATGACGCGAGATTTAGCTCTAGCGATGCGCCAAGATTTTAGCCGTTCACAAAGCCAATCTTTAGAAAACCCTTTCTTAACGAAGGCCCAACCTCAATTTAATATAGACAGCTTAAGTTGGTTGTTGCCTTCTGCTGAGTCCAAGTATCAAGAAGGTATAGATAATTTATATGACTACAGAAGTAGCCTATCTGATAGCCGCCAACAACAGGGGCAATTCTATGCACGAGCAGATAATTTAAGAGACTGGCTGAAACAGCTAGAGAAACGTTTAGGTAGTTTTTCACAACGTTTGAGTGCCAGTGTTGGTCAAGAGCGTCTTGATACAAGCCTCGCAGGTGACGCCCAAGCCATTCAGTCTACGCCAACAGCAAATAGACGGGCTGAAAAAACCAGCTGGTGGCAGTTAGACGATAATTTTTATGAAGCTAGGGGTGCAAGTTGGGCATTGATACATTTTTTAAAAGCAGTAGAAGTAGATTTTGCAGATGTACTTGAAAAGAAAAATGCTAAGGTTAGCCTGCAACAAATCGTCCGTGAGCTAGAGGCGACACAAGAGTCCTTGTGGAGTCCAATAATATTAAATGGCAGTGGTTTTGGTACCCTAGCTAATCATTCGTTAGTGATGGCGAACTACATTTCCCGTGCAAATGCTGCTTTAATCGAATTAAGTGAATTATTAAATCAAGGTTAAATTATGAAAAAGACAATAGTTTGTTTAGGGCTGATTGTTTTATTTACAAGCTATACAAGCAAAGCTGATACATTACTCGGGTTATATGTTGGAGCTCAAGGTTGGAATATGGAAACTATTGGTGGATTTTCAGAGGACGGTACCAATACTGAGTTTAATTTCAAAGATAAAGGTCAATCAAATTGGTATGTGGCTTTTGAGCATCCACTACCACTAATCCCCAATATAAAGATGCAAAGAACGGAGATGAACACCAGTGGGGATGTGATTTTAGAGCGAAACGTTGCTTTCGGTGGCAATCTATTCGTAACCAACTCTAAAGTAACAAGTGATGTACAGCTCACTACAACGGATAGTATTTTGTACTATGAGCTGTTTGATAATGACCTTATAAGTTTTGATGTTGGGATCAACGCTAAACATATTGATGGCGAATTACTGGTGACAGATAAAAATGATCAAGCAGTCAATGGCCGAGAGGAATTTTCAGGCCTGATACCTATGATCTATTCACGATTGGCTGTTGGGATCCCACTAACAGGATTGGGTGTTTTTATGGAAGGAAGTTTTTTAAGTATTGGTGATCATTCTTTTTCAGATTACCAGGCTGCTGTTACTTACAGTCTGATCGAAAACCTTGTAATCGATGTTACTTTGCAACTCGGTTATCGTGCAGTATCTTTAGAGTTGGAAGATTTAGATAACATATACACTGATCTTGAATTTAAGGGTATCTATGCTGGATTAGAGGTGCATTTTTAGTTTAATCTTATTTGGTTATAAAAAATTAGTTTTTATTCTTTCCAGTTATTAGCTTATATCGCTAACCTAAGAATGTACTCACAACGGTTAGCTATTATATGTCTTCAATAATAAATCAAGCCTCTGGGCTTGCTGCAGGTTTAAATGAAAACCAGTGGTCTCAAATTAATCAGGCTACGGCCGCTCTTAATCCACAACAACTGACTTGGTTGAGTGGTTACTTGGCTGGGCTGGCGCAAACCGTTCAGCCTAATGCTCCAATTCAACAGGACAGTATCCCTGCAAAATTCTTAACTATCTTGTATGGCTCTCAAACCGGTAATGCCAAATCTGTTGCACAGGAATTTAAAGCAAAGTTAGATGCGATAAATATTCCTGCTAAAATAGCTAGCATGGCCGATTATAAGTTGAAGCAACTAAAAGTAGAAAGCCATGTGGTAATTATTGTAAGCACCCATGGTATAGGCGAAGCTCCAGATGACGCTGTGTCGTTGCACAGCTTTCTCGCTGGGAAAAAAGCGCCTAAACTTAATAACTTAAACTTTGCTGTTTTAGGCTTAGGTGATACCAGCTACGAGTTTTTCTGCCAAACAGCGAAAGACTTTGACAAACGTTTACAAGACTTGGGCGCAACCAGAATTACTGACCGGGTTGATTGTGACGTTGATTACGACGCAGATGTAGCGGCTTGGTTCGACACCATCACACATCAAGTAAAAGATGAGTTGAGTGCAAAGAGTTCCCAGTCTGTCATTCCATCCTTGAATGTGCACCCTAGTGCTGCAGTCGCCAGTCAATACACTAAAAAATCGCCATATACGGCAACCTTGCTTGAAAGCCAGAAAATTACTGGCCGAGACTCAGTTAAGGATATCCGCCATATTGAGATATCCCTTGAGGATTCTGGTATACAATATCGACCAGGTGATGCATTAGGTGTTTGGTTTAAAAATGATATAAACCTAGTTGACGAATTAACTACTTTACTTGGTTTACAAGGTGATGCCTCAGTAAATTGGTCAGGCGATGATTACAGTTTTAATGATGTTTTAATCAATAAATTAGAGTTAACTCAAAGTTATCCAACTTTTGCCACAAAATATGCCAAACACGCAAACAATGTTGAACTCAATGCATTGTTGGATGATAAGTCTGTATTGCGTGGATATTTAGCTCAGCGTCAAATAATCGATGTTGTTAGACAGTATCCTGCTGAGATCAGCGCTCAGCAGTTTATTGATACTTTAAGAATGATGACACCACGACTCTATTCTATTGCTTCTAGTCAAGCAGAGGTGGAAGATGAAGTGCACCTGACTGTTGCCTTAGTTGAGTATGACGCCCACGGGCATGCCCATCAAGGTGGTGCTTCAAGCTTTTTATCTACTCGTTTAGATGAGGGGGGGGAAGTCAATATCTTTGTGGAGAAAAACGACAACTTTCGCTTACCAGATGATGGTAATACACCCGTCATAATGATTGGGCCAGGCACAGGTATCGCACCTTTTAGAGCTTTTATGCAGCAACGCGAGGCTGAAGAGGCAAGTGGTGAAAACTGGTTGTTTTTTGGCAATCCTAATTATACACAGGACTTTTTGTATCAGGCGGAGTGGCAGCGTTTCGTCAAAGATGGCGTAGTAAACAAGATCAGCTTAGCGTTTTCCAGAGACCAAGAACAAAAAGTTTATGTGCAGCATCGGATGCTTGAACAAGGCGCTGATATTTATCGATGGCTTGAGCAAGGTGCACACATTTATGTATGTGGCGACGCTAATCATATGGCTAAGGATGTCCAAGACGCCCTAGTGCATATTGTGATAGAGCATGGCGCAAAAAGTAATGAACAAGCCGAGCAATATATTTCTGATTTGCGCCGTGCAAAACGTTATCAAAAGGACGTTTACTAATGAGTAAAGACTACAAAAATTTCGTTGTTGAAGGTAAGTTAGCTGATAACGAGCGTTTGAAAGACCAAAGTGATTTCTTACGTGGAACCATCGCAGAAAACCTGACTGATGATCTAACTGGTGCATTTGTTGGCGATAATTTTCAGCTTATTCGCTTTCATGGCATGTATCAGCAAGACGACCGCGATATTCGTGCAGAGCGTGCTAAGCAAAAATTAGAACCATTACAAAATGTGATGTTAAGAGCCCGATTACCCGGCGGTATCATCAGCACACAGCAGTGGCTAGCGATTGATAAGTTTGCTGAAGAAAAAAGTATCTATGGCAGCATTCGTTTAACTACACGTCAGACATTTCAGTTTCACGGAGTGCTAAAGCCTAATGTGAAATCTATGCATCAAATGCTTAATCAAGTTGGTGTTGATTCTATTGCGACTGCTGGAGACGTAAACCGTAATGTGCTGTGTACATCTAACCCGGTAGAGTCTGAAGTACATCAAGAAGCCTATGAATGGGCGAAGAAAATAAGTGAACATTTACTACCTAAAACACGTGCTTATGCAGAAATTTGGCTTGATGGCGAAAAATCTGAAACAACTGAAGTAGAGCCTATACTAGGTAATAACTACCTTCCACGTAAGTTTAAAACTACGGTGGTGATTCCTCCGCAAAATGATGTAGATGTTCATGCTAATGATCTGAATTTTGTGGCTATTGCCGAAAATGGTAAATTAGTTGGCTTTAACGTGTTAGTTGGTGGAGGCTTAGCCATGACTCACGGTGATACTTCTACTTTCCCACGCAAAGCAGATGACTTTGGGTATATTAGCTTAGAACATACTTTGGCAGTAGCAGAAGCGGTGGTGTCTACTCAACGTGACTGGGGGAACCGTGTTAATCGCAAAAATGCGAAAACGAAATATACCTTAGAACGTGTAGGTGTTGAAAATTTTAAAGCTGAAGTAGAAAAGCGTTCAGAAGTCAGTTTTGCGCAGAGTCGACCGTACGAATTTACGTCACGCGGTGACCGCATTGGTTGGGTTGAAGGGGTAGACGGTAAACATCATCTTACCTTGTTTATCGAAAATGGCCGTATTTTAGACTACCCAGGTAAAACACTGAAAACCGGTTGTGCTGAGATTGCAAAAATACATATGGGCGATTTTCGTTTAACGGCGAACCAAAATTTGATAGTGGCTGGTGTCCCCGCTGAGCAAAAACCGCAGATTGAAAAGCTAGCACGAGAGCACGGTCTAATGGCAGATGACGTGAGTTTGCAGCGTAAAGATTCGATGGCCTGTGTGTCTCTACCAACATGCCCATTAGCGATGGCTGAAGCAGAGCGTTATTTACCTGATGCAGTGACAGAGATCGAAGAGCTATTGGCCAAGCATGGCATGCAGGATGAAAGTATCATCTACCGTGTGACCGGTTGTCCTAATGGTTGTGGCCGGGCTATGCTGGCAGAAGTTGGCTTGGTGGGTAAAGGCCCTGGAAAATATAATTTCCATTTAGGTGGTGATCGTCAAGGTACACGGATCCCAAGAATGTACCGTGAAAACATCGATGAAAAAGAAATTATGCGCGAGCTAGATAGCTTAATAGGCCGCTGGTCTAAAGAACGCAATATTGATGAAGCTTTTGGTGATTTTGTTATCCGTGCTGAAGTCGTTAAACCTGTTATTGACTCAGCGAGGGATTTTTATGATGACCCAAGCTATTCAATCTAACAATGAAAGCAATACAGGATTAAGTATTTTAGGCGACGAATTGGCGCAAATTAATACTACCTTAGAAAAACAGTCTGCTTCACAACGTATTACCTGGGCATTAGAACACCTGCCTCACAACTTTATGTTGTCATCAAGTTTTGGTGCGCAAGCTGCCGTAATGTTACATATGGTTACGCAGCAATATCCGGGTATACCAGTAGTACTGACTGATACAGGCTATTTATTTACTGAAACTTATCAGTTTGTTGATGAGTTAACAGAACGCCTCAACCTTAACCTCAAGGTTTATCGTGCTGATATTTCCGCTGCATGGCAAGAAGCCCGCATGGGAAAAATTTGGGAGCATGGCTTAGAAGGTATAGAAAAGTACAATGCATTGAATAAAGTTGAGCCAATGCAAAAAGCGCTAAATGATCTGCAAATAAAAAGTTGGTTTGCTGGATTGCGCCGCAGCCAGTCTGATATGCGAGAAACTTTACCTGTTGTGCAGCAGTTGAAAAATCAATATAAGATTTATCCTATTATCGATTGGTCAAATAAAGATGTTCACTTATATTTAAAAAAACATAAGCTACCGTATCACCCGTTGTGGGAAAAAGGCTATGTTTCTATTGGTGATTGGCACAGTACTCGTTCTTTAGAAGAAGGTATGAATGAACAAGATACTCGTTTCCTCGGATTGAAAAGAGAATGTGGTTTACATGAGTTTGGTGATGGAATTTAGTGAGTTTCCACACTAACCTTTTAACTATTAATTAGAGAACACTAAAATATTACCTAAGGCTTCCCTAAGCGTAACAGCATAAATGGTTTGTTGTTTATACGTCGCCAGTTTACAAAATTCAGCACTCGTAGAAGTGAATTTGTAATAAATCGATGTCTGTTCAGTACAAATCTATTTTGTATAAATACCGATAGGTCATTCTCTAGACCGAATTTCGCTATGGTGATTAACTCCCAGACCATTAGTGAGATAAAATATGTATTATCTAAATTCAGCCAAGTTAAGCTTGTTGATTTTATTCACATTAAAGAACAACCAATACTCTTGTTTGATAATTGCTAAGTAGAAGTTTAGGCGTAGAATCACCTTTTCGTTTGCTCAATATACCCGGGGTTTTAAAGTCAAACCTTCCGTTATTTCACGAAACTAAAAATTAATTGGATCTAATTCCTCTTTAATCAGTTTGCTTTTTAAATTGAATGATTTTTTTAGGTCACAACCCATTTTATGTTCGATTTTTCATTACTGGTGAGAGCTTTTAAAAGCTACTTCCTCCTTGCACGCATACCTTAGAAAAGCAATTAACGATACGTGTCTGACTTGATTGCTTATCCTATTTCCAGACTGTTTATAATAAGCTCTTATTTCTGCGACAATTTTTTGTGACAGCATAGGTCTTAACTGATTTGTAATTAACGATGAATTCGATAAATCTTAAAACACTGATTATAATTTTGTTTAGATAACCGGTATATTGCTTTAATTCATGTTACGTGAGCAAAAAAATGTTAATTTAACAATGTCAATCGATTTAATGCTCCTATAAGTTTTTTTTGTGTTGTATTAGAGTGATATAAATTTAAACAACAAGGTAGGATTTCAACCTTGATGGAAGATAAATGAGCCTGAGTAAATACGAAAATGATGAATTAATCTTCTTATCAGAAGATACATATTCAGAGGCACCAAATTCTATAGGCACATGGAACGTATTAGTTGTCGACGATGATGAAGAAGTACACTCTATCACTAGGCTTGTACTATCAGACTTAGTGGTCAATGATAAAAGCCTGCATTTTATACATGCTTATTCTGGTGCCGAAGCATTAAAAATAATTAAAAACATGGGATCATCTATTGCCATCATTTTATTAGATGTTGTGATGGAAGCTGATGATGCGGGCTTAACTGTCGCTAAAATAATGCGCGAAGAACTGGGGATTTTGGAACCGCGTATTATTTTGCGAACTGGTCAGCCGGGGTATGCACCAGAAGAACAAGCTATTAAAGATTACGATATTAATGATTACAAAACTAAGACAGAACTTACTCGGACCAAATTGGTTACAACTATTATTGCTGCCTTGCGTTCTTATGAACAGATATTGTCAATTAATCAAAGCCGCCTAGGTTTACAAAAAATTATAGTGTCTGCATCTAAATTAATGGAAAAACATTCCATTAAGAGTTTCTGCGAAGATATAGTGACTCAAATTAGTTTACTTCTTGGGCTAGAGATAGGTGGCGTTGTCTGTGCAAAAGCAGGCTCCATGCTAGGGAAAGACGACAATGGCGTTTATGTTCTTGGCGCTACAGGTGAGTTTATTCCTTACATCAATCAAAGACTAAAAAACATACATGATTTACAATTAGTTAAATTTGTTCATTGTTGTTTGCAGCTTAAAAAAAATATATTTGAGAATGAATTTTCTGTACTGTACCTTAATAGTCCTGGCTATGAAGCTGCTATTTATTTACAAGTAGGTAAAGAAATAAGTCTGGTCAATCAGCAATTACTAGAAGTGTTTTTATCTAGTATTTCCGTTGGTTACGAAAACGTTAATTTATTCCATCAACTCCACACTGCTGCCTTTAAAGATTGGTTGACCAAGCTGCCTAACCGCAGCGAATTTATCAATATGTTGGACGATTGCGGTACTGCTAAAAATGAAAAAGAAGATCCAGTTGTGGCATTAATTGATATTAATCATTTTGCAGATATCAACGATGGATTGGGTCAAGATGCAGGTAACAGTACTCTACTTGCTGTAACTAAACGCTTACAAGAGACTTTTCTCAATAAGGTGAAAATTGGTCGTATTGGGTCAGATGTTTTTGGTTTAATTGGACCAGAATTTTTTGTTAATCCACAAACATTAAGTGAAATGTTTGTGGCACCTTTTAAGGGGGGGGAGCATTCATTACCGCTTTCAGCCTCTTTCGGTTTTTATCGTTTAGATGGGAAGTTACAAACTGGTATCAATATTCTTAAGCACAGTAATATTGCATTAAATAAAGCTAAGAAAAATCCAAATATAAATTTTGAATATTATGCGCCTGAAATGGAAGAGGAAACAACTTGGCGTTTGAACATGATTAGGCAGTTAACTCGTGACTTTGAGGCTAAAAAACTGCAACTTTGGTATCAACCACAAGTCGATTTAGTGACTGAAAAAATAGTGGGGATGGAAGCACTGTTGCGTTGGCCAACTTCTGAGGGTAGTTTTGTTTCGCCGGCAGTATTTGTTCCTTTGGCAGAGTATTCAGGTTTGATTATTGATATTGGGATCTGGGTTTTGGAAGAATCATGTCGAAAATTAAGTGCTCTGTCCGAACGTGGATACACAGGCTTGCGAATGGCCGTCAATATTTCTATGCCGCAATTCAGAGACCCTGATTTTATTGACACCGTGAAAAACACCATTACAAAATTTGATGTTGAGCCAGGTATGATAGAGTTAGAGATTACTGAAAGTGTAGTGATGGATGAACCTCAAATTGTGATTGAAGCCTTGCAAGAATTGAAGCGGTTTGGAGTCAAAGTAGCGATTGATGATTTTGGTACTGGATTCTCTTCTATGAGCTACCTACAACAACTACCTCTTGACCGATTAAAAGTCGACCGCTCTTTTGTGAATGAAATTACACCTGGTAAATCTGCCTTTATTGCTGAGACCATTGTGACCCTGGGTAATAAATTGGGTTTATCAACAATTGCAGAAGGCGTTGAAAAAAGAGAGCAGGCAAGTTACATGTTGAAGCTAGGCTGCGATGAAGCCCAAGGTTTTTTGTTTGCGAAACCTATGCCTTATGAACAACTACTTGTGTTCTTAGCGTCGCAAGATGACCTGAGTTGAGCATAAATAATAGCTGTGAGCAACTTTGAATGTTATTTATACAGTTCAAATTATTTTAATACTGTTTTAAAACCCCCATTCTAGACCAATCAATTTGTATCTGGGCTTTAAGTGTTTGTTGCGTTTGCGGTGGTGTATCGTTTTAAAATTAATGAATCCTTTTTAACCGAATATTATTTCTTAAAAGTAATGGCAGGAATCAAGCTGAGAGTGTGTGTAAGTTTGTAATCCGTATAGTTAATATTCTTTTGTCTGCTAAGTAATAGTCTTGTGGTTACTTATTGATGCAACAAGGTAACTTTAGATATATCTTGTTGCATCAGCAGAGATTACCATCATGGCCCTAGCGTTAAATTATCTAAATAAATTTAGCGTACTGATAGAGCTTTAAGATAATATTTATTTTACTCGCCACCAGACTTTTTAAATCAGTTTATAAGTAAAAAAGGCCTCGAAATGAGGTCTTTTATTTAAAATATATTAGTGTAATTTAGCTAAGGTAGGTAAAAAATCGAATTGATTGATGTGTAACCACTTTTGTTTTTGTATAGCCAAGCTCTGTTTTAATTCTTTATACCTGTAGTGCACTTCAAGATTTTCATAGCTGCGTTGCAAGCTCTGCTTTTTAATTCCCATTAGTTGTTTCTTAGCAGCATAATAGTCAGTCATGCGCTGTGCTAATAGTTCGTATTCGACCTGTACTTTGGCTAATATTTCATCTGCATTGGCTAATTTAGATACTTTTTCTCGAGCTAACTTTAGTTGCATAGCGACCTTAGCTTTTTCAATTCTTTCTTCTGGGCAACGTCGAAGGTTGCTGGTCCAGCCAATAAAAGACAAGCCTCTGATTAACCACTTTGTTGGATCAAACTGCCACCACTTAACGCCGTTCCTATAATCATATTCAAATATATGATGAAAATTATGATAGCCTTCTCCGAAAGTGAAAAAAGCTAAAATATCGTTATCTCTAGCAGTATTCTTATCCGTATAAGGTTGCTTGCCCCATATATGAGCCAGTGAATTTATGAAAAAAGTGACGTGATGAACTACTACTAGGCGAAAAACCCCCGCTAATAGAAGCATGCCCCAGATATCCCCATTCAGCCAACCTAGTAAAACTGGAACACCAAAGTTTGCGCCAAGCATGATCTTCAAATAGTGTTTATGTTGCCACATCACTACCGCATCTTTTTGAAGATCGCGGCAGTTACTATAATCAGCATAACGATGAGTTTGATATTCTCTTAACATCCAACCAATATGAGAATACCAAAAGCCTTTTCTGGCTGAGTAAGGGTCATGTTCGTTATCGTCGACATGTTTGTGGTGAATACGATGATCTGAACACCAATGCAAAACGCTATTTTGTAGCGACATTGCTCCGCCTATTGATAATACTACTCTGACAAATGCGTTTGCTTCGAATGCTTTATGTGACCATAAACGATGATAACCAGCAGTAATCGACATACCTGAGAAATAAATTAAAGCGATGCACGCAATAATCTCAAAAGTGTCAAAGCCATTTGTCAGTGCCTCAAATGGAACCAATACAGTAGCTATAAGTCCAGTGACCGTGAAAATTAATATATTTGTGAGAAGTAGGCGTGGTTTTTTCATTTAATAAAATTAAGTTCGATTCAGCTTACAAGTGTACTCTATTTTACGTTGCCTATTGCGTTTCGCAAGTTCTATATTTATATAGTGTGATATTTCTAGGTATGTGTTTTACTTTTTTCACGTTAGAATTCTATTTATATTAAACCATTTATCAACATTAGGTTTAGCTATTGAACCGTCAAGAACAAAAATTACGCACTCGGCGCTCTATTATTGAAGCGGCATTTTCATTATTAGATGAACAGCGAAGTTTGTCGAGTATTAGCCTTAGAGAAGTGGCTAGAGCAGCTGGTATTGCCCCTACCTCTTTTTATCGCCATTTCAAAGATATCGACGAATTAGGCTTAACTTTAGTCGACGAAGCAGGTTTAGCTTTGCGTCAGTTAATGCGCCAAGCTAGAGTGAGAATTGCTTCTGGTGGTGGTGTGATCAACACCTCGGTAGATACTTTTATGGAATTTATAACAGCCAATAGCAATGTTTTTCGTTTGTTATTACGAGAGCATACAGGTACGTCAATGGCTTTTAGAGCTGCCGTACTCCGTGAAATCAAACATTTTAATGTTGAGCTGACCGATTACACTATATCTAATACCGGCTTGCCATATAACATTGCTAACTTACAAGCCGAAGCGATGGTTAAATTGGTTTTTAGTGCTGGAGCGGAAGCACTGGACGCATCCGATGAGCAAAAGGCTAATGTTGCAGAACGAGTAAAACTTCAATTAAGATTTGTTGTTAATGGTGCATTGCAGGCCAAAGCTGACCAAGCTTTGAGTTAAATGCCTGCAAGTAGCGATTAGTTATTTTTTCTGTAGATAAACTCCACATTCTGTGTGATGCGTATAGGGAAACTGATCAAATAACGCAAATCGAGTGATTGTGTGTGTTTTTAATAAGATATCTAAATTGAGTTTTAGTGTGTCTGGATTACAGGAAATATACACAATATTTTCATACTGACTGATCATGTTCACCGTGCTCTCGTCTAAACCAGAACGAGGAGGATCGACTAATACCGTTCTACACTGGTATTCGGCTAAATTAATGCCTTCTAAACGTCGAAATTTTCTTACACCTTGTTGCGCTTGAACAAATTCCTCACTCGACATACGAATAATCTTTAGATTGCCTATGTTGTTTTGCTTAATGTTATCTTGCGCTGCTGCAACCGAGGTTTTAGATATTTCAGTTGCTAATACTTTTTCAAAATTTTGCGCTAAAGGAACTGAAAAATTTCCCGATCCGCAATAGAGTTCAAGTAAGTCCCCTTGACTATTCTGGGTAGTATCCAATGCCCATTCAATCATCTTAATGTTGACCTGCGCATTAGGTTGGGTAAAACTATTTTCTATTTGTTTAAACATAAATTTGCGTCGATTAATTGTCAATTTTTCAGTTACATAATCTTTATCTAACAAGATCTTTTGTTTTTTTGCTCGACCGATAATATCTATACAGTATTTTTTTCTCAATGAAACCTGGATCTTCCTCATTTCATCTGTCCACGATTCATCTAATTCCTTGTGATAAAGCAAAGATGCAATAATTTCTCCACTTATTGTGGCTAGATAATCAATTTGGAACAGTTTTCTACGGGCTATGTCGTTAAATTTGAGCAACAAAAGCAAATCGGTCATGACATCATTTATAAGTTGGCTAGCAGGGGGGAAATGATGGACCTGGTATTTTTGTTTTGTCGCTTGATCAAACATTACATGATGAAGATCATCACCATCATGCCAGATACGAAATTCGGCTCGTAATCTATAGTGTAATGGCTCTGAGGTAAATATTTCCAATTCAGGCATAGGATGCTGAGCAAAACTGTTTTTAAGAACGTTCGTTTTAACTTCAAGCTGTGCAACATAACTGTCTGCTTGAATTTCTGTTGGCCGCATGTGTTGCCTCAATTGTTAAGGTGGTAAAAGCGCGCAAGTTAAAGTGTTTTTAGTCATTCTGCAATATCTGGATAAAGTTAATTATTCAAACCTGAATTATTTTTGTACAACTCCAGTTAAAGTATTAGATTTAATTTGCCGATAAGATTAGTTACAGATAGTAAGGTATCTGCCAAGAGCATTAGCCAGTTAAATATTTTTAGATGATAGTTTCCAATATTGGTTAGTAAAATAATTGCGCGATGCTAGATTAAATTAAGTCGTTATTGGGAAAAATTATCAGACTACGCGTAATGTAGAATAATTTAGTTCCAGTGCACCCATAGGTGTGT
>Ga0209712_10000724_pt1 | contig 28561 bp, 28 predicted proteins | sample ArcOceMetagenome_FD_187443 | JGI IMG/M metagenome (GOLD analysis project Ga0209712, IMG submission 187443) | Marine eukaryotic phytoplankton communities from Arctic Ocean - Arctic Ocean - Greenland ARC118M Metagenome (SPAdes) (version 2) | ecosystem: Environmental > Aquatic > Marine > Oceanic...
TTGGAATAATGTATCGTAGAGGATTGTTCGTGACGGTTTTATTAATATATTTAAACCATATATCGTCCTTTTTGAATTTAGCATAAACACGACATAGTGGTTTACACGATATACTGTTCTTTAAAACGCTGTGGAGGGGCTTTAACAAATTTATTCTTAATAGCGCTTCTTGAGGTATAGCAAAGACTATGTGTTTTGCTTTCATATATGTTTTACCAAAGTTTATATCATAATGACCAAGATGACTATTGAAAACAACAGAATTTACGTATGAATTTAAGGTCATTCTAGCACCCCTTTGTTTTAATTCTTGGACAATGCTTTCGATTAAATGATGATAATATCCAGAATAAAATGTAACGTCATCTCTTATCCCGCTTTTAAACAAGTGATAAGCATCGAACATATTCATATGTTTTAATTGACCACTATATCCAGAAGCTATTAGTAAAAAATCGACTTCATCTTTTTCTAAATATTTTTCTGCGTATTCTTGGAAAGTATAATTGCGAAGTATTTCGTCATTTCTCGTTTTTTCTACTTTCCTTAATACCTTTTTTATATATTCAAACCCAGTTTTGTTTTTGAATTTACTAGAAAACTCGTCTTTACTATCAATGAAATCTATATTGCTTGATATGCCTCTATCTTTTCGAAAATCGAGTAAATTAAATTGTCTCAATAACTTTATTACACGTTTGTGGCTTTTATTAAATCGCGCGGCACCAGCAGGAAATGTAATATTTTGATCAGAGTATTGATGAATTCTTCCACCAAATGTCGAGGAGCCTTCTAAAAGTAATATTTTGTCGGTTTTGTTTAACAGTTCTAAATGCATGTTTAAACCGGAAATACCACCGCCTATAATTATATAGTCAAATATCATTATTAATTACATAGTATTGATATTATAATAATTGTCGCCAACCGGGATCGAACCAGTGACCTCAAGATCTTCAGTCTTGCGCTCTCCCAACTGAGCTATAGCAACTGCGTAAGAGAAATACTTCCTCTTTTTAGCACACACCCTTTAATGATTATTATTCTTAGGATTTGCATAACTTATTTTCCACATTTTCTTTATTTTTTCCTTGTATTGATTTAAACGCATCCCCGGTAATTCGTTTTTCACAATTGGTAAATTTCGTTCATAAAAATCCTTGTATAATACGTTTACGTTAGGTAAATCATCATTAAATATATTAACCGCATCTTCTATATTTGACGCATCATATATAGATTTTTCTTCAAATACATTATTATTATCTATTGTTATAAATAATTTTTGATTGCTCACGATCCCTCTTTTATTATACTCCTGCTCTTCTTCTTTTTTCCGCTCTCGTTCTTCCTCCCGTTTATTATCTTCTAATAATTTTTTGAAATTATCTGCATCCATTTCACGTTGCTTTTCTTTCAAAATTCGTCCTGTATTCGTTACTGGACGGTTTTTTAATTCATCCTCCAGTTCATTCGTCTCCCGTCGCCCTCGTCTTGATTTTGGACGTTCATCAAAACGTGACTGTTTTAAGTCGTCATTTCCCAATAAAACTCTCATTTCCCTATTTTTACGCATTTTTTCGTCATATTTTTGATTTAGTTTCTCCTCCCTTTTTTTTCCGCGTTCATCTACTCCATCTTTCCACATTTTATCCTCTTCTATTTGCAGCTGTAATTCTTGTATTTCACGTTCTTGCGCAAGAGCTTTTTCTATGGCTTTTTTTGACGGCATCTATATTACCAATAGAAAAAAATATTAATATTATCGTTGCATTATTCACCTACCCGATATATTATTGGATATTATTCTATATGGTTTTATAAAAAAGATATAAATTACTGTAAAATTGTTTATTCGTTTTTATATAACCATTCAAAACTAAACGCACGGATAAGGACCAATTTGATTTTTTTCATAAAAGTTATTTTATTTTCATCGGCATACAATGCGAATATGTACGGAGAGTATTCCGGATTTATTATACATGGTTCGCAAAAATATACTCCGTTTAATGTGGTAGTGTCTCTAATGCAGAGAAATCTTTTGCAAATTTTACATGCAAATAGTCCATCTAATTGATAACATACTTGACAAACACTCCCAATGGGTTCTATCTTATCTCCTATAAATGAAATTCCCTTTCGTTTGTGATATTTTTTCGTTTTTTTCGTTTTTTTAACATATATAGTAGTTTCAGTTGGGTGTATCTTACCGCATGTAGATTTACTCGCCCGTATTTCAGTGTCGTCATTTGTATCTTTCACTTTATTCATAATTGTGTTTTTATTTATTGCTCTAATTGATAAAAAACATTCAATTTTATTTAATATTACAGAATATAGTGCTTATTTATTGGTTTTTCGTTTTATTTTGATGACCCTGGTGGGCATGAGTGAACGCTCTAATGCATTTAATGTGAATAACTCCTTATAGTCTTTGTGGTTTCGGTTGAAATTGAGAGTGTCGTTCGCATAACGCTGTCTTTGTTCCTTGGTTGATTTTATAGCACCGTTCGTATTTCGTTCTTCATAAAAGAACGAAATTACACCCAGAATAATAACACGAAGCCCTAATGCTGGGTTCCAGCTTTCAGGGTGCCAGTCCGAGAAACTGAAACAAAGGCTTTTACCATCTGATCTAAGACGCCCGTTCGGTGTAAGCATCTTGATTTTAGGTGGGGCAAATGGATACTCTTTGGGAAGTTCAATACTGCCCATATAAAGCCCGCCTTTATAATCGGTATCGTTTTCACCTTTAAATAGGAAACGCCATTTAGTTATATCATATTCGAATGGCTTAACAATGCAATTTGGTATCGGTTCATTTACCAAATCTTTCATTTCCTTATGAATTCGTTTTATAGACATTGTGTGTATGTTAGTTTGTTCATAATATAGTTCATTAAAACCTATCAATTTTATAGCTAATAAATAAAATATGAAATTATATTATATTATGTTACAAAAAAGGGCAAAGGGATATATTATGCATGCAATCGCAGGGGCATTATTATTACCTATTCTCTATTATTACTCTTTAAAGAAAAATTCTTTAATGTGTGCACTAATACCCACGATACCTATTTTAGGACTATATGGATTATATTGTGTCCAAGAAAACAATGGTAATATTGAAAAATATTTGAAAAATATTATTATATTTGGTTCTATGTATGCAGGGTTTTTTTTACTAATTTCCTATTTATATAAAGCAACGAATAATATAGTAACATCGTCTTGTATATCATTAATCGTTTGGTTTTTTATTTCAATAATCTATATTGTAAATTGCTAATTTGTCGTGGTACCATTTGTTATCATATCAATTTCAGGATATAGTTTGCTATAAATTATATATTTAACTTCTTGGATCGAAAGAGGGTCATACACTAAAACTACATTTTGGAAAAAGAAATATTGAAAACATAGTAAACCTCCTCCAAACATTATATAGTGTAATACTTGTTTTCCAACTTTATTACACGTTTTGGAATGTTTTGTATTATTATCATTTGTCTCTAAATGTTCATCGTCAATTGATCCTCTTCTATAAGTAGCATTTATTTCAACTAATTCCAATGATTCTTCATCTGATATAGTTTGATTAACTTGTGTTACACCATTGGTTTTCTTTAATTTATAATATTCTTTGTAATTTTTTACCAAAATATATATCAAAACGCACGAAAACGCCATTACCATCCAATATTCTAATGTTTTTATAAAAAGTGCATCATTCTTTTCATTCCGTTTATCAATCGCATTATCCCGTTGTTGTTCTAAATCATTCATAATATTATTTGTATTATTATTGTTTTCGACAATAATAGTCTCTATAATCGTGCCGATTGGATAATCATTATATAAATAATTATCGTTACTTGATGGCGGTGTAGGTAATATATAATAATCTGTATTTAATAATTCCAACGGTTCATTGACTAATCGTCGAACCTTATCTGTAAATATAACAGTCTCCATTGGGCCAATATAAAAGAAATAAAAACAAATTTCTAATATGGCTATTCCGGATACATGAAATAATACTGAATACATTTTTTTTCTTTTTCTTAAACAATAAGAAGAAAAAAATTATACTGTTGGGAAAAAAACCCAATCTAAATCACCACATACCTTTTTCCATATCATATCCTGCTCTAACTGCTTTTCTCTGTCTTTCATCATAGGTATATATGGTAAATATTGGGTTTGATCTAATAATGTACATAATTGATACAATGTATATGTATAATTGAAAAAATTTGTTCGGTTTGCTGGACAATGAACCGCCCAAGGTTTTTGAATTTCAATAAAAAGAACACAAAGTGTTTCGTGTAACTCTTCATTCATAATGGGAGGTTTTACCCCAAAAATAGAATTGATATATTGAATATGTTCAAAATATTTATTAAGTCCAAGTTTTCTTAATATTTCTCGCATTTTATCGTAATTTATCTGTTTCATATCGGTAATTCGCTCCTTTTTAATACGTGCACGAATTTTATCAATAACTTCAACTGGTATCTGTGTGGTTTCTTTTGCTTGAAATTGAGATAGAATTTCTTTGAAATGGTTTAATCTTATATATGCTGTATACGAAACCTCATTTGGTGGATCTTTGTTATTCGGTTTAGAACTATCTACTATATAAGTAATAAACTGCCCACATTGTGAATTATTACAAATCATAATACCTTCTTCGTCTTGTGGAACCATTTCACCTTTTTCACAAAGTCCACAACGATCACAAGACAATATATAGTCTTGAGGGTTTGTAAATTCATTGTTCACATTTCTCCAGTATTCTTGATACATTTTTTTGGATTGACTATATTTGTCCGTATTAACGCTTTCACTTTTGGTTGACTTTACTTTAAAAAACGAATTTAACACTGTTACGTTTTGGCCCTGTTCTCCTGTTGATATTTGTTTTTTTGATTCAAAATAATCAAAAATATATCTGGAATTGTCCAAGAGATACTCATTTTCTTCATTTATCAACCGCTTTATTGTACTTTTCTTTTCTTTCAATTCATCCTTTAAATCTAATATTTTATCTATTTTGGATTTAGGTAAAGTTTTGATCAATTCTTTAATTGATATGATGTCCTTTTTTAGTTTAGGAACGTGTTCTATAGTATTGCTTTTAAATTTATCTAACATTTCCTGGTGCTTTTCATCTAACGAAGTCATTTGTTTTATCTGCGAATTTTTTGTATTTTTACTCATAGCAATATAAAATGATTGAAGTCGTTTTTCTATGTTTTTTGTCCAAGAAATAATATGTTTTTTATCTCTATACTATTATATAAATTTACGAAATGGATGAATTAAAAGGCTCGGTTATACAATTAAATTATCTTTGCCCAGATGATGCCGAAAATTATAGTAAAAATGACGGAACGGTCTTGGATAAAGACGATCGATCTATATCAGATCAATTATCACGTAAATATACAAGGCTTTGTCAAATTGCGAAAATGGATGCTTGGCATGATCATCATACAATAGCTGATTTGACCAAACACGAGATAGAACAGTTTGTTTTACGACATCTACCCATTAAGGATAATAGCAAAACCGATGAACCTTTAAATTGTTATAAAGAAAAAACCGGTACTTCAGGTAGTTCAGGTAGTTCAGGTAGTTCAGATAGTCCGGGTAGTGCCGGAGGAGAAGGACAACCTTCAAATGAAGATATTTTTATTTACAGAATGTTTTTAAAAAAAGACTTTGTTAAAAATCTAGATAGTCAATCAATGTGTAAACCTTCTTGTGATAATAATCCCGGTGAAGATTTAAAACTAGTAGATCACGGAAGCGATATTTTTGGTCCTATTATCGAACAACGATATAATGTTGGGCACGTTAAATTTAAAAGTAAATCTACAGATGATGAGGGAGGCACTGCTAGTAAAAGTTGCCCCGATTTTCACGAAGATCAATCAATGATTGAGAAATTTTTTGTTGATAACGCGATTACAGAAGACATTCATATTATACGTGATGTAGCCTATGGTAATTGGGCAGACGACATAGCAAAATGGGGAAAGGGAGACTCCAATACAGGAAATATGATCATTACTGTTCAAACTGCTTCTGGTATATTTGACCCAGGACCATCAACGCATTGTTTTACAAGTGCCGGAAAAAGACAAGGTTTTATTGATATAGATAGTAAATCTAGATATGCCTTGTTTGATTCATATGATGATGATGGAAATTTTAATCAAGAAGAAACTGTTGTATTTTATCCGAAAGTAATTGATTATATGGCCAAAACGGATGGTGACGATGACGAAGAACAGGGTGATGATGACGAAGAAGATGGTGATGATACAAAACCACTTGTTAGAAATCAATTACTTTATACACGATTTGATTGCACTCTATATGGTAAAACTGGTAAATTACCAACCAAAGACACGTATACAAAACAAGAAGTAATGAGCTTTATTGAATCTGTAAATGTAAATTTTATTGTTTCTGTACCCGATCCTAACGATAAAACAAAAAACAATATTTATATTAGCACACATAAAAATTCTAACAAAGCTCAATCGATTTCTGAACTACCTGTAATCGATAATATTATTAAAACAACTGCTTCAAAATCTACTACATATGATGAACGTACAGTTCGTGCATTTGGTCGGGATAATGTTATCAATAACAGTGGTAAATTAAAAATTATGACTAAAAAATTTGGCGATCACGGACAAGCTGTTACCGCTTGCAAATCAGTATTAACATACCGGTTATTTGAGCCAGAAGATGCTAATGCGAATGTATTTAAAATTACACGTAAAACGTCAACTGGATTTCACGCATTTTTATCGTTTGATCGAGTAGCGGTTGCTTCAGCAATTTATTATGGTGTTCCTATTGTTATATTTGTAAATCACGATGGTGCTATGATTTTCACAAGTAAAAAGTTCGACCAATTTAAAACGCTATCTAATAAATATAAAAGTGTTACCAATAGTATAATTAACAAACTCAGTGAATATGATGAATTACTAAAAAAATCAAATACCATAAATCCTGATTTACAAAGTGTATTTCTTTCGCAAAAAGCCGTCATAAATAATGATTTACCAAAAATAATAAATTTTTTACAATATATTTATAATTACCTTATTTCGGTACATGAACTTACTGATAAAAATGCACCGAGATATGATATTGTTTATCAAACACTTATTTCTCTTATTCTCACAATATCACCTTTTATAAATATTTTTACAACACATATTAATATTTCAGAAATGAAAACCCCTACAAGGCCTGATGCGCAAACTTTTGAAGACCTTGTTATTGCAGAAGAAGAAGAAGAAGATACTGCTGAGAATAAAAAAAAATTAAAAGATGCACGAGATTATTTATTAGCGTTAGAAAAAGAAGTTTCAAAAATATCGGGTAATATATCCCTTTATCATATTACAGAAGATACGATGAACAAACTACAAACTATTGCTGGGTTTTGTGTTGCAATTAAAATAGGTAGCAGTGATACAGAAATAATTAAATATACGAATATTATGCTATTGAACAAAAAAATAAAATTAAATTCAATCACACAAAAATTAGTTCAAAGTTTCAATCCCTATGTCGGATCACAAAAGAACACTATGAGAAACAATATAAATAAATTAAGTGGACAAGTTGGTTGTGAGATTGGTATGGTTTTAATTGAAGAAATATACCAAAATATGGGTCATTATAGAATCCCATTTCAATTATCTACTAGCGACGAACCATCACGAAATACCGATTTAAAGAACATATTTTCAATGATATTACACAAAATTTTTATAAAGGCAACAGATAATGCCTTGCCCTTCTTTTTAACTTGTATGGGACGCGAATTAGATCCTTCGAGTTCTGACGGTGCTACAAAATCATTAACTTTAATTGATGATTCAGAAAAAAAAAGTATAGATGATAAAATAACTAAATTAAATGGTAAAATTAGTGAAGTACAAAAGAGTATAACCGCATCTTCAATTGAATTTAAAACAGCCAAGAAAGAAAAAAATACGGATGATATAAAAAGATTGGGAAAAGATATAAAGACAAAAAATGCTGAAATAGCATCTTATGCAAAAGAAATAATATCATATCAAGGTGAACTCGGATTACAAGACAACACAAATATGAATTTTGAACGAAGTGAAATATTATTTTTAGAACACACTTTTTCTAAAATAGACATAACATCGGTTGACTTTACTGATACAATGCCTACAATGGAAGATTTAGAATTACATCATGAAACGGGAACAATACAACAAGAAATCAATACAGATTTTGAATGTGAAAATCCTCCACCGACTTCAACCAAATTTACAGGTATAAAAAAAACAACCAAAAGAAAAATACCTATTAAAACAGAAGCTACAAGATATAGCAAAAGACTTCATGCTCTCGCAAGACGTCAAGCTATTATAGCTGGAGGTAAACGAAAAAAACGAACAAAAAACAAACGAAAAAATATGAAAAAGAAAACACAAAAAAAGAGAAGAAAGACAAAACGAAATAGAATAAAAGGTGGTGATCAAACCCTTGTTACGGGCATTCTTGGAACAGCTCCAAATGATCCAAATTCAGAGGAAGCGCTTAAACGTATGGACAAACAATACGAATTAATAAAGGAACTCTTAAATAGATTGGTTGCACTTATGGACGACCCAGATTTTCCAAAAGTTGAGAAATCTACATTAGAAAAGAAAATTACCGAATTAGTAGGAAACAAAAAAAATATGGATATTTCACATATATCAAATACAATTGAGACATTGATAAGGTTAAAAAATGATACTGAAAAAACACTACAACAATCAAAACCACTACAACAATCAAAACCACTACAACAATCAAAACCACTACAACAATCAAAACCAAAACAATTGATTATGGATACAACACCGGACCAGCCTTGTTTTTTATTTTTACATACAAATATTGATAGAATTTTAAATGAGATACAATTGGATACATCTTCAAATCTTTATAGAATGATTAATAATTACAAAAAAGCGAATGAATTATTATATATAAATAGTATTGGATTGTCTATGTTTATTTCTAGAAAAGCGAGTATTGAACAAGAAACTTCACAAACAGGTGGCGGTAAAAGAAACATACTCCTTTCGAAAGAACAATTAAAAAATCAAATACACAGTATGGCAACCTCAATCGGTAGAGATAGTCAATTAGATAAATTGTTTTACTCAAACTCTTCACCTAAAACACATATAAAAGAATTTATGATTGCTATTAAATCAGCTATTGATGATGCATCGACAAATGAACCGAAATTTGAAAGATCCGATGATGGAGATTATACTATTAGCGGAAAAGGCATGACTTATTCATTAAACTTAACATCATTCGGACTTTTAAGGCACTTACTGGTGGGAAAAAAATTACCGTCCCCAGAACAATTATTAAAATATAAACATGAAATTTTAACAAAATACGATACACAACAAAAACAAGATATTCGAATAGAGGATGATTTTAATCCAGAGGCGATGACTAATGGACATGTTATGAGAGAAAAGTTAAAACAAATGGATATTAGCGAAACCGAATTAAACAATAACGATGATGAATATGAAGTGAATTCGAATATTATTTTACAAACAATTATTACGGACAAGTCAATTTATCAAACCACTATGGAATTTTTATGTAATGAATATAATACTTTCCAAGATTTAGATAACACTCAAGAAGATACTCCAGAATATAAAAAAAAAATAGAGAATATTATTATTAACAACGGTGAAGAGTTTGGCAAACAATCTAAAGCACAAGCAGAAAAAATTACCGAGGTTATAAAAGTCATTGAAAAAAAAATAGAAAAAGATACACTACAAGAAGTTAATATAGTAACATCAGAAGACGCCATAGAAGCGAATACCCTTGATGAAATTAATCAACTATTATCATCGTTATAATGCATTAAAACGGTATTTATTTAGTATAACATTAATATACATAAATGGCGGATAATACAAATACATTATATATTGATGTCGATAATGTAAATATAAACGAGAAACAATTGAAGATTATGGTTTTTATAATGAACGCATTAGAAAAAGGGTGGTCAATTAAGAAAAAGAAGGAACAATTTATATTTACAAAAAAACATGAAGGAAAATTGGAGGTTTTTGACGAAAAATATCTTGAGACATTTATTCAATCAAATTTTGATATGAATATATTAAAGCATACATAAATTATAACTATTATTTTCATAGCATACATCAGACAAAAACAATAAAAAAACGAAATATATAAAAAAATATTAAAAATAAAATGCAACCCATTGTTTAGGCGTATATCGACTTAAAATCAAAATTATAAAATTATATTTAGCAATTAATTTTTTAATACAATTATTTAATAATTAATTAAATTAGTCATTTAATTACTTAAACAGGTCACATGGGTTATAATATTTGTAAATCTATGCTTTATAAAAAAGGAATAAAAAAGGAATTAATTAATTAAATACCAAATTAATTTCTATACCAAAGTTATATAAGAAAATGGCTGGAGCACTTATGCAACTCGTCGCCTATGGCGCACAAGACGTATTCCTTACCGGAACCCCCGAGATTACTTTCTGGAAGGTGTCGTACAGACGCCACACCAACTTTGCTATGGAATCTATTGAACAGACATTCTCTGGACAAGCCGATTTCGGCCGCCGTGTTACATGCACAATCAGCCGTAATGGTGATTTGTGCTACCGCACATACCTTCAGGTTACACTTCCTGAGATCAACCAAGCCATGGCTGGTGGCGATGGCGATGTCTATGCCCGCTGGTTAGACTTCCCTGGAGAGCAACTTATCGCTCAAGTTGAGGTCGAGATTGGTGGTCAACGTATTGACCGTCAATACGGTGACTGGATGCACATCTGGAACCAACTTACTATGTCTTCCGAGCAACAGCGTGGTTACCACCAGATGATTGGTAACACCACTCAGCTTACATACATCACCGACCCTTCTTTCGCCGATGTTTCTGGTCCTTGTTCCGCCGCCGGTGGACCTTCCCAGGTATGTGCCCCTCGCAAGGCCCTTCCCGAGACCACTCTTTACATTCCCCTTCTTTTCTGGTTCTGCCGCAATCCCGGACTTGCCCTTCCCCTTATTGCCCTTCAGTACCACGAGGTCAAGATCAACATTGATTTCCGTCCTATCGGTGAGTGCTTGTGGGCTGTCAAGACCCTTAACGGTTCTGGTACTCAGTCTGTCTCCCAGGCTTACCAGCAATCCCTTGTTGCTGCCTCTCTTTACATCGACTATATCTTCCTTGATACTGACGAGCGTAGAAAGATGGCCCAGAACCCCCACGAATACCTCATCGAGCAACTTCAGTTCACTGGTGATGAATCCGTCGGTTCTTCCAGTAACAAGATCAAGCTCAATTTCAATCACCCCTGTAAGGAGCTTGTATGGGTTGTCCAGCCTGATGCTAACGTAGACTACTGCGCTTCCCTTGAAGGTGGCCAGACCCTCTACAAGACCCTTGGTGCCCAACCTTTCAACTACACTGACGCCATCGATGCTCTTCCCAATGCTGTCCACGCTTTCGGTGGACCTGCTGAGACATCTGGTGCTAACGCCTTCATCACCTCCGGTGGTCTTTTCCAGGACCCTGGATCCATGAGCGGTGCTGATGGTACCCAGTGGGAGGGCTTCCAGCAAGCTGCCCCTGATGCCGAAGGTTCTTATGTGTCTGACGCCGGAACATTCGTTCTTGCCGAGACTGCCCTCGACATGCATTGCTGGGGTGAGAACCCTGTCGTCACCGCTAAGCTTCAGCTTAACGGACAGGACCGTTTCTCCGAGCGTGAGGGTTCTTACTTCGATGTTGTCCAGCCTTTCCAGCACCACACCCGTGCCCCCGATGCTGGTATCAACACCTACTCCTTCGCCCTTCGCCCCGAGGAGCACCAGCCTTCTGGTAGCTGCAATTTCTCCCGTATTGATAACGCCACCCTTCAGCTTGTCCTTTCCTCCGCCACTGTCGGTGGAACCGCAACTGCTAAGGTCCGTGTTTACGCCACCTCTTACAACGTGCTTCGCGTGATGAGTGGTATGGCTGGTGTTGCTTACAGTAATTAAATTCACAGCATTTTGGTGTGTGTGTATTTTAACTCTATGTTTAAAAATGTAATATTTGTATAATTTCAAAATTAGTAATTATACAAATTCAATAAAAATATACATAAATACAATATATAATATTTTTATTAGTTTTTTTGTTATAAGTGTGTGTTTAATTTATAATGTGGTGATATCAATCGCACCCGTTTCAGGAACATGTATGGATGGATATTGCGCATCGACTGCAGTCAACCGTTCGTCGGTTGTTTCCTGACGAATGACTACGACAAATCTGAGGGTCGTATTGTCTGTAACATTGGTGTAACATGGAATAGATACTCGGTGAGTTTGAACACCTGCAGCCGATCTATATGGGGCGTTTTTAATCGCATCAAGTATTCCATATACTCGTCTAGTTGACGTCAAAGACGTTTCTACAAATCCATCTGCATTTGGTTGGGTTGCATGAAAACCATATCTCAATTGTGTTGTTCGCAACATAGCGCATGCGAGTCTAGCTGTTTCCTGATCGCGATATACACGGAAGTTACGATAGGGAATATCGTGATTTTTGATAGGCACCGGATGTCTTTGTTTGGCGTGCGATATTGCCTGTATCATGGAACATCCGCGCTCCGAATTCACATGGTCGGTCGTTGTGCATCGATATGTAACAATATCCGATGTAGATTGGTCAGTCCAAAATGTAATGTTTGTAAATTGCGGGCATTGTGCGATCGTGCCTTGTAAACGACCGGCTTTTTGAGTGGCAGAGTTAGGATTTTCAATGTGCCCCAGGATCATATCCGTCCAGACTAATCCATCCACTCCGTCGATGGTAATGGGACCATTTATACCGTCCAATACAGTTTCAGCAACGCCTTCGATCAAACGCGGAATACCGTGAAATCCGAGACCTCGGTCGACTTTTCTGCGTCCAATTATCACCAATGGACGGTCATTGAGATGTTCGGTTTTGTAAATGTAGTAAAGACGCTCACTAAACCGTTCACCTTTAACCTTGAACCGTTTTGTCTCACCGTCAGCACGACGTAATGTTACACCGCTTTGGTTGAACACGAGCGCGTGCATTCCATCGCGATTACATTTTGCGGCGAGCAAATGCATACTCGCAACTTTCATGTCGGAATTGATGATAATTTTTCGATAGTAGGTTTGACCGTTGCGGTCTAGAATTGGGGTCGCAAAATATTTGTTATATAACATTGGATGAACGTTCGCAACGGGGGTGGCTGTGTCGAGAGTTGGAACGATAACGGCAGTATCGAGAATAGCTTCCGCATATGCGTTGTTGCTCATTGTGCGTGGATGACGCGCGATTTTAATAATCGTGTCCTCGCTATGAAAACCGCGAAAGTTCGCACGTTGCGCTTCGTCAATCTCCACTGGATACACATACGCGTTTGCGCATTCGGGATAGTCCTCGTCCAATAGGACCCCTTCAGTCGCAGTTACAAACCCGAGACGATACAGAGCAACTTCTTCGTTTATGTAAGTCATATAGGATACATTGTCTCCGCACTGCAATCTCACAGATTTATTGCGCAATTTGGGATAGGTATCATCCGCCTCGTCGAAAATCAGACCGTAGCGCAACCTCGAATTATGGATACGAACACTTTTTAAAATGTGGTCTAACACCCCCATCACCTTTTTATGCTGTTGCGGGTTCGCCAATGCTACAATCACAGGCATCTTGTAGTCTCCTGGAGCATACGCATAAGCATCAATGTAGAGTTTGATCGCCTGTAGTGTTGTTTTAGAATTTGACGATAGCACAAACATCTCTGCGTTTAACTCTCCACAAATACTTCTAATTCCGTCGGCTGATTGATCTGCGAGTGTTCGATCGTTCTGTGTAATGAAGACAGCAACAGGTTTAATCTCGGTGTTGAGCGACCATTGTTTCATTTCAAGGGCACATATCTTCATTTTTCCGGATTGTGCTTGTCGAAACACGAAGAATGTGGTGGGGTTTTCGATAAGAAGCAATAAGATATTTTTCTTGTATTTCTCGTCTATCATGTGTATGTTGGCCCAATTGACCCCGGGGACGGCACAATATAGAACGTCGTCGTCGTGAGATCGACGTTCGATTTTGCCTAACTCTACCAATTCATCCATATATATACGGATTACGTCTTCATCGATATATTCTTCGTCCAAATTAGCCTCTAGTTGATCGATTAACGCGATCAAATTCATCATAGGTTTTTCAGTCATGGTTACTTATTCAGTTATTCAATAGTTATCATCCATTCAATGTGAAAAAACCTTTCAATTTTATACCAAAAGATACGATGGAATTAATTATTTTTTTAAATTAATATATACGTAATTCGTATATATTAAAAGTATTTTCAATAAAAATCTATATAAATAAATCAGGACTACCTTTTTATAAACATGTCTCTAAGAACTTATCAATCTGGAAATTTACATACACAGAATGATTTATTAATGAAATGTTTAATGGATTTTTATAATGATAAAAGTAAATTAAACGAAATGATGAATATTATTAACGGAGAATCAAATATATCATTACGTATTGTTGATTGGTTTGTTACTAATTATGCGAAAAAATTTTATACTATATATGAACTACCTGTGGAAAGAAACGGTAAAACGACCACAACACGATTTAAAGTGTATAATGATTACAAATTAAAATTAAAAGCCTATTCTAAGAAACGTTTCGACCCTTTTTGTCGTTGGGAGCGTATTACTATCCCATATAATGACGACAGTTGTATGGAAACCACTATTGGTCAACTCAATTTTTTTAAATGGGCCATCGAGAATGATATTATTGACTTTATTAAGAAAAACTATCAACTTATTGAGAAAGATATGAACGACCGTAATAGTATTTCCAAAAAGAAAAAGGACAATACGGACCTTCAAAATGCTAATATTGTTATTGCGAATGATGCTGGAAAAACGCGCAAAAAACGCGAAGAGCTATCTGTTTCAGCTTGTAAGTGCATTAAAAAAGAGAACGTGAAAATTATTGTTTCATTTAATTAAAAACGGATAGACATAATATATATAATATTATGTCTAATTATAACCTATCGAATAAGTGGGATCAACGACTTATCTATCACTGAAAACATTTGGTCAATCGATTTGTCCAATTCATCATTATCCAGGTTAGCTATATTAGCATATGGGTTAATTTCCGTTAAATCCATATTATATAAGCCAGGCGATCTCATTAAATATTGTAAAACACGTGTTCCTTGCATCAATTTCATACCATCCTCTACAGTAGTTCCTGTATGTGGTATTACCGCCGGGTCAAACGCATCTATATCAAATGATAAATGAAATGGATCATTGTCCAAGAATTTTGTAATCAAATAGTTACAATAATCTGGATCCTGGTTCACATTTTCGCATGTTAAATGTTGAATTTTATACTTATTAATTACGTCTTGTTCATATGGATCAACTGACCTCAAACCTATATATAATAATCGGTCAAGCGGCAAATGTCTTTCTATAAACGAAAAATTAACATTTCGATCTAGTCCAGCTAAATACGATAAAGGCATACCATGATAATTTTTACTTTCAGACATATTATATGTATTAATATCTGCGTGTGCATCTACCCAAACGACTTTACAATTTGGATTTTGATTTAAACTATACGCTACCGTTGCTAAAGACATTGAATGATCCCCTCCTATATTTAACCGGAATTCTGTACTGGGGATATTAGTATTGGCTTGATATAGTTGGTTAATATTACTAAAAAAATGATTGGGTTCATTTTTACAAGGAACGTATGTAACTTTACAATTATTATCAGAAACTAGATTTCGCAAGTGTTGTGAATATAAAATGGCCCCCTTATCTACTCCTTTTAGTGTTTGTCCAAGCCTATGCGGAAAACAAATTATATTTTTTAACATATTATATTATGAAATACAATAATATATTTATATTATATTATATTATATTATGAAATACAATAATAATTATTTTGAACTAATGATTGGATGTTTTATAGGAATAATTTTCGTTTTATTTTTTTTTGGAACATCTATAATACCAAAGTCAATACCAAATATACAAATTAACATAGGAAACATAGTTCGAAATTCACATATATATTTATTTAACAAACATATACACCATTGGTTAATTGGTGCTTGTGTATTATTATTGGTATTTTGTATTGAACCATATTATTCAAGTAGATACTTTACTATAATAAAAGGATTTACAAGTGTGATTATATTACACGGGTTATTATATAGCGACAGGTTTGATTTATCTTAATTTAAACCCTTTTTTCATTATATTTTATCTACTATATAATATAATGAGTTATTATTTATTAACACGTAATGCAGTCTCTGGTAGTATAGCATATTATGTATTATTACAAAGTATTCGTTGTTATTATTATTCCAGAAGAGATTATTCTGTGTTTTGTAAGACAATGATAGATCAATTGTTAAGACGAAATATATTTATAAATGAAGGATTATTATTTGGGGTAATTATTGGGAAATATCTTAACTAGATTTCGTCTTAACCAATGATTATTTTTGTAAAATAGTCAATATAACATATAATATATAATGTTTAATTACGTCATTGGATTTTTCTCATCACTTTTAAATATGTCTTCTTTTATGCAAGACAATCACGATAATGATAGTAAACAAAGCTCTGAAAAATTAATTGAAAATGAGGAGACGAAAGAAGATGTGGATGAAGAGAAGAAGGAAGATGTGGATGAAGAGAAGAAGGAAGACGTGGATGAAGAGAAAAAAATATCCGAAACATTCCAATTTATTGAGATTAATGATGATGACGCATTCGATTTTTTTATTACAAAATTTTAAATACGATCCCAAATTTCATCGACTAGCCCATATTTCATACAAGTCTCTACGTTCCACCATAGATCGTGTTTCAAAATTTCCCGCAATTGTTTCTTTGGGATTTTAGCATTGTCTTTATAAATATTAATAATTCGATCCATCAACCCCTTGTTATTTTCGAAATCATCTTCAAGTTCTTGCATTTTCCCCCAAGAACCTGACGACAATTGATGAATAAGCATATGTGCATTTGGACGAATATATCGCTTAGAACCCGCTACACTCATAAGAGTTCCGGCAGACGCAGTCGCACCCTCAATGATGGTATGCACTGGGACTTTACAAGCATTAATAATATCAATGGCGGTCAATGCACTAAACACACATCCGCCGTAAGAATTAATATGCAAATAGATAGGGATAGGGTCTGTGCAAAGTTTGTGTGCGAGAACAATATTATCAATTTCACATTTTCGAATAAATTCAATCAATTCGAAAATGTTATCTCTATTCACTTCTGCGTGAAAATATACGTGGTTGTTTTCTTTCGATATTTTTTTCATTTTTTCAGACCCGATTGCATCATCGTCATCTTCATCGTCACTGTCCACATCGTTTGATTTGCAATTCTTTTGAACTAAGAACACGCTTTTCGCAGATTTTGCGTGACGCGTTTGGGTATTGTTTGAGTGTTGATACTTTAGCATTTTTAATACAGGTAATTATTTACTTATATTAAAATCGTATTGTTTACATTCAATTTTATGTAAAAATTATTTAGGAACAGGAAAAGGGCGTTGATTTGATTGAATTTCTAGATTTTTAGGCATAATCAAAGGAATTTGACGATCAACAATCGAAAGTGCTTGACGTTTCTTTAATTCGGGATTAACAGGCGTATTAGGACTAACCAGATTGGTTGATCCAATTCCAAACAAGTCGGATTCAATATCATTTGGATTATCAGATAACATAGAATTTGGTAATTTGCCTTGAATTAATCCGTGACCGGCATCCAATGTAGATGTAGCAATCCCATACTGTATATTTGTTTTATAATCAATTTGATGTTTATATGCGGTTTGTTCAATTAAATAATCCCCGGGTGTATTTTTATTCCGTGTAGAAGCCATTTATATTATAAGTATATAATATCCCTTTTATTTAATCTTATTATAAACAGTTTTATAACTGTCTCGCATTTCATTAAATTCCGATTTATTAGTAAAAAAGTCCCATAAACAATGATGAAAATCTTTCAAATTATCATATGAAAACATAACGGCTAAACCGATAGAACGGTCGGTTGATAACATTTTAGCAGCAGCAAAATCATACAATGTTTGGAACAATTCAATGTCCTTGGTTTCATCAAATACATTATCCATTGCCTTCGAAACTGCATTCATATCATAATTTTGTTCATCTCTGGTAATCTCATCTAAATAAGAAGACTCGTCAATATTTGCGTTCATATTAAATACTAACCTTAAACATGATCTAAATTCAGCGTCATTTGAGTAATCGATTACTGCATTTGAAATATTATACGTTTCCATTAAATAATCTAAATATCTTATATTTAAATTGTTTCTTTTCCTAAAGTCTAAAAAGACGCGCGATGAAAGATTTTCCCTTTGCCGATTTCTTTCCTTTTTTGGCGGTTTTTCTAGCAGTCTTTCTCACAGTTTTCTTTGATTTTTTACCGGTTTTACGCTTAAAAGTTTTCTTTTTTCCTCCGGTGGTATGTTTTAATGCACAACTCATAATATATACAATATAGACATTTTAATTTAAACGCTCTTGTTGCTAGGGCGTCCATTGACTTCGTTATCTACCGGAACACGAGTGTCTGCGCCCCCACGTACCCAACCTTTCATAGCACTTTCTTCTACATTCAATCTCGAGTCAGCGACACGTTCTTCCATATCTTGATTAGTTGGATATAATGTATGGCCCATGAAGCTTTGCGACATAATAGTAGATGTGCTTTTCTTGTCACCCATTGGCTCGCCTTCTAACATCTGTAATTCTAATGAGGGGTCAACTGAACCTCTTCCTAAATAAGGAACTGTAGTAAATTGACGCTGCATCAGATTTAAACGTCCTAAATGACGTGCATTATCCTTATCGTGTAAAAGGGATGACTCGCCGTCAATATTATTAGCACCTACACCGCTACCAGTTATAGAATTGGGCATAATAGCAGGTTGTTCCGTTGCGAATTGAATTTGAGTTTCTCCACTATTTTCGCTAAAATAGTTAGTAGTAGCATAAGAGGAAAAACGACCATTTTGAAGCTCCTTCTGTGTTCGGGTAGTTTGATCATCCTCCACACGGTCGATATTGTAAAACGTATAATTACTATCGCGAGACATTTGCTTTTATATATTTGATATATATTTTGTCTTGGGAAATAGCGTTATTTCAAAAATAGCGTTATTCGATTAATATAAATTATGTCTTGGGTTGTTTCTAACTGAGGCAAACACGTTTCCTTCTTTTCTCGAAATCATGTCACCGTAACAAAATTCAGCAAAACTGGTTTGATCATTTGGGATGGTAGTATTAGCAGTACTATAAAATTGTCGCATAGATTGTTCTAATTCTAAATTATCGGTAACATCCTGGAAAAGTTTATTTTTAATATCCGGTTGATTAGGATTTAGCATTTGAATAGAACGCTTAGTTTCTTCTAAAATACTTTGTTTCCCTTCTTTTGTATAGGAAGGTTCAGCAGGAGGACGTTTTGAATTATAATCATAATCACTTATCAATACATTTGATAGAGGATTGGATGGGTCACTTCGTTGAAACGTCTCGTCCAATTTTGGGACAATATTAATTAGAGGTCCGTTACGATTATACGGTTTAACTAAATCGCCATTTACATTTTTAAAGCCCTCTTCTCTCATTTTTTCGGTATGATAATAATACATCAAATAAATGCATAAAATGCTCACAACTGAAACCATTATTATGTTCATTTTTTTTGTAGTAAGATAAGAAAATGCAGTTAAAATGAGAACAATGCGTGTAATGGCATTTAATTTTTGATTAAAATTCATAGTTTCGGTGGGAAAAAACTCTAAAGCATGTTTGGAATCTAATAAAACATTTGGATCTTCGGCCCAAAAATGTGTAACTATTTTTTTTGTAACAATGGTAACTGGGGGAGAAACAATTTCAGCAGTTTCTTCTTCGATCTCCGCTTCTGGTACATTATGGGTAAAATCCTCTAAATATTGTTCATCTATATCAACTTTCGTAGGATTAATGGAATTATTAGACATTATATATATATTCTTTGTTATAAAAATATATATTGTTTAAAGCTTTATAATTTTTTAATACATTTATCGTCCATTTGAAAAGTATCGCATTTTTTGGTATCAGGAACAATTTTCAAAACACATTTTGATTTCTCACCATATACTGGTTCTGTGCAACCTTTTTCGATATGTTTTTTGGTTTTTTTATTTAAAGTACATCTGGAACGAAAATGTTCATATCTTTCTCTAACTGCGTCATATGTAAGTCCCGATTTTTTACCAAGCATATCATTGATTATTTCGTGAAGTTTGTAAATATAACGTGAAAACGTGTCTCTATTTTGCATATCTTTCATTTTAAGCGGAAGTTTTTTAAAATTCGCACACAGATTATCTCTACATTTTCCACACGGTAAAACATCCCGTAAATTTAATATGAAGTTTTTATAATTTTTCTTATCATCACAAGTTGGTTTTGTAGGATAATTAAAACTAATGGAATGTAAAAAATGCCATGCACTTGGCCCCCATACGCTGGTCAACATGCCGTCATTCGAATTATAATCCTTGTTTTTATATACCCGTTTCGTTTTATTTTTACGCGATTTATTTTTACGCGATTTATTTTTATAAGTTTTAGCCATAATTATAGTATAATGATAAAAAAAACAACTCAGTAAATTTTCTAAATAGGGAATAATTTGAATATAAAAATATAATAGTATTTTATAAAATGGCGAAAAATATTTTTAATACACTATACATAGACTACATCAAACCAATTGATAAACACATATTAACCTTAATTATAGCGATTATATTTATAGTAGCGGGGTATTTGGGTTATATTTGGTTTATTAAACCCACAATAGAAAATTTACCCACGGAAGATTTGGCTAATGATAATCAACGTGAAAGTGACGCTGAGATACTTTTTTTCTCTGCAGAATGGTGTCCCCATTGTAAAAGTGCGAAACCCGAATGGGAAAAGTTTAAGAACAATTTTGGTGGTAAAAAGATAGGGAATTATAATTTGAATTGTACTAGTGTAGATTGTACGGAAGGAGACAGTCCATTAATACAAGAATATGCAGTGGACGGATACCCGACTGTTATATTAAAAAAGGACGGTAAACGCGTGGATTATGATGCTAAAATAAGTGAGGACAATTTAAAAACATTTATCACAGAATTCTTAGAAAATAAATAATTTTAAAATAGGGTTAAATATGAACAGTAATATCGTCAGACGCACATTCCCCGTGGTGCGATAAAAACTGATTAGCGTGTTGTTTACCAATATCAAACAAATTTTTGCGATAATCAGAAGAATTCACAAAATCGAAAAGTGATGTAACAGAAGTAGGAATATCATTCATACAAATTTGGTATTTACAATCGATAATGTCGCGATCATTCGTGAACTGAATGAGATTTTTCAATAAAACGGCGAAGTAATCACTCATTGTAGATGTATATGTTAATAATTTATCAGCTTCATCATTTGTAAAATCTTTATAAATACCTAATACTTCTGATTTATCAACAGTTTCTACGTCCAAGCATTTTTGTAACGGATAATTTAGGAAAAGACCCCCATCTGCATAAGCTTTATTTTCTTTTATCAAGGGTCTAAAAATCATAGGAAGACTACAAGATGCATATATGGCTTCCAAAACCTTCCATTCCGGATGTGTTTTATGTGATATACATTCACAATTAAAAAAATTCAATTCGGTTGTATAAATATAAAAGTCCTTGTTTGTTTTCTCATATAATTCTTTCATAGTGATATTTAAATCCATATCAATTGCTTTAAATAGTGGTCCAATTGCTTTATAAAAAACGGATATGTCGAACGCCCCGCAATTCTCAAATAGCTCGAGACATCGTTTCATATCATAATTAAATACTTTGTCCCACGGACGTTTAATTAAAAATGTTTCCATTGTTTCCCAATCATATTCTAATAGTAAAAATAATATAACAATTGATCCTACGGATGTTCCGTAATATGATTGTATATTTTCAAATTTCCAAAAACCATTTTTATGCAGCTCTTGAAGAGCACCATAAACAGATAGTCCGAAAATCCCACCACCTGAAATTACAATATGTTTTATATTTGGTTGTTCTTCCATATATATAAATGATTGTCTAATAAATTATTTATATATATTTTTTATCATTGCTTTTTATATTAGAATGTCTTGTTTTTTATTTACCGACGATAGTGATAAAATAGAGAATGTGAATATAGATGATTTATATGAGAAGCGACAACAACGCGATTTAAGACAGGTGTCTATTTTTAATAAAATTTTAAATCGTATTCATAAAAGAATAAAAGTAACCGGAAGAAATAAAACAAATGAGCAACATATTTGGTTTACCATTCCGGAATACATTTTTGGTGAACCAGTATATAATAAAGCAGAATGTATAGCATATGTTATATCAAAATTAGAGGCAAATAAATTTCATATTCGTTATATTCATCCAAATACATTGTTTGTTTCTTGGTCACAATGGATCCCTTCCTACGTAAGAAGCGAATATAAAAAACGAACAGGGGTTACAGTGGACGAACTAGGACAAACTGTGTCTAAAAAAAATGAGTTTATAGAAGATAAAAATGACCCAAATGCGACAATATTAAATACGGGTGATAGACAAGATGATAAGCCAAAGAAAATATACAATTCAACTGAAAACTATGTACCAACTGGTAAATTGATATATAATGCAGATATGTTCAATCATATTGATAAAAAGGTCAATTAATTGATAATATAATATAATAAAAGTCTATAAATTTATAAAGGTAAAATAATTCAACAAAATTGAATGAATTAAAAATATACCATTATTTTATTGTAATAATGGAATATCAAGCAATATATATCGGAAAATATCGTGATATAATTAATAAAAAATTACGAGTTTATAAACAGAGACAACACCGAGCATGGCGATGTCACTTCAAACGGTTAACCGAACCGAATGATATTTGGTGTTATAACCAAAGGAACCAGTCAATCGATAGACAATGGTTTGATTATTGTTTATGGGAATTAAAGTATTCACCGTCACTTAACGCCAAATATGCCGTGTTTAAAACCAAAATTGAGAAAAAAATAAACATGTATATAAATATTCTATCAAAATTCCGTGGTTATAATATATTAGACCGAGATGCTGTTTTATATATTGTTCAATACTTGTATTAATCGATTTCTTCAATACTAGGTTCTTCATAATGAGGTTCTGTATTCGATGTTGATACATTTTCGTCATTAGTTTGTTCAGGTTGTTCAGGTTGTTCTTCACTCATCGTAGTATATTTCATGATGAATTCTTGTAATTCTTGTTTTTTACCATCAAATTCACTTACATCTGCAGATTGATTATCACGCATCCACGTTTCTAGTTCATCCAACTTCGATTTAATTGTTTCTTTATCATCGTCAGTGAGGGATTTATTCTCCAATACAGATTTGCTTTGATATAAAAGATTGTCGAATTCGTTTTTACTTTCTACCTTCTTTTTCATAGCTTCATCATCCTCCTTATATTGTTCAGCCTCAGCCACCATTTTATCAATATCGTCTGCACTTAGTCTACCTTTTTCATTTTTAACAGTAATCTTTTCTGTTTTGCCACTTGACTTTTCGAGTGCACTAACACTTAAAATTCCATCGGAATCTACATCATATGTTACTTCAATTTGAGGCATACCGCGAGGCATAGGTGGAAGACCAGAAAGTGTAAATTCGCCTAATTTGTTATTATGTGAAGTCATTTGACGTTCACCTTCATACACTTGAATGGTACATCCTGGTTGATTATCTGCATATGTACTGAATACTTGGGATTTTTTACACGGAACTGTGGTATTTCTTGGTACAAGAACGGTCATAACGCCTCCCGCTGTTTCAATACCAAGTGATAAAGGAATAACATCCAATAAAAGCAAACTTTCGACTTTATCGTCCTTTACACCACTCAAAATGGCTCCTTGAACCGCCGCGCCATACGCCACAGCCTCGTCTGGGTTAATGTTTTTACACAGAGATTTACCGTTAAAAAACTCACTTAATTGGTCTTGAATTTTCGGAATTCGGGTAGATCCACCAACTAATACAATCTCATCAACCTCGCTTTTAGCCACTTTCGCGTCACGCAATACTTTTTCAACAGGATCAAATGTATTTTTAAAAAGGTCAGAGCAAATATCCTCAAATTTGGCTCTAGTAATACTAGTAACATAATCTATACCTTCATATAACGAATCGATTTCAATATTACCAACCGTAGATGAAGATAGAGTTTTTTTAGCGGTTTCGCAAGCACACTGTAACCGGCGAATAGCCTTTTTGTTTTGAGAAAGGTCATGTTTATGTTTGCGTTTAAAATCTTGAATACAATATTCAATCATGCGTCGATCAAAATCCTCGCCTCCTAAGTGCGTATCGCCTGCAGTTGATTTTACTTCAAATATGCCATCATCAATCGATAAAAGTGTAACATCGAATGTTCCACCTCCCAAATCATAAATTAAAACATTTTTTTCGCCTTTCGAACCGGAATGTTCCAATCCATACGCGATGGCTGCCGCGGTAGGTTCATTAATAATACGCATAACATTCAATCCCGCTATAACACCTGCATCTTTTGTTGCTTGTCTTTGGGAATCATTAAAATAGGCAGGAACAGTAATAACAGCATCCATTATATGACACCCAAGATATGCTTCCGCAATTTCCTTCATTTTAACTAGAACCATGGAACTAATTTCTTCTGGTTGAAATGTTTTCAACTCATTTTTATATTTTACTTGAATAATGGGTTTATTATTACTATCAGCGATTACCTTATATGGAAAGTAAGCAATATCGGATTGAACAGTAGTGTCTGTAAATGACCGACCAATCAAACGTTTCGCATCAAAAACGGTGTTTTCGTAATTTTGAACGGATTGCGATTTCGCACCATTACCAATAATACGTTCATTATCAGTAAAAGCAACATAAGATGGAGTTGTGCGATTTCCTTGATCATTCGCAATAATATCAACATTATTATTCTGCCATACCGCAACGCAACTATAGGTAGTGCCTAAGTCAATACCAATACAATACTTGGTCATATTATGATAGTTAAATAAATATCTTTAAATGTTTTTATCAAAGATAATTAAAAATTATAATGGTTTAATTTTATTTATTGTTCATCTGTTTCTTATTTTAATTTCGCAAAATACTTGTGTGCTAGTTTTCTTACTGGATTTAATGTTTCCGCTTGTAAATTATATACCGTCATCATTTCATGGGTTTCTAGAAGTAAATTATATAAGATTTTATGAGTATTGGGTACAAAATGGATTTTATCGGCATCTACCCAGTCTTCCGCCATTTTACGTTCTCCATTGTATTCTATTATATGAGCTCTTGTTGTTTCTACTGTTTGGCTCGGTACATTCGGCGCGAATGCGCCCTTTTCTATACGAACAACATCGGGTTTAGTTGGGATTGTTTGTGTAACAAACAATATCTTTTTCCCATTTAAAGTGTGTTTTTTGGTATCAACATTTTGAATTTCAACTCCCCCTTGATCAAGAGAAAGAAGAGTACCAGCAGGGAAACAAATATTAGCATCGACTTGATTGAAAAAGTCATATGAGGGTGTCGCATTGTCTGTATCATATCCAGGAGTTGTTGGATAGTAAGCAGTATGAAAAGCAGAAGCACCATTAAACATATCAGTAAGAACATCAGTATCTTGAACTGTCCATGTACGTATATCTTGATTAAAGGCTGTAGCTTGATAGAACATTTGAGACATGTCGGTGACTGCAGACACGTTCCATGTACGTATATCTTGATTAAAGGCTGTAGCGATACCGAACATGCCAATCATATTAGTGACTGCAGATACATCCCAAGAGCTGAGGTCTCCATTGAATGCAGCAGTAGATACGAACATGTACAACATGCTGGTCACGGAAGACACAGTCCATGAGCTGATGTCTCCATTGAATGCAGCAGCACCCTGGAACATGCCCCCCATATTAGTGACTGCATACACATTCCATGAGCTGATGTCTCCATTGAATGCAGTAGCACCATTGAACATGGCCTCCATAGAGGTGACTGCAGACACATCCCATGAGCTGATGTCATCGTTAAACGTTGATTTTCCATCAAATATCTCCGACATATCCGTGACCAGAGATGTGTCCCAACTATTGATATCAATACCACTGTAACTAGCTGGAGTTGTTCCTGCACACCAACTATTCGCGGCAGTTATTAATTCAAGTCTAGTTATAGGTTGAAAAAAATTGAAAAACTCGTAGGTTGGGGTCGCGTTATTTGTAGCATATCCAGGATGTCCTTTATTATACCACGCATTATGAAAAGCACTGGTACCATTTAACATATTATCAAGAGTATCTGTAGATTGAACTATCCATCGACGAATGTCGCCATTGAATGTAGTAGCATCTTTGAACGTGTAACTCATATCGGTGACTGCAGACACGTTCCATGTGAGAATGTCGGAATTGAACGCAGTAGCACCATTGAACATGTAACGCATATCGGTGACTGCAGACACGTTCCATTGGCTGATATCATCGTTAAATGTTGATTTACTATCAAATAAGTTGGACATATCCGTGACCAGAGATACGTCCCAAAGGCTAATATCAGCGCTATTGTAATCGTCTGGAACCTGTGGGTTTGCACACCAAGCATCCACTGCAGCTTGAATATTCGCATTCGTAGGTTGAAACAAATTGAAAAACTCGTATGTTGGTGTACCTGGTAAACCTCCATCATATCCCGGAGTTGTTGGATAGTAAGCAGTCTGAAAAGCAGTGGCGTTATTGAACATACCACCAAGAGAATCCGTTGATTGAACTTTCCATGTACGTATATATTGATTAAAGGCTGTAGCGTCTTGGAACATAATCATCATATCTGTCACCTGCGAGACGTTCCAATTGCCTATCGGTTGGTTAAAGACTGTAGCTTGATAGAACATTTCATACATATTGGTAACTGCGGACACATCCCATGAGCTGATGTCTCCATTGAATGCAGCAGCACCATTGAACATGCCTCCCATATGAGTGACTGCAGACACATTCCATGAGCTGATGTCTCCATTGAATGCAGTAGCACCAATGAACATGCGCGCCATAGTGGTGACTGCAGACACATCCCAATTACCAATATCGTCGTTAAATAGGTATTTAGCTTCAAATAATGTAGTCATATCGGTGATTGCTGCATTAGTTACATCCCACGTTCCAATCGCTCCATATGTTCCAGAGCCTTGCCCGCTAGGTACTGATGTACCAGCCACAATAGATCCATCACACCAACCGTCAACACCAGCCTTTAACTCGGCTTTACTATTAGGAGTAAAAACCATTATATTATAAATATTTATAATATAATTTACAAATAAAATAACAAAGTTCGGTTTATAATGGTTTAATAAATTCTTTTTTAAGTTTAATTAAACAATCATTACAAATAAATTTGTATGATTTATAAATGCGAGGGAATGGAAAATCATCATTAAAAATAGCGCGATAATAAATAGTGGTAACATCTTTAATGCCTTCATTTTCAATACATTCTTTTTTACATTCCCCGCAATTGACGTAAATGTAGGATTTAATTACCCAAACAATTTCTCTTGGAAAATATTTTAACATATATCATATTTATTTATATAGTTCTTCTTGAAATAACGATAATATCCATTGGTAATGTGGTTTTTCATTAAAATCGGAATGCATCAGATGATGAAGTATTTGTTTCTCTATACATTGTTCATCTAAATTGTCGTGGTAATATATTTTTAAACGTTTCCTTTCTTGGTTTTTAAAATGAAGAATATGGTTCGAAACATATTCGTCAATTTTATCCTGGACACTTAACCACGGTAAATTCTTTTGGTTCACGAAATATGAATAAATATAAATTGAAGAAATTAGATCATCCTGTCTTGAATGTGATAAACCGTCGTGTATATTTAAACTAATGAATTTAGGCGTACCTGTAATATGTGTATTGTCGTTTTTTTTAGGAAGAGGATTTAGATGTTCATCTACATAGATAGATGATAATCCAAAATCGATTAAATATATATTGTTTGTTTTTATCATGAAATTGTCGGGTTTTATATCACAATGTAATACCCCACATTCGTGAATAAAGCTCAATACATTGATTATTTTGACTATATCTAATAGACATTGTTTCTTGGACATTGTTCT
>Ga0209712_10000728_pt1 | contig 28475 bp, 20 predicted proteins | sample ArcOceMetagenome_FD_187443 | JGI IMG/M metagenome (GOLD analysis project Ga0209712, IMG submission 187443) | Marine eukaryotic phytoplankton communities from Arctic Ocean - Arctic Ocean - Greenland ARC118M Metagenome (SPAdes) (version 2) | ecosystem: Environmental > Aquatic > Marine > Oceanic...
ATAAAAACTCACCCGCTTACGAAGCATTGAATAATCGTTTTTACCAGTTGATGTTAAATTCGAAATTCAGAAAATCGTTGGAAGAAAAATGGGGAAGTCAACTTTTTGTGATTGCTGATTTGAGTTTAAAAACTTTCCACCCAACTATTTTGGAAGACTTACAAAGGGAAAATAAACTCGTAAGCGATTACAATAAAATTAAAGCAACTGCGGAAATTGAATTTGAAGGAAAAAAATATAATCTCTCCTCAATCGTTCCCTTGGAAACTTCAAAAGATCGAGCAACTCGAAAAGCTGCAGCCGAAGCAAAATGGGCATTTTATGAAAAAAACTCAGCAGCCTTTGAGGAAATTTATGACCAACAAGTCAAAGTTCGACATGGGATTGCACAGAAATTAGGTTATAAAAATTTTATCGAATTAGGCTATGCTCGAATGTTGCGCTCAGATTATAATGCGGAAATGGTCGCCAATTTTCGACAGCAGATTTTGGAACATGTGGTGCCGATTGCAACAAAATTATATGAGCGACAACAGAGTCGTTTAGGTTTGGAAAAATTAGCATATTATGATACTGGTTTCCGTTTCGCTTCTGGCAATCCGAAACCACAAGGTTCTCCTGATTGGATTTTGAATCATGCCAGTAAAATGTACGCTGACCTTTCTGCTGAAACGGAAGAGTTTTTTGATTTTATGCGAGACAATGAATTGATGGATTTGGTGAATAAAGAAGGAAAATCAACAGGAGGATATTGTTCATTTATTGGCAAATATAAAGCACCTTATATTTTTTCTAATTTCAATGGAACGAGTGGTGACATTGATGTTTTGACGCATGAAGCAGGACATGCCTTTCAAGTTTATTCGAGTCGAAATATTGGTTTGGATGAATACAATTGGCCAACTTATGAAGCTTGCGAAATTCATTCTATGAGCATGGAATTTTTCACTTATCCATGGATGGAATTGTTTTTTGAACATGAAACGGACAAGTATAAATTTGCCCATTTAGCAAGTGCCATTAAATTTTTGCCTTATGGAGTTGCCGTCGATGAATTCCAACATTTCGTTTATGAAAATCCAACGGTCACTCCAAAAGAACGGAACGAAGCATGGCGAAAAATCGAAAAAAAGTATCTTCCACACATTAATTACGGGGAGAATATGTTTTTAGAAAATGGAGGATTTTGGCAAAAACAAAGTCACATTTTTTCTTCTCCATTTTACTATATTGACTATACTTTAGCACAGGTTTGTGCTTTCCAATTTTGGAAAAAAGATCAAGAAAATCACACTTCTGCTTGGAATGATTATGTAAAATTATGTCAAGCAGGTGGAAGCCAATCCTTCTTAGATCTAGTTAAATTAGCAAATTTAATGTCACCTTTTCAAGATGGTTGTGTACAAATTGTGACCAAAACCATCAAAAGTTGGTTGGACTCGGTCGATGATTCGAAATTTTAGTTTTGTTTTGCTAAGTATTAACATTTTTATCATGTATTAAGATAGCATGAGAGAAAAAGAATGCTTATTTTTGTAGAACACGCTAAACTATTTTAAAGCATTCACCCCACTATACATTATGTTTGATATTATCCTAAGTTTTATTACAGCTTTCACGTTGACTTATTTTGCGATACCTTCCATTATCCATGTGGCAAAGGTTAAGGGTCTTTGCGATGAACCTGGTGACCGAAGAGCGCATACTGTTACCACCCCATCTTTAGGTGGAATTGCGATTTTTGCAGGGATGATTTTCTCGATTGTTTTATGGACACCTTTCGGTATTTTTGATGATCTCCAATACATATTATGTGCATTTATTATCATCTTCTTAATTGGAGCCAAAGATGATATCGTTCCCATTTCTCCTCGAACGAAACTAGCAGGCGAATTATTTGCAGCAGGAATTATTGTTTGGAAGTCGAATGTGAAGTTGACGAGTTTGTATGGTATTTTTGGGGTTTATGATTTAACTGAATTTTGGGCGGTGATTATTTCGATTTTCATTATCATCGTAATCATCAATGCATTCAACTTGATAGATGGGATTAATGGTTTATCGGGAAGTATTGGAACATTGATTTCTGTGGTTTTGGGAGCATGGTTTTATTTGATTGATGAGATTGGTTTGGCGTTAGTTGCGTTTGCATTGGCTGGTGCATTGATTGCCTTTTTAAAATATAATTTTACTCCTGCGAAAATTTTTATGGGAGATACTGGTTCGCTTTTAGTTGGTTTAGTAAGTTCCATTTTGATTATCAAATTTATTGAATTTCACGACCCTGCTTTAATCACTCCTGCGAAAGCGAAATATACTTTTCAAGCAGTTCCAGCAGTTGCGATTGGAATTTTAATCTTGCCTCTTTTCGATACACTTCGAGTTTTTACGATGCGAATTTTAAACGGAAAATCTCCTTTCAATCCTGATCGAACTCATATTCATCATCTACTTTTGGATTTTGGATTTTCGCATATGCAGGGAACAGGAATCTTAGTTGCAGTAAATGTTGGTTTCATGCTTTTAGTATTTTATTTACAAAATATCGGATTGCATTATTTGCTGTTTTTAGTGATTGGACTAGCAATCGTTTTATCTGCAAGTTTAAATTGGACAGTTAATCGAAAGAAAAAAAAGATTGCCAATGCGGCTTCTTAGAATTTGAATTTGGAAAAAAGTAAAAAAGGATTGAAGGTTTAGCACTTTCAATCCTTTTTTATTTTTCTGCCTATATTTGACAGACAAGTTTGTAAAAAAATAAATTATGAATTTCATTTTAGTTTTTATCGGCGGTGGTTTAGGAAGTATTTGCCGATTTGGAATTTCTCTTTTTATGAAAAACCAAGGGTATGTTTTTCCAATGGCTACACTTTTAGCGAATGCATTGAGTTGCATTGTCCTAGGTGCTTTAGTTGGCTGGACAATGAAAAATGGGAATACTTCGGACATTCAAAAATATTTATTGATGACTGGATTCTGTGGTGGATTTAGCACTTTTTCGACATTTACGAATGAGACATTTCAGCTTTTTCAGGATGGGAATTTGGCTTATGCTTTTGGGAATATTTTATTGAGTTTGGTGGTGTGTTTGGTTTGTATTTTTATTGGAGTCAATCTAACACGTGGTGGTCTGCTTTAGCAGACCTTAAAAAGAACATAGCGATTTTCAAAAAAAAGTCTTCTAGATTATTTCTCTAGAAGACTTTTTAATTTTTATTCAAAACTTGAATTCGCTGCGCTCTTTTTTTTAGTCTGCTAAAGCAGACCACTACGTGTTTATGAAAGTTCTACTTTAATATTTAGAGAAACTTCATCATTTAACTCAATCACTTCCCCTTCCACCTCACTCTTCGCATCCAAGCTCGTCGCCAAAGTTTCCGTACAAATATATTCCGTAAATTGCTCCAACGCAGGACGAATCGCTTCATGATTTTCCAAGGTCACCATAATCTTATCAGTTACATTAAAGTCGCGCGTCTTTCGGATATTTTGAATCCGATTCACCAACTCCCGTGCAGTTCCTTCCGCCAGAAGCTCATCTGTAATCGTTACATCTAAAGCAACAGTTAATGCTCCATCATTCGCTACTGTCCAACCTGGAATATCATCTGAAGTGATTTCAAAATCCTCCAAAGTCAACTCGTAAGTTTCCTCTCCAACAACTAACTGGTAGCTATTTGATTTTTCCACCGCAGCAATATCTTCTTGAGTAAAACCTCCGATCACCGCAGCTGCAGCTTTCATATTTTTACCCAACTTACGCCCCAGCGTTTTGAAGTTCGCTTTGATTTTCTTTTTGATAAAACCAGTCGTGTCCCTCAAATATTCAATCTCTTTCACATTAACTTCTGACAAAATCAAATCCTTCACCGCTTCCACTTGCACTTGAAAAGTAGTATCTAAAACAGGTAACAATATTTTTTGCAAAGGCTGACGTACTCGATGATTTTCTTTCTTTCTAATCGATAAAACCAAAGAAGAAATTCGTTGAGCATAATCCATTCTTTCCTCCATCGCTGCGTCAATCAAGTCATCATTCGGTTTGGTCAAATAAGTCAAATGAACAGAATCATGTTTCCATCGTCCATCATTTTCTTTTTCATTTTCACGAATTGGATCAGTCAACCTTTGATACAACCAATCTCCAAAGAAAGGTGCAACTGCTGACATCAATTGCGAAATTACAACCATACATTCATACAAAGTTTCGTACGCAGCACGCTTGTCCACATCAGAATCACTTTTCCAAAAACGTCTTCGACACAATCTCACATACCAGTTCGACAAATCATTTAATACAAAATTTTCAATGGCTCGACAACCTTTTGTTGCTTCGTAATCATCCATTGCATCCGTATATTCTTTGATCAATGAATTCAATTTTGAAATAATCCATTTATCTATTTCAGGTCGATCAGTAATTGGAGTTGCATTCGCTTCGTCCATTTCAAAACCGTCGATATTTGCATAGGTGGCAAAGAAATTATAGGTATTAAAAAGTGTTCCGAAAAACTTTTTCCGCTTCTCATCTACTCCTTCAATATTATATTTCAGATTATCCCACGGCGGTGAATTCGCAATCATATACCAACGATTCGCATCAGCTCCATACTTATCAAGTGCCTCAAATGGATCAACCGCATTGCCCAATCGCTTCGACATTTTAACGCCCTTCTTATCCAAAACTAAACCATTCGAAACTACATTTTTGTAAGCGACAGAATCGAAAACCATGGTCGATATCGCATGCAAAGTATAAAACCATCCACGCGTCTGATCGACTCCTTCTGCAATAAAATCTGCTGGAAAATTACGTTCAAATTTTTCTTTATTTTCAAAAGGATAATGCCATTGGGCATAAGGCATCGAACCTGAATCAAACCAAACGTCAATCAAATCCAACTCCCGTTTCATCTCTTGGCCATCTGCTGTTGCCAAGATTACATCATCAATATATGGTCTGTGTAAGTCTTGAGGAACGGTTTGATTTTTTCCTAAAACTTTATTTGCATGCTCAATTTCATTCGTCAATTCTTCGATAGAAGAAATACATTTTTGCTCTTCTCCATCTTCTGTTCTCCAAATTGGAAGTGGTATTCCCCAAAATCTTGAACGACTCAAATTCCAATCTTGCAAGTTCTCCAACCATTTCCCAAAACGACCTTCCCCTGTCGAAGCAGGTTTCCAATTGATCTCTTTATTCAACTCTGACATTCGCTCTTTCATCGAAGCCGCTTTGACAAACCAACTATCCAAAGGATAATAAAGAATCGGCTTATCTGTCCTCCAACAATGTGGATAATTGTGTTTATATTTCGCAACGTTGAAAGCTTTGTTTTCTTCCTTCAGCTTGATTGCGATGTCGATATCAACATTTTTATAGTCAGGATCATCTTTATAATCTTTCACATATCGTCCTGAAAACTCTCCAACAGTATCTTTAAATTTTCCTTGCTTATCAACCAAAGTCAATGCTCCAATTCCATTTTTCACCCCGACCATTCTATCATCTGCACCAAATGAAGGAGCCGTGTGAACGATTCCAGTTCCATCTTCCGTCGTGACAAAATTTCCTAAAATTACTCGGAACGCATCAGTCTTGCCTTGTAATTCTTCAATCTCATTTCCAAAATCTAACAATTGCTCATATCGAATTCCATCCATCAAAACACCTTTGAAAGATTCACCTTGCTCGATAATCTCAGGTTGGTTTTTTGCACCAAACCATTTCTTTATCAATGCTTCAGCCATCACTACACTTACTGGCAATTCTGTGTAACTATTAAGCATTTTGATTTTTACATAATCAATCTTAGCTCCTGCTGTCAAGGCAGTATTCGAAGGCAAAGTCCAAGGTGTCGTCGTCCAAGCAATCAGTCGAACATCTTCGTCGTCCGCTTCAAAAAGAAAATCAGATTTTTCCTCTCGATTCACTTTAAACATTGCTACCGCAGAAGTATCTTTTACATCTTTATAACAGCCCGGCATATTCAACTCCGCCGTACTTAGTCCAGTTCCTGCTGCTGGTGAATATGGTTGAACAGAAAGTCCTTTATACAATAAGTCCTTTTTATACAACTGATTTAACAGCCACCAAACAGATTCTATATATTCATTTTCATAGGTAACATATGGATTTTCTAAGTCTACCCAGTATCCCATTTTTATGGTCAAATCGTCCCACAAACTTTTGTAACGCATGACTGTTTCCCGGCATTTCGTATTATACTCTTCTACCGAAATTTTAGTCCCAATGTCCTCTTTCGTGATTCCCAATTCTTTTTCTACTGCTAACTCAATTGGCAAACCATGCGTATCCCATCCTCCTTTTCGCTCTACTCTTTTTCCTTTCAAAGTATGATGTCGACAAATCATATCCTTGATCGTTCGAGCCATCACGTGGTGAATTCCAGGTTTTCCATTTGCTGATGGTGGTCCTTCATAAAAGACATATGAGTTGTCTTCACTTCGTTCCTCGATACTTTTTTCGAACACTTTATGCTCGCTCCAAAAAGCAAGTATCTCTTTGTCGATCTCAGGAAGATTGAGAGATTTGACTTTACGGTATTTTTCGTTTGACATATTAGAAATTATTAATTTTAAAAACGAGTGCAAAGATAAAAAATGAGTTGATAACTTTTGCCTTACGAAATAACTCAAATTTGAATTATTTTTTGACAAAATTCACCCTTCATTTCAAAACAAAAAGCTCTGACAGTACAACCTATCAGAGCTTTTTATTCAAATAAAAGAAGTAGCATCTACAGATTGTCCGGCAATCGCGGAATGATAATGGTGCTAATTATTATATTTGAGTAAAATTTCATGTTATTTTTTCTTTCTTTTTAAATAAGAACAAATGTAGCAGTATTTTTGCTTAAAATCAAGGTCACTATTTTTTCAAAACCAACTGTCCTTTTTAATTGTTTTTATAAAAATTAAAACTTCTAAATTGGACGTAAAATAATTTATAGCATCATGGATTTACATTGGGGAATTGATTTAGGAGGAACTAAAATTGAAGGAGTCGTACTTGAAGGTGATGGGAGCTTCGCCTCTTTAAAACGATTGAGAGTACCGACCGAAGCTGACCGAGGATATCAACATATCTTAAATCAAATTGCAAAACTTGTTGAAGTTTTAATTGCTGAGACTGGTGTAAAACCTGATAAAATTGGAATCGGAACACCAGGTGTGATTGACCCAATTTTACAAACGATGAAAAATTCCAACACTACCATCATGAATGGAATGCCATTCAAAAAAGATATAGAGCAACTCCTCAATTTGCCAATTGTCGTTGCTAATGATGCTAATTGTTTTGCAGTTGCAGAAGCTAATATGGGAATTGTAAAAGAAAAAATGCCGAATGCAAATGTTGTCTTTGGAGTAATCATGGGTTCTGGTGTTGGTGGAGGAATTGTGATTGATGGCAAACCACTCACCGGTCGTCAAGGTATTGCTGGCGAGTGGGGACATAATTTTTTAGATGCCTCAGGTGGAGATTGTTATTGTGGAAATACGGGTTGTGTGGAAACAATTCTTTCTGGAAAATCTTTGGAAAGATTCTACGAGGAACAATCGGGGGAACATTTAAAATTAAAGACAATCGTCGAACGATACCACGCAGGAACAGATGGCGCAGCTACTCAAACGGTCAAAAGAATGTTGGAATTTTTCGGAAAAGGAATCGCGAATGTGATTAATATTTTGGATCCTGATGCAATCGTTTTAGGTGGAGGAGTTGGCAATGTAGATTTGTTATATAAAGAAGGTGTGGAGGAAGCAAGAAAATATATTTTCAACAATCGGTTCGATACGGTGTTTTTAAAACCGAAGTTAGGAGATAGCGCGGGAGTGTTCGGTGCAGCACTATTGTAGCGGGTCGCTTTAGCTGCCCGCCAAAAAAGAGCGCAGCGATTTTTTGTCAAAAACAAAAAAGTAACCCAGCATGGAAAACACTCATAAGGAATGGTAAAATAAATAATAACCTAACTCTGTTTTATTCTGTAACTCTTTAATTAATAAAGTATAATCTAAATTATAATTAAAAAAATTCGCTGCGCTCTTTTTTTGCGGGCAGCTAAAGCGACCAGCTACTATGTTACAAACCAAAAATTTAAAATTTTCCTACGACGGAAAAACCATTTTAGACTTCCCCGACATTAATTGTCAGCGAGGCGAGCAATGGCTTTTGATTGGTCAATCAGGAAGTGGAAAAACAACTCTTTTACATTTACTCGGAGGATTACGAAAACCCAAGCAAGGTGAAATCTTGATTAACGGAAAAGATACCCGCCAACTTTCTGCTGCTGCTTTGGATAAGTTTAGAGGAAAAAATATCGGCATTGTTTTCCAAAAACCTTACTTCGTGAGAGCCTTAACCGTGGAAGAAAACTTGATACTAGCTCAACAATTAGCTGGGCAAGATATTAATAAAGAATACATTTATAAACTACTCAATCAACTCAACGTTGGGCATAAATTCAAATCTAGAATTGATAACTTAAGCGAAGGAGAAAAGCAAAGAGTTTCTATTGCTCGAGCATTGGTCAATCGTCCTGCTGTGATTTTGGCAGACGAACCCACTTCTGCTTTGGATGATAAAAATTGTCAAGAAGTAATGAATTTATTAGAACAACAAGCTAAAGAAGCGAATGCAACTTTACTCATCGTGACGCATGATGGACGATTGAAAGATTTAGTGAAGAACCAAATTCAACTGTAGCGAGTCGCTTTAGCTGCCCGCCAAAAAAGAGGGCATCGATTTTTTTGTTGAAAAATATAAGATTTCAAAAGGTGGAATTCATTTTTTAATAAAATGAATTCCACCTAATTTCAAAAGAAGAGAATACATTTTTATTTTGTTAAGGAATCTAGGAGAAAATTTGTGCTTCTTTTTTTAGGGTTATTTTCAAAAAAATCGCTACGCTCTTTTTTGGCGGGCAGCTAAAGCGACCAGCTACATAAAAACATAAATATGAGCACCATAAAACTCGCATGGAAAAATCTAACTAATAAACCGCTCAATATGGCTTTGAGTCTGGTTTTATTTGCACTTGGGGTAGGAATGATCTCCATGATTTTTCTCATCGAAAATCAAGTTCAAGAAAAATTTGACAAAAACCTCGCAGATATTTCCTTAGTCATTGGCGCAAAAGGTAGTCCCTTGCAAATGATTTTGTGCAACATGTATCACATCGATGATCCAACTGGAAATCTAAAAATAAAAGATGTAAAACCTTTTTTGAGTGGACGAAATCCATTGATCGAAAAAGCCATTCCACTTTCTTTGGGTGATAGTTACAAAGGGTTTCGAATCGTCGGGACAAATCAAGATTATCCACAACTTTATGAAGTCAAAGTTTCAGAAGGAAAAATTTGGGAACATAATCTTGAAGCCACCATCGGAGCTGATGTTGCAAAAATTGTCAATCTAAAAGTTGGAGATACCTTTTATAGCACGCATGGTTTTTTGAGTGATGGAATGAATGGACACGAACATGGACAGTTCAAAGTGGTGGGTATTTTCGAAAAATCAAATTCAGTTATTGATCAATTAATTTTGACGACAACTCAAAGTATTTGGGAAGTGCACGCTAAGCATGATGAAGTAACACCTCCGCAGGAAGAACCAAAGTTCGCTGCTTCGGGAGTCCTTGATAGCCTTGATGAAACTTCATCTTCGAAAGAAGAAACTGAAAATCATGATGGACATGACCATGCAGCACATGAAGGCCACGATCATGATGACCATGACCACGCTGCTCCTCAAAAACCTTTAATCGAAGAAGTTGATCAAGAAATTACATCGATTTTAATCAAATTTAAAGAGTCGAGTAAAAAGAGTTTTCAAGCCTTGATGATGCTTCGAGGAATTAATGAAAATACGGAGGTGATGGCCGCTTCACCAGCGATTGAGTTGAATAGACTGTACGATAATATGAGTTTGGGAGAAAGCTTTTTGAGAAATTTAGCGATGATCATTGTCTTCGTTTCTGGGCTGAGTATTTTCATTTCGTTATTCAGTTCGTTGCGAGATCGAAAATATGAATTGGCTTTGATGCGAGTGATGGGTGCGACTCCAGGCAAACTTTTTATCCTAATTATTCTGGAAGGATTATTACTTGCAATCATCGGATATGTGATTGGAATTATTTTAAGTCACTTGGGAATGGGCATTTTTGCAGGACAGATGGAAGATAAATATCATTACTCATTTAGCTCAACTAAGTTTTTAGTTGAAGAATTTTACTTACTTGGTGGAGCAGTTTTCATCGGATTTATCGCTGCAATAATTCCAGCATATCAAGCATTTAGAACAGATATTTCTCAAACTTTATCCGAATCGTAAGTCGGTTTTCCAAAACTAAGGAATGCGAATAAAATAGAGGTTCCTAAACTGCAAACTTTAACAAAGTATTAAATTATTTCCTTGAAAGTATTACGTTATATTTGTGAACGATTGAGACGCTTGAGTTTTTTACCAAAAAGAAAAAATAACATGAAAAAAATAACCATTGCAATATTCAGTTTGTTTTTAGTAACAGCTTTCTCAAATATAAGTACTGCTCAAGATTCTACTGAAGAAGGTAAAAAAACTTCAACAGTCAAAGCTCCAACGGAACCATCAAATGCAGCAAAGGCTTGGAAGACTTTGAGTAAAATTACTTTCAAAAAAGAGTACGATGAGATTATGGGTTTCAAAGTAGATAAACCTGTTTTTAGCAAAGAAGTACTCGAATTGGAAGACAAAGTAATCGAAATCAAAGGGTACATCATTCCGGTCGAAGGATACAAAAGTCATAAAGAATTTATCTTTTCAGCTTTCCCGTATAATATGTGCTTTTTCTGTGGAGGCGCCGGACCTGAAACGGTAATGGAGGTGATGGCAAAAGAACCCGTAAAATATTCTGCGGAAGCAGTTACGCTTCGAGGAAAATTAAAAACTAATTCTGATGATATCAATCGATTGATTTATACTTTGGAAGATGCAGAATTGGTGAAAGAATAATTTTTTTAAATTAACTCTCTCCAAGGCGGTGCTAGCATTTGAATGCTAACACCGCTTTTTCTTTTTTTTATAAAAAAATAAATATTCCCCCTCTCCTTCCTATTTTTATTATTTGATCCTCAGCAAACAAAAAACAATATTATGTTTGCAAAAAGTTTCATCTTAAAAAACTCGTCCTTTTTTGGGATTTCATTTCTCATAATGTTTACTATGAATTTAAATGCACAAAATAATTTAGGCTATCAAATGCCACCCAAAGCAATTGCTGACTTGATCGATGCACCGCCGACTCTTGCCGCAAGTCTGAGTCCTTCGGGAGATGTAATGTTATTGTTAGGTCGAGCAAGTTTGCCTTCGATTGAAGAAGTGGCGCAGGAAGAATTACGTTTGGCTGGCATCCGAATTAATCCTCAAACCAATAGTTCGAGCCGTTCCTCTCATTTTAATAGTATGAAAATAAAAACGGTGGATGAGGAAATAGAGAAAGAAGTCGAAGGTCTACCTACCAATCCTAAAATCGAAAATGTCAGTTGGTCACCTGATGGTTCGCGAGTCGTTTTTACTATTACCAAAAAAACTGGATTAGAGTTGTGGACTGCTGATTTGAAAAAAGCACAAGCAAAAAAACTAACCGAAGCGAATGTAAATGACGCCATGGGAGGTTTACCCTACTCATGGTTTTCTGATAGCAAAACGATTATTTATAAAAAAATAAATCCAAGCCGAGGACTAACTCCAAAAGAAAACCTCAAACCAGTTGGCCCAACTATTCAATTCAACGAAGGTAAATCTGCCCCTGTTCGAACCTATCAAGATTTATTAAAAAATCGCCATGACGAAACTTTGTTTGAATATTATACCATTTCAGAATTGATGAAAGTTGATCTTGAAACTAGTGAGGTTCAACCTTTTGGGAAAACAGGAATCGTCAAAGGAATGAGTACTTCCCCTGACGGAAATTATGTTTTGGTTTACACCGTAAAAAGGCCTTTTTCATACATCGTTCCTTTCGCTCGATTTCCATTTGATCTAGATATTTATGACAAAGATGGAAACGATGTGGCGAAACTCGCACAAATCCCTTCAGCTGAAAATATCCCAAAAGGTTTTGGTGCAACTCGAACTGGACCACGTAGTTTCACTTGGCGAGCAGATGCACCTGCAACTATTTATTGGGTGGAAGCACAGGACGGAGGTGATCCAAAAGTGGAAGCAAAAATTCGAGATAAAATGTTTTCCAAATCTGCTCCTTTCAAGGAGGAAGCACAGGAAGAAATCAGTTTTGAATTACGCTATGGAGGCGTGACTTGGGGAAATGATGGATTGGCCATGGCCTCCGAATGGGAATGGGAAACTCGTCGAGAAATCACGAGCAGTTGGAATCCAACCACTCCAAGCGAAGGCAAAAAAGTGATCTTCGATCGCTCATGGGAAGATCGTTATAACAGCCCAGGAGGCTTTGAAACACATCGAAATAAATATGGTCGTGGTGTTCTTTTAACCTCAGATGGAGGGAAAACACTTTACCTCTCAGGGCAAGGTGCATCGCCAGAAGGCAACCGCCCATTTGTTGATAAATTTGATTTAGCTACCAAAAAATCGACTCGACTTTGGAGATCTGAGGCACCTTATTACGAAGTGCCTGTTGAGATTTTAGATATTGAAAAAGGAAGTGTTTTGACTCGTCGTGAGTCGAAAGAAGAGCCGCCGAATTATTTTATCAAAGACATCAATTCAAAGAAAAACAAACAATTAACTTTTTTCAAAAACCCTTACGAATCATTAAAAGGGGTAAAAAAAGAATTGGTCAAATACCAACGAAAAGATGGTATCGAACTAACGGGAACAATGTACACTCCCGCAGGTTATGATGCCGAAAGAGATGGTCGATTACCGGTGCTCATGTGGGCTTATCCACGTGAATATAAAAGTGCTGACGCAGCAGGTCAAGTGAATGATTCACCCTACGAATTTACTCGATTGTTTTGGGCTTCTCCAATTTTTTGGGTAACTCAAGGTTATGCTGTTTTTGATGATTTCGGAATGCCGATTGTAGGTGAAGGTGATGAAGAACCGAACGAAAATTTTCGAAAACAATTGGTGATGGATGCGGAAGCTGCGATTGATAAAATTGTAGCTATGGGCATTGCAGATAAAGATCGTTTAGTTGTCGGAGGACATTCTTACGGTGCATTTATGACGGCAAATTTATTGGCACATAGCGATTTATTTGCAGCAGGAATTGCACGGAGTGGAGCTTATAATCGAACGTTGACGCCTTTTGGTTTTCAATCGGAAGAACGAACTTTTTGGGAAACGCCGGAGACTTATTTTAAAATGTCTCCATTCATGCATGCTGATAAAATCAAAAAACCACTCCTTTTAATTCATGGAAATGCAGATAATAATTCTGGCACTTATCCAATGCAAAGTGAACGATTTTATGCTGCGCTAAAAGGTCAGGGAGCGACTGTTCGATTAGTGATGTTGCCTCACGAAAGTCATGGTTATCAAGCGCGGGAATCAATCATGCACATGCTTTGGGAGATGACGGAATGGATGGATAAACATGTAAAAGAGAAAAAAACAAAGAGGTTAAACCGTAATTTTATTTTTCAAAAATTGAAAGATTAGAGGTGTTAGCGCTTAAAGCGCTAACACTTTTTTTTAATAATGTCTCATTTACTTTTTATACTTTTCTAATAATTCTTTTTCGGAAAAAAGCCCTCCATTCTTTGGCGTTTCATTCCTCAATTCTTTTACCTTTTCAATCTTAATTCCTTGCGGAGTTAGGCTAAACGCATTTTTCACATAAGCGGTAATTACTGCAATTTTTTCATCAGTCAATTCATCATTATCTTTTACTCCAGGCATGGCCGCGTTAAATTTCACAAGCTTTCCATCGACCGTAATTTCGCCTTGCAAGCCATGTAAAATTATTGACGTAACTACTCCTGCATTCATTTCGACTAAGTTAGCTGCAAGCAACGAAGGTGCTAGGTTTTGAATTCCTTCTCCTCCAATTCCATGACAAGCTGCACAATGAATATTGAACAAATCTCGCCCAACGGTTTTGTCATCTGCCCAGATTCTTACTTGGTTATAAATTCGATTTTGATTGTCATTTTTGATATTTCCTAAAACTTGATTAAGTTTGTTTTTTAAAATATCGCTTCCCGCTTTTCTTATAAAATTCAAAAACATTTCTTCCTTTCCTTGCAAGCCGCTGATGATTGCTTCTGTGATTAATTCATCATTTGGGTAGCGTTGATTTAACTTCAATAACAACGTATTTACATTATTCTCTCTCTTCTTTTGAGAAATAGAAAACGCTAATTGCAAATCAATTTCTTTATTATTTAATTGAAAAAACTGATTGCCTTTAGCCAAAAACTTCTCTGGATTTTTATTTGAAAAATTTTCTAGCAATCGAATCGTAGTTCCAATTACTTTTGGATGCCAATCATTTTTAGCCTCTAACAAAACAACTTCACCTAAAGAATTTAATCCTTCTAGAATCCAATACGCATGAATTTGTGCGAGGTGATTTATAGGATTAATGGCGATGGATTTCAACTCTCCAACCACATCAGTTGCATTTCGATGAATCAATAATTGTTGTGCCCTATCTCGCAGCCAACCATTTTTATCTTTTAATAAATTACACAATTCCTCATTTCCCAAGTTATCTAAATCTATCTTTTCTGATTTATTTTCTTGTTGAAAAACTCTAAAAATACGCCCTGAATTTATAATCGTATCCAACTTTCTTTCTTCAATTTGACTTTTCAAATAAGCCGTCATATACACTTTGTGTTGAATGATTCCACGATGCATATCTGTGATGTAAAAACTTCCGTCAGGCGCATTATTTAAATTCACCGGTCGAAAACCTTGGTCGGTGGTAATCAAAAATTCTTTGTCATTCCATGCAGGTTGGCCTCTAACTTTTCCATCATTTTCAGTCAACGTAATTCTTTTAATCGCATTTATTTCAGGAGCGCAGACGAAAGCATTTCCAGCATATTTTTCACCAAAATTATCTCCTCGATAAATCATCGGCGAGCAAGCAGAAGTGAACGAAATTAAATTCCCTCTTTCATCCAACATTCCATCCATATACCCACGATTAACTGCCGTCGATTGCAAAGGATGCAAACGTCGATCAACACAAATATTTTTCCCAATGCCTTCTTTTGGATGTAAAAATTTATTGCGCGTCATTTGACTTGGCATCACATAATCTCCGTACAAAGGATTGGAATTATCATTGTAAAAAAGTCGCCCAAAGTCATCCCGAGTAATCCCCCATTGACCTCGAAAGTGAGTCGGTTCTTTTTTCCAAACACCTTCAACTCTCCGATAGCGAAAATTACTTTTGGCATTATAAATCCAATTATCCAAATTCATCATCAAACCGTTTGGTTGATGTTCTACATTTCCACCGACTGCGTAAATACTATCAACTAGGACTCGATTCTTGGGTTGATCATTTTCAATTTCTACAAAATAAAGATTAGGTGCTTCCGCATAAAGTAGTCCTCCGTAAACCAATGCCATCGCTCTCGGCTGATGTAATTTTTCCAAAAAAACTTTTACATGATCCATTCGACCATTGCCATTTCCATCTTCCAAAATAACAATCCGCCCTCGGGCCACATCTTCCTCACTTCCATGAATATTCGGCATATAGTCCGGCATTTCCATCACCCAAACTCTTCCTTGATTATCGAAAGTCATCGCGACAGGTGCTTCGATCAAAGGTTCGGAGGCGATGAGTTCAAGCTGAAAATTGTCTTGTAAAATAAAATCACTCAAGTCAATTTCAGGTTCAGAAACCTCTGATACAGGATCTGATTGGCAAGAAATAAAAAAGATTAAAATAAAAAGTAGATATTTGGATTGCATCATTTTTCAAAATTGATTTTAAACTCGTTTTGATTTTTTCCTAAAAATAAAAAAGATTATCAATGAAGTGGTTTTTACTTTTTGTTTCCATTCTATTTTTTTCATGTGGCCAATCAGACAAGACTTCAAAACCTTCTGATTGGGAGTTACTTTTTAATGAACAAAATCTTAACAACTGGGAAATCCGGAATGGAACTGCCGAATATACTATCGAAGAAAAAGAACTCCTCGGAACTTCAAAATTAAATACGCCCAACACCTTTTTATGTACAAAAAAAATGTATGACGATTTCATTTTGGAGTTAGAATTAAAAGTGGACAAACCGCTCAATTCTGGCATTCAAATTCGAAGCAATTCGATTCCAGATTATCAGGATGGAAAGGTGCATGGTTATCAAGTTGAAGTTGACCCAAGTCCACGAGCGTTCAGTGGAGGAATTTATGATGAAGGTCGACGAGGATGGATTTATCCGCTTTGTGAAAATTCCACAGGACGAAAAGGTTTTAAAAATGATACTTGGAATAAATATCGAATCGAAGCAATTGGTTCGTCAATTCGAGTTTGGGTGAATGGAATTCAGACGGCAAACCTTCGAGACGATTTGACGGCAAAAGGTTTTATTGGTTTGCAAGTTCATGGTATTGGAAAAGATTCTTCAATGATTGGAAAAACTGTTCGCTGGAAAAATATAAAAATCGCCACTAACAATTTAGAGAAATTACAAACTCCAGATGATGGCAAAACGCCTGAGATAAATTTAGTTCCAAATCAACTGAGTGAACGTGAAAAAGAAATAGGTTACGAATTAATCTTTTCCGATATAGATACCATTTCAGTCAAAAAAGGCGAGCCAATTGATTTGGCAACAGCAGAAAATTTTGATCTCAAATTTGAATTTAATTTGTCCAAAAATTCCTCAGGTGGCATTGAATATTTTTCCAATAAAAAAAACGAAAAAGGCATTTTTCAAATCATTGACAATGATTCACTATCGAAAGAAGAACAAAAAGGAAATCAATCTTTAGCCTCTCTGAAAGGAATTACTCCTTCGCAAAATTTATGTGTTCCCGGAAGACATCGAGATTTTCGAGGATTAGGGAATTGGAACACAGGCCGAATCATCGTCCACCATGGAATCATCGAACATTGGATGAATGGTTACAAAATGATGGAACAGGAAATTTCAAAACTAAATTTGAATTGGGAAAAAGAACCCCATCAAATATCAATTAAAAACAATCTGGGAGATGTGAATTTTCGAAGTATCCGATTAAAAAAATTGTAGCTCGTGAATTTCTCTTAACTCGAATAGAAACAATATTTTTTATATTCCGTTTCATATAATACTTTTTCTTCAAATACAAAATGTGCGTTAAATGGTTGATTACTTTCCATTTAATGGATAAAAAATCACGACGAATAATCAAAATTTAGCTTTGACTATAATATAGCAATTTTTTATCTTTACGTACCCAAAATGCAGTTCCCAGGCAGTTACAGCATAATTTTTACATACCCGCCAATCAACCATTCTATTTTCCAAGACGATTAAACGTTCTATTTTTGTCTGTCTACTTGAGAATAAGGTTAATTCAAGAAACTATTTATTTAACAAACAAGATGTACACCTTCTAATGAAGATACTAGGAATATCCGCTTTTTACCACGACTCAGCCGCAGCCGTCATCGACGGAGATAACATTATCGCAGCAGCACAAGAAGAACGATTTACTCGAAAAAAACACGATCCAGGTTTTCCTGTTCATGCCACTCAATATTGCCTAGAGCAAGCAGGATGGACCATTGACGAATTGGATGCTGTAGTTTTTTACGACAAGCCATTACTTAAATTTGAGCGACTTTTAGAAACTTATTATTCATTTGCACCAAAAGGATTTCGATCTTTTCTTACTTCGATTCCAGTTTGGTTAAAAGAAAAAATGTTTCTCAAAAGATTGATTCACGAGGAACTGGCTAAAGTTGGACCTTACAATAAAAAGACCGTAAAATTATTGTTCCCTGAACATCACCTTTCTCACGCAGCTTCTGCGTACTATCCATCACCTTATGAAGATGCAGCAATCTTAACTGTGGATGGTGTGGGCGAATGGGCAACTGCTTCTATTTGTTATGGAAAAGGAAAGGATATCAAAATTCTTAAAGAGTTACGTTTCCCACATTCGATTGGATTATTATATTCTTCTTTTACTTATTTCTTAGGATTTAAAGTAAACTCAGGTGAATATAAATTGATGGGATTGGCTCCTTACGGAAATCCAGAATCTGATCGCGTTAAGAAATTTATCGAAATCATCAAGACGGAATTGATCGACATCAAACCTGATGGATCACTTTGGTTGAATCAAGAATACTTCAACTATGCAACTGGTCTCCGAATGGTGCATGATAAAAAATGGGAAAAGCTGTTTGGTTTTCCTCGAAGAAATGCGGAGACCAATATGAATCAAGCGCAATCAGATTTGGGCATGGCGATTCAAAAAGTAACAGAAGAGATTGTTATTTTAATGGCTAAAGAAGCCAAGCGATTGACTGGTTCTAAAAACTTGTGTATGGCTGGTGGAGTTGCATTGAATTGTGTAGCGAATGGAAAATTAGTGCAGGCAGGAGTTTTTGAAAATATATTTATCCAACCTGCGGCAGGTGATGCTGGAGGAGCTTTGGGTGCAGCGCAAGTGGCGAATTATATTTATTTCAAGAAAGAAAGAAAAGTGACGAATGGCGAGATGATGGATTCTATGAAAGGATCATATTTAGGTCCAGAAGCTTCGAGCAAAGAGATTGAGATCATGGCTCGAAAAACTAAAGCTGTATTTAAAAAATACGATAAATTCGAGGATCTGTGTGAGCACGTTGCAAAATATATTGATGATGGTGCAGCTATCGGTTGGATGCAAGGACGAATGGAATTTGGTCCACGTGCATTGGGGGGAAGAAGTATTATCGGAGATCCTCGGAACTCTGATATGCAGGAGAAAATGAATTTGAAAATCAAATATCGAGAATCATTCCGACCATTTGCTCCTTCAGTTTTGGCGGAGGATGTAGAAGATTGGTTTGACCACAAAGGTATTTCACCTTATATGTTGTTGGTGCAAGATGTAGCTGAAAAAATCAAAAAAGAAGTTCCAGCTAATTATCATGACTTGCCACAACGTGAAAAATTATACACCGTTCGGTCATCGATTCCTGCGATTACTCACATTGATTTTTCTGCAAGAATTCAAACGGTACACAAACAGACTAACCCGAAATATCATCAAGTGATTTCGGCATTTAAAAAACTAACAGGATGTCCTGTGGTGATCAATACCTCTTTCAATGTAAGAGGGGAACCTATCGTAAATACACCTGAAGATGCATACCGTTGCTTTATGAGAACAGAAATGGATTACTTGGTAATTGGCGATTATGTTTTTGTAAAAACAGAACAACCTGATTGGAATGAAAGAGATAAGTGGAAAGACGAGTTTGTTTTAGATTAAAATTTTACTGCTAAAAAAATAATGTACCAAAGAGAAAGTTGGCTATTTATTTATTTTTTAAAATACGAACACAACTTAAACATTCTATGAAAAAATGGTTGTACAATATTGGAGCTATGCTACTTTCAACATTTATTATGTTGCTGGTATGCGAGGGAATAGTTTGGCTTGTAAAACCGCAACAACTAGCTCCCGTAAAATTTATGTATGATAAAGATATGGGCTTAATTCATATCCCCAACTTGAAGGGTTCTGAATATCGACCGCTCAATTATGATATTAATTTTACGAATGGTGATGATGGATTTCGTATTACTCACAAAGGTGAGTTACCCGACTTTGTTCATAAAAAAATAATGTTCATCGGTGATTCTTTTACTTACGGAAAAGGAGTCAACGACCATGAAACTTTTGCTTACGCATTGCAACAAACACTAATTAGGGATAGTGTGGAAATAATCAATGCTGGAGTCGAAGGTCGAGGAACTGATCATGCATTACGTTCGTATCAATTTTACAAAATAAAATATCAACCAAATACGGTGATCTATTTTGCTCATTTTAATGACTTAGCAGATAACGTTCGAGGTGAATATTATACAATAGTTAATGACTCAACTTTGACTCCCAAGACTTTTGAAAAACTGACTGGCGGAACAAAAGAGAAATTGCAAAAGAACAAATTGTACAATTGGCTCGTCAGTCATTCACATTTTTTCTCTTTGCTGAAAGCTGTTTTAATAAAACTGTTAATTCCAGATCAGATTGTAACTTATGATGATGCAATAGATATGGATCGAGCAAAAAAATTAACTTCCATTTATATAGAACAATTGAGGAAAGAAGTGGAAGCAGATGGTCGTAAATTTTTAGTCTACTACACTCCTGCAATCAATGATATTGATGCAAGAATCAAAGGTGGACAAACGGAACAAGAAGCATTTTTTGCCAATTATTTTAGAGATAAAGACATAGAATTTTATAATCTTTCAGAAGACTTTATTGATTCAGGTGAAACGAATATCTTAAAACATTTCTATTTACTTGAAGGTCATTGGAATCCAAAAGGCCACCAACTAGTCGCTGAAAAACTAAAAACTGACGCAAATGGATTTTATTAAAGACTTATTCAAATTCATGAAAGAAAGAAAAAAATTCTGGTTAGCGCCAGTAATTATTTTACTCCTTTTATTAGGTGTATTGATTGTAATTGGTGGTAGTTCAGCTATTGCTCCATTTATCTACACATTATTCTAGTAGACAAAACCCGTGTCACGATTCAAAACCGTGGCACGGATTTTCATCAAGAACATTTAGAAAAAAGGAAGTTTTCTTTTTTCTAAAAACAATATTTGTAAAAACTAAATAGGTTTCCCCAAGGAAATTTAAAGATTCATTATATCATGAACAGAGAAAAAAAAGTAGAAGCAATACTCGCTATCGTCGTCGGTTTTTTAGCCTTATATTTCATTTTTGGAGAATGGAAAGGATTCGACGTAGATTGGATGTTGTGGGTATCCTTAGTCGTTGGCGTTTTGAGTATGATGTCAGATACTGTGATGAATTTGATCACAAGTGCATGGTTTAAATTTGCTGAAATTCTAGGAAATTATGTGACTGGTCCTATTCTTTTAGGTTTGGTATTTTTCGTAGTTCTTTTCCCAATTTCAGTTTTGGCTAGAATTTTTGGGCCAGATAATTTGATGAAAAAGCGAAGAGAAGATTCTTATTATGTAGATCGAGATCACGCGTACGAGACGAAGGATATTGAGAATATTTGGTAAGAGAAATTTCTTTTTGGGAAAAATAATAACCGCAAAAGTAGTGATGCTTTTGCGGTTATTTTTTAAGAGTATTGTTATTTTTTAAAATCCTACTTCTTCGCGTTGTATCAATTGATGTTTGTTTATCCATTCATCTTTACCTTTTGAAATTAAAATTCCATTCTTCAATTTATATTCTAAAAGTTTTTTAGGTTTTAGATAATCATTTTTAAAATCATTCAATCCTATTTTTAACTCTCCATATTTTAGAATATGATCTATTTCTTTATAGAAATTTCCTGACCGTAATTTTATCTCCAATGGATAATATGTGTACGTTGATTTCTTATCAAATGGATAAATGCTTGTATCGCTAAAAATTCTATTCTCTGAGCAAAAAGAAAATTTATCAAAAAAAATTTCATCCTGCTCAATCTCATAATCCTTTTTTATCCATCCAAATCGAACTTTTAAATTTGGAAATGAATCAAGTAAGTCTTGCTCAAAGAAAATATCTAAAGTATCTGATTCATAATTCCGTTTTGTTTTTACCGAAACAAATGTGTCTAAATCAATCCCTTGATACAAAATAATTTTATCGTTCTTGATTTTCCATTCTCCATAATGATGTCCCCAAATTTCACAACTATGAGAATGTGCTTGATCAAAGTGATAAGTAAAATCACTTCTCAATTCTAAGTGAGAATAATCATCGGAAGGAATCGTATGGAAATATTCTCCCAAGACAGATTCAATATGAATCTCATCATGCTTTTCACAGCTCAAAAAAAATAGTACAAATAGAAATAGCCAAAATATATTTTTCATTGAATTTATTTTTTACCCCTTCCCCACAATTCCTTCCCTCGCCATCCAATCATTGATACTCTCCTTCTTAATCGCTGTCGCCATCAAACTCGGAAATTGATCAGGCGAACAAGCAAACGAAGGAATCCCCAAAGCCGAAAATTTTGAAGCCACCGACTTATCAAACTGCGGCGCACCTTGATCGTCCAACGCTAACAATGCGATAATTTGCACACCCGAACTTTTGATCGAAGCTACCTTTTTCAACATCTCATTTTCATTCCCGCCTTCATACAAATCTGAAATCAAAACCAAAATCGTATCCTCTGGTTTTCGAATTAATCCCTTGGAATAACCTAGCGCTTTGTTAATATCAGTTCCACCGCCAAGTTGCGTCGCAAATAATAAATCCACCGGATCATCCAACTCTTCCGTCAAGTCAACCACCGAAGTATCGAACACGACCATGTGAGTTTTGACCGAACGCAACGAAGCCATCACCGCACCAAAGACTCCTGCGTAAACCATCGAATTTGCCATGGAGCCACTTTGGTCAACGAGCAAAATAACATCCTTTAGCGACAATCCTTTTTTGCCATGACCAATTAAAATCTCAGGAATGATGGAGTTAAATTCTTTTTGGTAAGTTTTCAGATTAGCTCGAATCGTTTTGTTCCAATCAATTTCATTATGCTTTGGTCGGCGATTCCTGACGGAACGATTGATGGCTCCTTGGATCGCTTGACGCATTGGATTCTTTAATCTTTTTTCTAAATCTTCCACCACTTTTTGCACAACTGCTCGAGCGGTACTTTTTGTTTTTTTGGGTAAAACTTTCATCAACGAGAGAAGTGTTCCAACCAAATTCACATCAGGTTCGACTGCTTCCAACAATTCTGGTTCGAGTAACATTTGCTCCAAGTTCAATCTTTCCAGCGCATCTTTTTGCATCAATTGCACCACCGAACTCGGAAAGTATTTTCGAATATCTCCCAACCACCGATTGACATTTGGCGAAGAACTACCTAGCCCTGCTTGTCGCTCAGAATCATATAGTGCATCCAAAACATCATCCATCCCTTTCATTTCAGGAGATAGGGAAATTTGGTCATCATTATTTTTGTCGGCATCTTTCCCAAGAATTAATCGCCATTTCCTAACTCGTTCTTCCATTTTGTAAAAATACATTTTTTCCGTAAAACGATTATCCGAGTCGTCTTAAATACATTGAGCGATTCGGAGAATCGTCAAACGAGTAACGACTCAGAGAGTCGTCCTACTTTTAATTCTTAAATTTCGATATTCCATGAACTGTTTTTACTATCTTTCGTTTTGCTTCTTTGCCAAAGAGCGAAGAATAAATTTCCATTTTATAATAATCAACTTACGTGAAAGAAAACAAATTAGAAGCATTCAATGAAGATGAGCAAGATGTGCTAAATTCAGTTCGCACCTCTCGCATTATTCTTCCGATTGCAATTGGGTTAGGAGTTGTTTTTTATTTATTGTATCAACAATTCGACCCTGCTGAATTTGCCAAAATTGAATGGAAACAACATACTCAATTTTGGGTTTTAATGTCTTTCCTCTTATTGGTTGTTCGCCATATTGCTTATGCCACTCGCCTTCGAATTTTAACAGAAGGAGCATTTAGTTGGAAAAAATGTATAGAGCTAATTTTCATTTGGGAATTCAGTTCAGCTGTTTCACCGACGAGTGTTGGAGGCTCCGCAGTTGCCATGGTCGTCTTGGCTCAAGAGAAATTACCTGCTGCAAAAACGACAACGCTCGTTTTATATTCCGCAGTGTTAGATACCATTTTCTTTGTGGGAGTCTTGCCTATTTTGTTCCTCTTTTTTGGAACAAATATGATTCGTCCTAACATGAACAGTTTGGCTGATATTGACGGTTGGGCTTATACTTTTTTTGGTGCTTATGTTTTTATGGCTATTTATGGTGCCATATTTTTCTATGGTTTGTTCATCAATCCTCAAACCATGAAACGAATTATTGTAGGAGCTACGCGCATCGGTTTTTTGAAAAAACGAAGAGCAAAAGCCATTCAATTGGGTGACGATATGATTTTAGCCAGCAAGGAATTGTTGACGAAAAAATGGTCATTTCACCTCGGTGGATTTCTCTCAACTGCCACCGCTTGGTCATGTAGATTTTTATTATTGAATTGTCTGATTATTGGCTTTGTAAATATTCCAACTGATTTTGATACACAATCCAATCTCTATGCTCGCTTGCAAACGATGTATGTGATCATGGCTTTTAGTCCAACGCCCGGAGGTGCAGGTTTTGCAGAAGTTTTGTTTGGAGGTTTTTTAAGTGACTATGTCAATTCAGGAACACTAGCTTTAATTATCGCTTTTATCTGGCGGTTATTTACTTACTATTTATACTTGTTGGTGGGGGTGATTGTGATTCCGAATTGGGTCAGAAATGTAATCAATGATAGAAAGTTACGAAGAGTGAATAATGATGAATTATAAATGATGAACGATGAACGATGAATCACGATTGCGACAATTCATCATTCATCATTTATAGTTCATCATTAAATTAAATCTGCTAGCATCAAAACCTCTGCTGCAAAATTTCGATTATCACTTTCATCCAAAATAGTTTTGGCAAAAGTATGCAAGGTCTCCTTTGCATTTTCAGACTTTAAAATACTTTGCATTTCCTCATCATCTTTTAATTCTTGAATATCTTCAGCAGTTGGCAAGGCAGTCATCCCTGCGAGTTGACCTAAATTATTTCCAGTCAAAATTTCACTATTGCGAATACTCTCCGGAAGTTGGTCAAAACCAATGGTGATTTCTCCTACATTTTGAAGAATCGGATAAACATTTTTCCCACTTGCTCGCACATAAAATGCTCGTCCCATCCTTCCCATCAAATCAATTTTCTGTGGATCAATTTTTCCATTTTCATCCATCACATTTTCATCGATATGCATTTTGACTACTTCACAAATAATCAAATTCCCCGCTCCACCTTTATCTCCCAAAGGAATAATTTGTTGCACTTTGCATTCCAATTGAGCAGGCGATTCTTTCACTCGAAATGGTTTAACCAAATCAGATTCGATGGGCGTCAATCCTGATTTTTCAAACTCACTTACCCCTGCAGGAAAAGCAATACTCGCCACCGCCATCTGTCGAAGAATGCTATGACTCACCATATTGATGACCACTTCGCCAGTCTCTTCCACATTGTGTAAAGTGTCTTTGGTCGTATTGTCTGTTCCTTTTCGATTGGAGGAAAAAACTAAAATCGGAGGGTTCGAACTAAAACAATTAAAAAAACTATAGGGTGCGATATTCGGATTTCCATCTTTATCAATCGTACTTGCAAAAGCAATTGGACGAGGAGAAACACAGCCTAACAAATGTTGATGTAAAACACCTTGAGGAGTTTCGCTGGGAATAATACTGAGCATGTTTTATATTTTGATGATTCCGTTTCTAATCTTAAAACTCGTGCAACGGACATCTGGTTAAAAAATCAGCGGAAGTTACAAACTTCTTTTATCTATGTTTATTTAAAAAGGTGATATTTGTTCACCCGAATTTAGAGATTCATTTTTCGAAGCTAATAATCAAAAATAATTATATGAAGATTTTAAAAAAATGGTGGATTCCATTATTCATCTTAAGTTTTTTTGCTGGAAAATATTTGTACCAGATTCCCAAGTTTGAGAATGGAGAACGCTCTCCAAATTTCGAATGGACTTTGCCTTCTGGCGAAAAATCTGACTTGACTAAGTTGGAAGGGAAATATGTTTTGATTGATTTTTGGGGAAGCTGGTGTGGCCCTTGCATCGCTGAAGTTCCAGGGTTAACTACTTTGTTTGACAAGTATCATACTTCGAAATTTAAAAATGCAGATGGTTTTGACATTGTCGGAGTCGGTGTGGAGAAAGAAGAAAAACGATGGAGACGAGCGATTGGAAAATATAAATTAGTTTGGGAAAATCATGTCTTCGATGAAAATACGAACTTCCGTTTTTTCAATTCAAAAGTCGCCAAACTTTACGGCATCACAGAAGTTCCTACGAAATATTTATTGGATGAGAAAGGAGTGATTGTTTTGGTCAATCCGAGCGTGGAAGAGTTGGATGAGTTTTTGAAAGGACAGCTATAATTTATGAAGGAGCGGTGTTAGCGCTTGAAGCGCTAACACCGCTTTTGAGTAGGTAGGTAATTTAATATTTTAAAATCCGATCCAATTGCTCCCGCAATCTTCCCATCGGCATAAAGTCTTTTTCCAAAGTTTTCGCAAATGGAATCGGCGTATCCAATCCTGCCGCTCGCAAAACTGGCGCATCCAAATGTTCAAAATAATGCTCCGAAATATGCGCAGACAACTCTCCTCCAATTCCGCCAAACAAAGTATCCTCATGTAAAATAATTACTCGATTCGTTTTCTTCACCGTTGCTTCCACCGCATCATAATCTAGCGGCAACAAGGTTCGCAAATCCAAAATTTCTGCATCGATGTTCATCTCTTCCACTAATGCTTTTGCGCGGTGAACCATTTGACCATAAGTGATAATTGAAACGTCAGCACCTTCTCGCACAACTTTCGCTTTCCCTATTTCGACCGTATAATAATCATCTGGAATTTCTTCCGAAAGACTTCGATACAACGCTTTATGTTCAAAATATAAAACTGGATTTGGATCTTCAAAACTGGCAATCAACAATCCTTTGGCATCGTGCGGTGTCGAAGGATAAACTACTTTCAAACCTGGAGTATGTGCAAACCAAGCTTCATTACTTTGCGAGTGAAATGGTCCAGCTCCAACTCCTCCACCGGCAGGCATTCGAATGACGACGTCTGCATTTTCGCCCCAACGGTAATGTATTTTTGCTAAATTATTAATGATCTGATTAAAACCACAAGTGACGAAATCTGCAAATTGCATCTCGATCATCGCCTTGTAATTTTTCATACTCAACCCTAAACCGATTCCAATAATCGCACTTTCACAAAGCGGCGTATTCCGTACTCGTTCTTTTCCAAACTGCTTGACAAAACCATCTGTAATTTTAAAAACACCTCCGTACTCCGCAATGTCCTGCCCCATCAAAACTAAATTATCATGCTTCTCCATCGCCTGCCGAAGGCCATCTGAAATTGCATCGACCACTCGTTTTTCTGATTTTTTTTCTGTTTTTGGCAAAACAACTTCTTGGATAAAGGGTGCATACACGTCTGCCAACTCAGCTTCAGGAGTCGACGTCACGACTTCCAATTCCGCCGCTTCTGCCAAACCATTTTCGATTTCCGCTTTGATATCTTTCCTTAAATCTTTAATTGCTTCCTCTGTCAGAATTCCTTCTTCGAGCAAGAAAGTTTCGTAATTTTTTAATGGATCCTTGGCTGCCCATTCAGTCATTAATTTTTTAGGAACGTACTTGGTGCCAGATGCTTCTTCGTGTCCACGCATTCTAAAAGTATTGCACTCTAACATAATTGGTTCTGGATTTTTTCGAATTTCTGTTGCCAACTTTTTGATCGTCGCATAAACTTCCAGGATATTATTTCCATCAATTGTGTAGGAACGCATGCCGTAACCTTTGCCTCGATCAGCTAAAGTTTCGCAGCGATATTGTTCATTCACCGGAGTCGATAATCCGTAGCCATTATTTTCAATGACAAAAATTACTGGCAATTGCCAAACGGCTGCCGTGTTCATCGCTTCGTGAAATTCACCTTGACTTGTTCCCCCATCGCCTGTAAAAGCCAATGAAACTTTTCCTTCCTTTCCTAATTTATTCGCCAAGGCAACTCCGCTCGCCAAAGACAATTGTGGCCCCAAATGCGAAATCATTCCAACGATATTATATTCCATCGTTCCAAAGTGAAAGGAGCGATCTCGACCTTTGGTAAAGCCTGGCTCTTTTCCTTGCCATTGGCAAAACAATCTTTTCAATGGAATATTTCGAGAGGTAAAAACGCCTAAATTTCGATGCATGGGAAACATCAATTCATCATTGTCCAGAGCCGCAGTCGCTCCCACAGAAATAGCTTCTTGACCGATTCCAGAAAACCATTTTGAAATTTTTCCAGATCGCAATAAGATGAGCATTTTCTCTTCGATCATGCGAGGACGCAATAGTTGTTCGTAAAGTTCGAGCAATAATTTTTTAGAGAGTTTTCCTTTTTTATATTGAATGGCTGATTTGGTCGTAGGCATTACTAAGTTTTTTTTTTACAAAAAAATTAAAGTTTGGGTTTTCTAAAAAACCGTCAATTCATTTAATTAAACTAAATTTCAAAAATGATGTTTCGTCGCAAAGGTAAAAGAAAAACAAGAATGAGAACATAGAAATTTCCTTAGGAATGCGAACTAAATAGATTCAGAATTTTCACTACTTCTTTTGTCCTTATTTTTCCCTTTGAAATCAATCATTTATCCAGATAAACTCATGCTTTCAAAGCAAAAACTAAGAACAAAATAA
>Ga0209712_10000734_pt1 | contig 28380 bp, 27 predicted proteins | sample ArcOceMetagenome_FD_187443 | JGI IMG/M metagenome (GOLD analysis project Ga0209712, IMG submission 187443) | Marine eukaryotic phytoplankton communities from Arctic Ocean - Arctic Ocean - Greenland ARC118M Metagenome (SPAdes) (version 2) | ecosystem: Environmental > Aquatic > Marine > Oceanic...
GGAGAAATAATCGTTATTAAAATGTTAGCTAAACTTGAAAAATATATTATGATTTTTGACCGTCTAGGGTTAGGAGTAAGTCCCCGTGGAATTGTCCCATTTACTGTATAATGCAAGTCAGTCATTAGATAAAAAGTTAGTCATTGTTGAAGGGGCGGTTCAGGGTTATATACTTGACAAACCAGAAGAAGTAGCACTTTATAAACAATTTATTCATGCTATAAAATAAATTTAATAAGACTGTTTTTGATGCATCTCTGATTGAATAACTATTAGTGACAAATATTTATCAGTTAATTAACTTACTGATGCAAGTCTTGTAAAATAAGGTATAAAGATAGCTTAAATAAGCAATGTAATTAGGTGTTAGCGCATTACTATCGTTCATTATTGCTCGGTAACATAAACCTCAGTTCTATTTCTTCCAAGGTCTTTTGCTTTGTAAACTGCCTTGTCTGCTTGTGCATGAAAATCTGTAAATGAAATCTTATCATTACATATACTTGCACCAATACTGACGTGTATTGGATGATTACCCACTTTAATTTTTGCGATTAATTCATGTAACCTTTTACAGAATAATAATGTGTCTGTTTTATTTGTGTCAGGTAGCATAATCAAAAACTCTTCGCCTCCAATACGGGCAACAAGATCTGTTTTTCGACAAAATGCTTTCAATTCATGTCCTAGTTCTTTGAGTACTCTGTCACCTGCTAAATGTCCAAAAGTGTCATTTATTTTTTTAAAATAATCAATATCTAGCATTAACAAACTAACAGACTGATGAGACCTCGCCGTTTGTTCAAGTACTAATATGCTTCGTTTTTTCATTTCTCTTCGATTTAATAATCCGGTTAACTCATCAGTTGAAGCTAGTAATTTTAACTGTTCTGCTTGTTCCTCAAGTGTTTCCCGTGTTTTTATTAATTCCCCGTATAACTTATCTCTTTTAGATGCGTTAAAAAAGCTCCAGTAAATACAATCATCTTTACTGATATGAGCATTAATGGTAACTGGAATACGTACCCCTTTAGCATTTAATATGATCAGTTGCATTTCTTCACAGGTTTTTTCGTGTAAAAGTGTGGGGATTAAGTAGCTCTGAAAAAATATTTTTGACGATTGAGTAAAAATCACATCGGCGTTTTTACCAATGAGTTCACCTGGCTTCCATAATAGTTCAGAGGTAAAATATGAGTTTACATAAGTAATAACTCTTGATGAATTCGTAACGAAAGCCCCACAAGGGAAATTGTCGGGTGTATAATTCAATCTTTTATTTTGTGATTTATTATTGCCAGCCATCGTTATGATTTCGCATACTCTATTATTAAGTCAACAATGTCTTCTGGGTGTGTCATGTGTAAACAATGGCCATCGGCTTGAATAATTTCAAGCTTACTATCAGTGATGTGATTATGAATATATTCGCCAACAGAAGTTGAAGCCAATGCATCGTTTCGACTTTGAAAGATTAATGACGGTTTTTTTATCTCTTTCAAAATATGGCGATAATCAGAGAGGAATGTTGCTTCGGCAAAATTCTTAGCTATAACAGGGTCTGTTGAGCAAAAGCTTCCTGATAATTCACCTATAAGATCGTTCGAATTATTACTGCCTATAACTAAAGGTGCTAAATAATCCGCCCAGCCAATGTAATTTTTATCCATTAGGCTTAATAGTTCGAGTAAGTCTTCTTTTTCAAACCCACCCATATATTCAGGAGGAAAATTTAAAAAACAGGGGGAAGGGCATACCATGATAAGTTTCGAAAATAATGCAGGTTTTTGAGTGGCTGCAATAGCACCAATAATGCTACTAACAGAATGCCCGACAAATATAGCATCTGATAACGTTAATGCATCACATATTTCAAGAATATCTTCTGCGTATCCTTCGAGTCGGCTATAACGTTTTTTATCGTATTGTGATATATCAGATGCACCTGAGCCAACATAGTCAAATAACACAATGGTAAATTGACTTATGAGTGCAGGGGTTAAAAAGCGCCACATGTTTTGATCACAACCAAAGCCATGAGCAAGAAAAAGTGTTTTGTCACCTGTTCCAATCAATTTGACATTATTTCTAACCAGTACATCACTTGAAAAGGTCATGCTATCTCCTAATTATCTTTATACTTAATGACTTACACTTAATTTAAGTTGACTTTCAATTGAGGGGGTGTTTATTCACAACCGCAACATCGCATAAGTGCTTGTTTAGTAGGTGTTGTTTTTTTTGATCGTTAAACCTATGTTGAGTATAATAGTGATTATTAAATAATATTAATTATATTCAAACAATGCAACGTGCTTTTTAATAAGGGATGTTTATTTCAGTAACAAACCCCCAATAGACTAACCTATTTTTTTCAAACTTTTCGTATACTTATGATTACTATCAACATAATGAACCGCGCCCTCTGCAATCATTTTTTTGGTTTCTTCATCAAGTTGCTTTATTACTTTGGCTGGCGAGCCTAAGACTAAACTACCGTCAGGAATAACCATATTTTCGGTCACTAAAGCATTGGCTCCCACTAAACAGTTTTTACCTATTTTAGCGCCATTTAGCACCACAGCATTTATACCAATTAAACTACCTTCACCAATAGAGCAACCATGTAACATCACCTTATGTCCAATAGTTACGTTCTCTGCAACGTTAATAGGATATCCTTCATCAACATGTAAAATACACCCATCTTGAATATTTGAATTTTTCCCTATTTTTACTTGTGCTAAATCAGCTCTGATCACGACATTAAACCAGATACTTGTATTGTCCTCTAATTCTACATTTCCTATAACACTAGCATTTGGTGCTATAAAACAACTTTTTGAAATCTTTGGATAAAGTTCACCTAACTGATAAATCATATGCTATGCCTTACTATTTATATATTGATTTAATGTAACGAATAAGACGTTAACATTCATTAACTTTATGACACTAAAATATAACCAGTAAGAGGAGTTATAAACAAAATCACCTAAATGTTAGCATTCCTCTGCCTGTTAATCTCCTGTATAATTCTGCGCATTAAACAACAGCCTTTATTTCAAATCTTGCGTAATCATTGAATTTGCAATAAAGACCGTTAAATCACTAATTATGACGCTACTCTTTTTATTTTATAAAAGATGGGTAAAAGCATCCATCAGTAGCCATTTAAAGAGTAAGTTGAGGCAAAGCATGACCGTAGAACAATTCGACCCAAGCACAAGTAATTCAGCCCAAAGCCAAACAACCACGTTAGATATTCCCTCTAAAATGATTGAAGCGCAACATCAAGTAGTTGTTGCATCACATCCAGAAGCAAATCGCGCTGCAAAGGTAGGCTTCGTGAGTCTTGGCTGTCCAAAAAATTTAGTAGACAGCGAACGTATTCTTACACAACTTCGCACTGAAGGTTACGATGTAACCAATAGCTATGACGATGCTGAACTCGTGATTGTAAATACCTGTGGCTTTATTGATTCAGCCGTTCAAGAGTCATTAGATACTATCGGTGAAGCGCTTGCTGCCAATGGTAAAGTGTTGGTTACCGGTTGTTTAGGCGTAAAAAAAGATGAAATAATTGAACTACATCCCAATGTTTTAGGTGTAACAGGTCCTCATGCTTATGACGAAGTCTTAACGCAAGTACATAAACATGTGCCTAAGCCAGTACATAATCCTTTTATTGATTTAGTCCCGCCACAAGGGGTTAAACTTACCCCTAAGCATTATGCTTATTTGAAAATTTCAGAAGGGTGTAACCACCGTTGTACGTTCTGTATTATCCCGTCAATGCGTGGTGATTTAGACTCGCGTCCTGTTGGCGATGTGTTAGGTGAAGCTAAACGTTTGGTTGATGCTGGCGTTAAAGAATTATTGGTTATTTCACAAGACACTTCAGCTTATGGTGTTGATGTTAAACACAAAACAGATTTTTGGGATGGTATGCCCGTTAAAACTCACATGCAGCAGTTATGTGAAGAATTAGCGAAGCAGGGCGTTTGGATCCGTCTTCATTATGTTTATCCATACCCGCATGTTGATAAAATTATTCCCCTTATGGCTGAAGGTAAAATACTGCCGTATTTAGACATTCCCTTTCAGCATGCCAATAAACGTATATTGAAATTAATGAAACGCCCTGGTAGTTCAGACCGAGTATTAGAACGCATTGCTAAATGGCGAGAAATTTGTCCTGAATTAGTTATTCGTTCTACGTTCATTGTTGGTTTCCCAGGTGAAACAGAAGAAGAATTTGAAGAGTTGCTTGAGTTTTTAGAAGAAGCGCAATTAGACCGTGTGGGTTGTTTCAAGTATTCACCTGTTGAAGGTGCTACGGCGAATGCCTTACCTGATCATGTTTCTACCGAGGTAATGGAAGAACGTTTACAGCGTTTTATGGCAGTTCAAGCGAAAATAAGTTCAGATAAATTACAAGCACGCATTGGTCAAGAATACCTTATTCTTGTTGATGAAGTGAATGGTCTTGGTATTGTTGGGCGCTCTTACATGGACGCACCAGAGGTTGACGGTAAAGTGTATTTGTCTGATGATTTTGATGCAGAGCCGGGTGATTTACTTTGGGTACAAATTATTCATGCCGACGAACATGATGTTTGGGGTGTTCGCGTAGAAGATTAATAGGGTTACGTTAGGCTTAGCTCTTCAGTTTAAGCCTAACTATTATTACCTTGCTTGTAATTATTGATGTACTCTAAGGCTGAATTAGTCCTTAAGAATGGATTCACTTTAATCATTTATTGATGTCATAGTGGTATGTTACTTTAAAACACTAACAGAAAATAAATCTAGATTTTGTTAAGGCTGCTATATGAAAGTTATAGAGTTTATTAGAGAAAAAAAAAGAAACTTGCAACATCAAAACGATCAGTTTATCGCCAAGTTAGAGCCTAAATTTAAAAACTTATCAAATATATTTAATAACAAAATCACCATGCCTTTTCGTAATACGCTAAATAACCCCTGGTTCTCTCAATTTAGTCCTGTTGATGTGGAAGAAAGTAAAACCGAAGAGGTATTGATACAAGTACCACAAGCAGAAAAAACCTATAAGAGCCTTCTTAAGGAAGTTAATACAGTAACTTTCTTAGGCGAATGGCATTCGGTAGAGCAAGAGTGTATTGATCAATTTGCAGAGGTTACGGGCGATAAACAGTGGATTCATACAGACCCTATACGTGCAGCGAAAGAATCACCTTTTAAAGCGACAATAGCCCATGGGTTTTTAACCTTATCATTAATCCCCAAATTAACTAATTCAGTTGATTTGGATAATAATCCCTATCCTGAAGCGAAGATGGTGATTAATTTTGGCTTGAATCAAGTACGCTTTCCTTATCCAGTTAAAGCGGGGACTCGTGTTAGAGCTAGCATTAAATTAGTTAACTTAGTGCCAATGAAGCGAAGTATTGAAGTTGTTAATGAGGTAAGTATTGAAGTTGAAAACAGTAAGCGATTAGCTTGTGTGGCTGAAACTGTATTACGTTTATATTTTTAGTACATCTTTGTTGAATCATCAAGAAGCAGGTGCTTTCATCTATGATAAACGTGCGCTAAGTGATGCTGTCAGAGTCATGTGATTTTTTAGCCATGTCCACTGTAAATCAACGCATAAAATCTTATCAGTATAAATTCTCAATTGCTAATATCTTCAGTGTGGTATTAGTGAGCTTAGCTAAATATTTAACGAATCATAATGATGTTCTGCTGCCAAGGTATTCTTGGTACAAAAAGGAGACGTTAACCTAAAAATATTTGCCATATATTTTCTAATACATTATTTTTGTTATGTTGCTAAAGCAATGAGGAAGCTAGCATAAAGGAGTTGACCATTATAAGAATACATTTTACATTAAAGCATATCTTTATGTTTTATGAAAATTACTAAGCATGGAAAATAGGATGCCTGAAGCTAATACCCAATTGAAATCAATATTGCTGATCGATAATAATTTAACTTTCGTCAATGCATTAATTCCTAAATTGAAAGAATGGGGTTATACAGTCTCGAGCTGTGATAACGCTGTTGAAGCGATTCAATTAGTGAAAGATAAAACTTTTAAGTTAGTATTATGTGAGTTGTACTTACCCAGTTTAAGAGCAGACAGGTTATTTACCCTTTTATTTAGAAACGATCCAGAACTTAATTGTTGCCTCTTGACAAGTGCTGATTATGACGACCCATTAATCAAAAAAACCATCAAATTAAAAAACGTAAAAGGATTACTTCAAAAGCCATTAAGTTTTGAAAAATTAGACGTTTTTTTGAAAAAGACGTTTGATTTATCTCAAACATAAAAACACTTGATTCTCTGCTTATCTGGTTTAGTCAAAGTATATTACCTGACGAGTTAAAGGAGTACCTTCATCTTCATCTTATGAATGCACAGGACTTTCTTGATTATCAATTACCTCTGACGACCACAATTTATTTGATTTATTGATTTATGCTGCATCCATTCCCACCTTTATTAAATCAAAAAAAGATATTCACAGTGAGGTAGATTCAGCTTAGCAACATATTACAATCCCCTTACGCATTATCGATAAAATAAATTCTCTAAATAAGTTTAATGCTCTTTAGCTCATTGAACTTCGTTCTTATGGTCTGTTTTTTTAACAGTATATTTGCAGTACACCTTGAGTTATAAATGAAGCACTTTTTCCAGCAGGTTATAATCTAACTCAAACGAAGCGCTTTGGGGGAAAGTCCCCGTTAAATAAAGCGCTAAGTCTCAGGCTTAGCACGCAATCTTTTTTATCGTTACTAGACTTTTACTATTGATTGCTTGACCAGATACCCGGTGCGGTCTTTCCTTGTATTTCTACATCATCAAGTGAAAACGTAGGCTTACCATTTTCCTGTAGTTTTTTACGAAAATCCTGAGTTAAATTTATAACTGTTGGAGTGAGTAGAATAATGGCGTAAATATTCACCAGTGTCATTAACCCAAGCGCCATATCTGCTAAGCCCCAGACTTCTTTCAATGATGCTGTTGCTCCCCAAAAAACCATCATTAAATAAATACTGGTATAGAGTAGCCGACCTACTTTATTGTCTAATTTGAATAAGTGAAGATTACTTTCAGCATAAGCGTAATTAGCAACAACTGAGGTAAAAGCAAATAAGGTTATTGCTGCAGCGACAAAATAGTTTCCACCTGTGCCGAAGTGACTCGTCATGGCATTTTGTGTCATTCTAATGCCTTCCATATCACCGCTAATATTAATATCAGATAACAGAATTACCACAGCGGTACAGCTACAAAGCACCATAGTGTCTAAGAAAACACCTAACATTTGCACATAACCTTGAGCAACAGGATGATTAGGTACAGGTGATGCGCCCGCTGCGGCGTGAGGCACACTACCTGCACCCGCTTCATTTGAATATAAACCTCGCTGAATACCATTTTTAATTGCTGCACCTAAAGCGCCGGCGCCTGCTTCATTTAGACCAAAGGCTGAGTTAAATATATCTATAAACATTGAAGGCAATAATTCAATATTCATTAAGGTGATAATTACAGCAGTACTAACAAAGGCTAATCCCATAAAAGGAACGATGAGTTCAGCAAATCTAGCGATACTTCTCATGCCTCCAACTACTATGCTACCTGCGAGAACAGCAATAACTACACCAGAATATTCGCGAGGGATGGTAAATGTATTATTCAAAGCATCAGCGATAGTATTCGCTTGCATGGCACTAAAAGTTAAGCCGTAACCAAGAAAAAGACAAAGTGAAAAAAGGATAGCGAGCCAAGGTTTATTGAGCCCAGATCGAATATAGTAAGCAGGACCACCTCTGAATTCTTTATGTTCGTCTCGTACTTTATATAACTGTCCCAATACACTCTCTGCAAACCCAGTTGCCATTCCGAGTAATGCAATTACCCACATCCAGAATACTGCACCACTGCCGCCTAGTGAGATTGCCATAGCGACACCTGCTAAATTACCCGTTCCAACTCTGGCAGATAAACCGGTACATAAGGCTTGAAAAGAACTGATCCCCGATTTGTCAGACTGCGTGCTGCCTTTCATAACGGTGAACATATATCTGAATTGAAGTATTTGAATCCAACGTAGCTTGAACGAAAACCAAAATCCGGCAAAAAGTAACAAATAAATTAATATTTGGCCTTCTCCCCACAGTACATTATTCATAGAGTTTACAATTTCATTAATCATTGATTTTCCTTTTACTCTCTAATTTTTATTATAGTACGATGTGTTCTTAAAATTATATGGTTAATGTCTGTCTGCTCAATTGACATTAATTACCTTTTAGACAAATGGACACCTGCCAACATACAACGTACTGAACCACCTGCAAGTTCAATTGCTGATACATCAAGGGGGACCAATTTTACCGTTTCTTCTAATAATGATACTTGGTCTTTTGTTAATGCATTATAAGCTGTAACTGACAGCGCTAAGATGCGTCCTGAAGACCCTTGCAGCTCAAGTGCGTTACCGCAAAAGGCGTTGATTTGTTGTTCGGATAAATAAACAATGCGTTTTCCAGCATTTTCAAAACGTTGAATAATTTCAGCCCGTCGTTTACCATTTGTCATCATTTCAAAACCAGCTAAAACAAAATCACTGCCAATACACATTAGCACATTGGTGTGATAAACAGAGATGCCTGCCTTATTTTGCGCATCAAAAACCATGGGTTCAAAATTGAAGTGGGCACAAAATCGCTCGAGTATATGTGAGTCACTTCTTTTTGAACTGGCAGCATAAGCAATTCGTTCTATATGATCTAATACCATAGCGCCAGTGCCTTCTAAATAGATATCGTCATATTCTAATCCAGAATAATCAAAGATAACTTGTACGCGATATTGTTTCTTCAGCATTTCTATAATATCGGTTCGGCGTTCCTTTCTGCGATTTTTGACATACATTGGATAAATAGCAATTTGACCGCCGGTGTGGGTTGAAAACCAATTGTTAGGAAAAACTGAATCAGGTGTTTCTTTTCCTTGATCTTCAAAAGTGTGTACAACGACCCCTTCGGCTTCAAGCAATTTCCCTGCGGCAGTAACTTGTTGAAAAGCTAAGTTTTTAACAAGTTGTGTATTGATAGGTTCTCTTGATTGAAAACTATTGTCTTGTTTCGTTTCTTCGTTTGGACAAAAATGATGAGGACGGATCATGACGACCGCATTTGGCGCTTGTGGAAATAATGACATAGTTTCTCTCAAATTTTTATATGGTTTTATTAAAGTCAGTGTTTAACCTTCTAAAATAAAACATAACGTTTGATAAAGGTATTATTTAATTATCCCTATATTATCTGATGAAGATGCGAATCAAAATGCCAATATGTTGTAAATATCTGACAAAGATTTATCATATTGCTTGGTTTTGTTGTCAAAATGATAATTTGGAATACTATATGAAAATTGAAACAGGTGTTAAGAAGCGTGTTTATCTTTATGATTCAGTTGATAAAGAGCTTATTGCTATTTTACGGACTGATGCCAGAGCATCTATCTCAAAATTAGCAAAACTCCTACACCTCTCTCGTGGGACCGTTCAAAATAGGCTAGACAGGCTCATAGATTCAAATGCTATTCTTGGTTTTACTATTCGAGCCCATGATGAGTTAGAAACGGATGTGGTCAAGGCGATTATGATGATAGAAGTCATTGGAAGGTCGACCACTCAAGTCATCAATAAGTTGCGTGGTATTCCACAACTTGAAAAACTTCATACAACTAATGGTACTTGGGATTTAGTTGCTGAAATTAAAACATCAAGTTTACTGGAGTTTGATCTTGTATTACGTGACGTTAGAAGTATCGATGGTGTACTTAACAGTGAGACCAGTATTCTTTTGAGCTCTGTTTAAGCATTGTAAATGTAAGGTTCGATATCAAGGTTACCCGCCTTAACATAAAACATGTTAGAAGATGATGAATTGACTGGAATCATTTCACAATGGGCATGGAGGGAGATATTTAGTGATTTTGAAGTATAACGACAGCAAATGAGGGCTGTAATTTAAAGGGGGCGGTGTCTATTATTAATGAAATATTTAGCTGTGAATATTTCAACACTTCGTAAGCATATCCATGCTAGATTAAGTACACGTAGATATTACGTTAATACAGGTTTTATTTGTTGTTCAATCTTAAAATAATACGTTGTATGTACTTACCCTAAGGCGAATTAAAACAAGATAACCCTGTTAAGCGATAAATAAGCAAACATAATGATGTTAATTATGTAATTGCAAAGGTAAAATTACGTTAATCGTCTCAGCACTCATTTTATATTGTCTAGCAAAAGGTAGTTGAATTTTTATGGATTATTTTGAACAGTTAGGTGTAAGTAGGGGATCAACGACGATCGAAATTAAAAAAGCATATCGAAAACTTGCTAATAAATATCACCCCGATAGGAACGATAGCATTGATGCTAAAGACAGGTTTCAGTTAATTCAACAGGCTTATGATGTTATTTCTGATCCAAAAAAACGCTCATTATATTTAAAGAGTAATTATACCGTTATAACTGACCCGAGAGAAATTGCTGATTCTTTTTGGCAAAATGCTTTAACCTAAATATTTCTTAGCGCTAAATCAATCACTCAATTAAAATTTTAGTTAATCTCTCCATTAGGAAACAGTGAATGCAACTGGAAACAAAATTACCAGATTATTTAACCGATGATTTTTCTATGTATTTGGAAAATATGAACTCATTGGCGGATCCGGAAAATCCTGACTTATTGTCAAATTATCTAACAAACTTATTCGAACAATTAAAGCAAATGCCTTTATTATTTCATGGCATGGCCGACCAACTAGCGATGGCTATTTCAAGCAAGGTAAGAATTGATAGTAAAAATCTTGCAAAAATCGAACTTTCTGTTCCCCCTTCTTGGGATGAAGTAAAACCCTTTGTCGGTGTACATGCAGATGCTCGAACGTGTATAACTGAAATAATGACTCACGCCGAAGGAGACCTAAAAACAGCTATATTGCTGATTCATTTCTTTAATCGCTATGATGCTACACCTTTGAAAGCTGAAGAAGAGGAATATGCACAAGTTGATGATGAACATAATGATTATGACGAGAACTACTAATCTTGATAACACATGATGTTTTATGAGTTTTAGTCTAAGCGCATCAATAAATATAATTAATAATATATAAGCTTTAAGGAGTTATCTTGAAAAAAAATGCATTAATTCTCGCTACTGACATTATTGAACAAGCACAACAAAGTGGAAGACGTGCGGGCACGTCATTAGAAGCTATTGCCTCTGAACAAGGCGATGAAACTATGCTTGCGGTGTTAACAGAAATGGACATTTTAACAGTAGCTAAGATAGTACGAGAGCACGATGCAACCATTCCTTCTATAGCGACATGGTTAATGGATGCAGACTCTATTAAACAGCTATTAAATGTTGAACCATCATATTGGCAAAATATAGATGAAGATCATGTGTTTTGTGCGCAAACAGAAGCACATAGTTTATTAGCACAAATATTTCTCTCTTCTGATGATGAAGAAAAACAATTAGAAGTATTAAACGCAATTGTTGAAGACGATTTTGGTCTTTTATATTTGTCTTTGCCTTTCGTTGGACACGATTTTTCTGAAATAGAGGAAGATGAAGAGCAGACATCTGGAAGTATTGAAGAACTGCTTATGAAAATCAAAACGTTGAACGAAGAAGCTTATCGTGAAGTGATGACGGTTAGTACCAATGGTACACTAGAAAACATTGAAAGTGCATTGAAACAAAATGCGAATAAACAAAGAGTTACTGCGGTTGAAATGGATACTGACGATATGTTTGCGCCACTTTAAGTGCTAAGCAACTAAGTTCGTTAAAGTATTAATTTCGTTTATTTAAATAGTATTACTTTAGATAGTTAATTGATTGGAATTCATGAATGAGAATTGCAGAGTTACGAAATCATCCTTTTTTACTTTTGGTATTAAAAGACGGAGAAAATGAAGGTTATTTTACACCTGGATTTATGCATAAAACTAAGCAACAGTTAACTGATATGTCCTTGAGAATAGCCTCGGATAACCTCTCTATAATTTATGCAGATCAAATAAAAAAAGGCTGTGAAATTGTATTAGGTATGAGCAACCTAGGTTTATTAGAACTTTGTGATAACGATACAGAAAAAGCAAAAGATATTATAAAAAATGAAGGGATTGTTTATTGCTTCAGGGCCGGTTGGGCGAAATATGCTCAATTAAAAAAAGTCTCTCCCTCTTACTTTGAAGAAATTTCCATTTGTAGTTATGCTTTAGCCATTAATGATACCTCTGATATAAGGCTTATGCATAAGGCGATAGCCGATGAGGGCTACCAAAGTGCCAAACTCTTACAGGTTTACAAAAGTATTGCTGCGAATTATTGTGCGAACACACTTCTTATTGATAATGATGAAGAAGTGTTAAAGTTTGAATTACAGAAATTTATTAATACCGCGATTGCTTTATTGTTGATTGATTCAGAAAGAACAGTTTTCACCAGTTCGCTTTATGAACAATTGAACACGTACCTTACTCATACGGATAAAGCATTACTACTGACTAAAATAGCAGTCTGTATTGAGCATTTTACCGATAAACTCTCAATTTTAACTAAAAGTTACCTGCAAGGTATAAATTTATTAGATTTTATTGAATTTAAAGGGATAATTGATCAACAAGAGAATATTGCTATTTATATTCAAGAAATTTTAGAACTACCTATCACTGTTGTTAATGAATTGAATGATGATTTTGATGGTGGTTACGACTTTCATGCTGATGATGAAGATGATATTGCTTATTTAAGGCCAGACGCTCCATAATATTGTTTAAAGATTTCTACAAACAGTATTAATGATATAGCAATAAATACTGTTTGTAGACGTTAGAGTCAGGTTAGATGCCGTAGAGCTTATGTTTGATATATTTTATTAATAAGCTTATGATTTTTTTAGAAAGGATTGTTAATGAATATAATGATGAAAAACTTTTTACATATTGCTTTTTGGGTTTCGGCTAGCCTTACACTAACAGCTTGTTCTTCAATGCCTGAATATCAAAATTTATCTACAGATGCCAACGTTGTTAATGCTAAGAAGAATAGTCCTGAATTATTGCAAGAATTGACTGTCTTTATTGGCGATAATTTAATCTCTAAAGTTTCAGGTAGTTATTTAGAAAATAAAACGCATTCGGTCAGTTTACTTACAAGGGTTAAGTATATTAATGATGAACATCCTGGGTTGACCAAAGGAAAAACTACAGTATTAGGTATGAGTAGTTCAGGCGGCAATGCTGCTTGTTTTAATGATGCTTTGTATCGTGATGATCTCGTTAAGTTTTGTTTATTTGATGTTGAGAAAGATGGTTATTTTGAAATGGGTAGCTTTACGGGAGATGAAACTTACTCACTCAATATTCCATATAATATATTTAGTGATAATAGTCTTACTCCTGAAAAAGGGTATTTCAGAAAGACGATATCCTATAAAGGATTATCAAACGGAAAAATCAATTTCAATTATGCTGAATATTCAGGAAGTATGGTTAAAGCAACATTTAGCCAAGATTTTTCAATCAACAATACCAAAGGTGCTCATATATTATTTAATTTCAAAGGAGCTGAAATTAAAATTAAAAGTGTTGATTTGTTAAATATTACTTATGAAGTTATTAAGCATTTTAGATAGTTTCAATACAGGTTAACTAAAAAAGCCGTAAAATATTAATTTTACGGCTTTTTAGTTTTACAGTTTCATTTAGCTAATACTTAGAAACCACACTGGTTTACCTTTGTTTTTCTCTTTCAACCAGATTTGTAATGGTGCAAAGTAATCAAGTACAGCAGTAGCATTCATTTGCTCACTACCCGTTAAAACTTTGTAAGCTGCTTGCCAAGGTTGACTAGAGCCCATTTCTAACATGGTATTAAGTGCTTTACCGGCTTCTTTAGAATTATAAATTGAACAGCGATGAATAGGATCGGTATTACCCGATATCTCACAAAGCGCTTTATGAAATTCAAACTGTTGAATATGCGCTAAGAAGTAACGGCTGTATGGAACCCCTCCAGGCACATGATATTTTGCCCCGGGATCAAACGCATTCATGTCACGGTCAACCGGTGCCGCAACACCCTGATATTTTTCACGTAATTCCCACCAAGCAGTATTGTAATTTTCTGGTGTAATTTCTCCGGAGTAAACTTTCCAACGCCATTGATCGACCATTAAGCCAAAGGGAATAAATGCTATCTTCTCTAACGCCATTTTCATTAATAGACCAATATCTTTTGATTCATCAGGGATTGTGTCTATTAAGCCAATTTCTTTCAAGTATTTGGGTGTTACCGAAAGAGCAATTGTGTCGCCAATCGCTTCATGGAAACCATCGTTTGCGCTATTTTGAAAGTAAACAGGTTGATTTTTATATGCACGCTGATAAAAGTTATGACCAAGTTCGTGGTGAATTACATTGAACTCTTCACCTGTTTTCTGGATACACATTTTAATGCGAATATCATCTTTTGAATCAAGATCCCATGCTGAAGCATGGCAAACAACATCACGATCTGCAGGTTTAGTGAATAATGAACGTGTCCAAAATGTTTCAGGTAAAGCATCAAAGCCTAATGAAGTGAAGAAAGTTTCAGCTCCTTTTACCATTTTAATTTCGTCATAGTTATTTGCTGCTAATTGCTCAGTTACATCGTAACCTGGATCAGCATTTTCAGGAGCAACTAACTCATAGATATTTCCCCATGACTGTGCCCACATATTACCTAATAAATGCGCAGGGATAGGTTGGTCTTGCGGTACTTTATCTACTCCGTAAGTTTCTCCTAGCTCACTACGAACATAACAATGCAGGTCGTCATATAACGGCTTTACTTGTCCCCATAAACGGTCAAGTTCATTAGCGAAGTCATCAGCAGGCATATCGTAATTTGAACGCCACATTGCGCCTAGGTCTTTATAACCTAGACCTTGAGCGCCTTCATTACCTAATTCAGATTGACGAACAAATAAAGGTTTCATGTCAGGACTTATTGTACGCCAGCCTTGCCACATTTCTAACAACTCTTCGTAATCACGTGAAGTGGCCATCGTAGATGTCATTTCACCGAGGCTTAATTTTTCTCCTGCTTTTGTTGTATAAGACCCCTTACCGTACATACCACCAAGTTCTGAACCAATTTTTGCAAGTTCAGCTGATTTAGCTGAATCTTGAGGCGCAGGCATGACTAAACTCTGTTTTAACGTATTTAATTTTCTCCGTTGCGTTTTTGTAACTTCAGCATCATCAAACTTAGCTGCAGCCATCGCAAAGCGAACACCCGCTTCTGTTGATTTTTGATTCGCTGCTGCAGATAAAGCCGCTGTATCGTCAGTAATGAAATTTGAATAAATCCATTCAGCTCTATTTCCTTCAATACTGAGTGCTATTAATTCTTTTTCAGTATCGATAAGAAAAGTGTCTGCATCTTTTGCCGTTAATGCTTTGCTTGTCTCAGTGGCAGATTTAGGCTCATTGTTAGCTTTGCTATCACCATTACAAGCACTTAGACTTGCTGCAACAAAAATAGCTGCAGTGGTTAATTTAAATGTCAATTTCATAAGTATCCGTTATTGTTTTTATTTGCGCTAAAGTAGCGCCTGAGTTAACGTAATATAAGGTCTTGTATATAGTAGAATGAGACGGGCAACTTGGCAACAGTATTAACTTTTGTCATGCTAGATGCAGAGACTTTATTGTTTTGATATAGTTTACCGCTAGAATTTTACTTAACAATTATATGATTAAAAAAAGGTTATTTAATTTTCTCTTGTCGTTTCAATAATCACATTAATATGTATTAAGTTATCATTAATCTCTTTTGCAATAATAGATTGCTCTTAAGTTGCATTAGCTATTTATGTATTTAAATTACAGACCTTTCCAACAGCCACTGACACATTTTGAAATGTTGTTGCAGTCGCTCTTATTAAACACGGATGTTGATTTTATTTTTGAAGTGATGTGAACCGATGCCTTGAACAATAATCGCACAACTTAATATTACCTGGTGTCATTGTTGTTCAGTTATATTTTTAATAGCAGTGGTAAATGAGACCGCTACTTTTTATAAAAAAACACCAGTAAAATTATTAGACATTATCTAAAGTAGATATAAAAGAGTAATAACAATGAAAGACTATTCAAACGACTACCTTCGAAAAACTGAGATAATAATATGAGTATTAGGTGTCTCTGACTGTTTCTTTTGCATAAAACATTGTAACTCGGTGAGTGAGTGTTCTTATCCTATTGAAATCAATATATAAAAATTGGTTTTTATATTCATTGTTGCGTTATTTCAAACGCTTGTTTAAACTGTCATTAATTGATGATAAATATTTCCATTTACGGTGTAGTTAAAAGGTATCGTTAGCACATGAGTACAAAAAATAAAATTTTAGATGCAGCAGAAAATTTATTCGCAATACAAGGTTTTAATGGCACATCGTTAAGAGAAATAACCAGCCGAGCTGAAGTTAATCTCGCTGCGGTGAATTATCATTTTGGTTCTAAAAAAGAATTAATAAAATCTGTAATGTCGCGCTATATGAATGAACTTTCACCTCGTTTGGAATTGTCACTTGTTAATATATGTGAACAAGAAAACCTGACATTACTTGAAGTTTTTTCAGCTTTTATAGAACCTTTATTATCATTAAATGAATTTAAAGAAAATGGTACGAGTAACTTTTTACAATTGCTCGGCCGAGGTTATTCTGACAGCCAAGGGTTTTTACGTTGGTTTTTAACCACACAATATCCAGGCGTTATTAATAACTTTGTGAAAGCGGTTCAAAAAGCTTATCCAGCGTTAACTACAGAAGAAATGTTTTGGCGTTTGCATTTTACGATGGGAACCGTCGTATTTACGATGTCATCGAGCGATGCTCTAATTGATATTGCAAAAAGTGACTTTGATAAAACGATGGATATTGCAGGTGTTATCAAAAAAGTTATCCCTTATGTGGCTGCAGGTGTTGCTGCACCTTTACTTTAATTCTACTATCCCGTTTTTTAATCTGATATACCAAGATCAGCCTTTGTTATTCTGGCTGATTTAGGTAAAGTAACAATATCAAAAAATTATTATTTTAAAGCGTGTTTATGGGTCCAATTATGTTAGATGTGCTTGGCACATCTTTAACGGTAGAAGACAAAGAGCTTCTGCAACATCCTCTTGTCGGCGGGTTAATTTTATTTACCCGTAATTATGAATCTCCTCAGCAAATCGCTCAATTAACCGCAGATATTCGTCGCGCTGCAAATAAACCGCTCATTATTGCTGTTGATCACGAAGGTGGTCGAGTTCAACGTTTTCGTGATGGATTTTCTTTGATCCCTGCTATGGGGAAAATCTGGAACTTTGCTGATAAAAATGTCATTAACGCTCAAGCGTTGGCAAAGCAAAGCGCAATACTCATGGCATTAGAAGTTCAAGCTGTGGGGATTGATATTAGTTTTGCCCCTATTCTTGATATTGATGATATAAGTGCGGTCATTGGTGATAGAGCTTTCCATAAAAATCCAGAAATTGTTTGTCAGCTAGCCACTGCTTTTGTTGACGGGCTTCATCTTGTTGGTATGAAGGCTACGGGTAAACATTTTCCGGGCCATGGCAGTGTAGAAGCTGATTCACACACCGCTTTACCGATCGATCCACGTTCAAGAGAGGAAATATTTTCACTTGATATGTTGCCTTTTAAAAAGCTAATTAAAACTAATAAAGTTGATGCATTGATGCCAGCGCATGTTATTTTTCCTGACATTGATAGTGAAGCGGTTGGCTTTTCCCCTTTCTGGCTAAAAGATGTTTTACGCGAAGAACTCGGATTTAATGGGGTTATCTTTAGTGATGACTTATCGATGGAAGGTGCTGCATGTGTTGGTGGTTATGTTGAACGTGCTGAAGCGGCGCAGCAAGCAGGCTGCGACATGCTCCTATTGTGTAATAATAGAGATGGTTGTATTGATGTTATTGATAATGCGAATATTATTATTGAAGAAAAAAGTAATCAACGCTTGTTAGGGCTATTAAAAAGTTCAACAAGTGGTTTGAATGAGTTAAAAGAAAATCCTCATTGGCAGCATGCTCGCCAAGTATTAGCTGAGTATATATAAATAATTTCAAGTGAATAAAAATAATAATAAAAGAGACATATATGAAGTTAACTAAACAAAGTTTTATTGTGCTGGCACCAGTACTCGCGTTTGCATTTTACTTTTTGTTGTTATGGATGGGGTTAGCAGAAAAGCCTGCAACAGCGGCTGCTATAACGTTATTAACCGTTATTTGGTGGGTGAGTGAAGCCATTCCTATTCCTGCTACCTCTTTAGTTCCTTTTGCTTTATTACCTATGTTCGGTGTGGTTGACCATAAAACTGTCGCTTCATCATTAGGTAGTCACGTTATCTTGTTGCTAATGGGCGCATTTATGTTGTCAAAAGCGATTGAAAAAAGTGGTGCTCACCAAAGACTTGCTGTTTATATGGTGAGGTTAGTGGGGGTATCAAGTGGTCGCCGATTAGTCTTTGGTTTTATGTTGGCCTCTGGTTTATTAAGCATGTGGATATCGAATACGGCAACGACGTTAATCATGCTTCCTATTGCATTAGCTATTCTTGCTCATGTTGACAACAAAGATCTTAAAGTTGCTCTTATCTTAGGTATTGCCTATGCGGCATCCGTTGGTGGGATCGGCACGCCGATCGGAACGCCGCCTAATGTGATCTTTATGGGCATTTATGAAGAGCATACTGGTCGTGAATTTGGATTTTTGTCATGGATGAAAATAGGTGTTCCCATTGTTCTAATCGCTTTACCCATAATGGCTTGGTGGTTAACAAGAAATGTGAAACTTGAGCAAGAGATAAAACTACCAGAGCAGGGTGAATGGAGAATTGAAGAAACGAGAACACTTTGGGTGTTTGGTTTAACGGCATTGGCATGGATCACCCGTAAAGAACCTTTTGGTGGTTGGAGTGACTTCTTAGATATTCCTATTGCAGGCGATAGCACCGTTGCATTATTTGCTGTCGTGTTAATGTTCTTAATTCCCAATGGAAAAGGTTCGCGTCTACTGGACTGGGAAACAGCAAAAACCATTCCTTGGGGAATGTTGTTACTGTTCGCAGGTGGTATTGCTATTGCTAAGGGCTTTGTTGCTTCAGGACTCAGTCAAATTTTAGGGGAGTGGTTGTCTTCATTAGCTAACTTACCCGTCATTGCCATGCTATTAACTATCTGTTTAGTGGTGACTTATCTAACAGAAATCACCAGCAATACTGCAACAGCAACCTTACTTATGCCTATTTTGGCGGTAGCTGCTGTATCTGCAGGTTATGACCCTATGGTGTTGATGATTCCTGCTGCTATGTGTGCAAGTTGTGCGTTTATGTTACCTGTTGCAACCGCACCTAACGCAATAGCTTATGGTACAGGTGAACTTGAAATTAAAGATATGGTGAAAGAAGGGGCCATATTGAGTTTGTTCTTGTCCTGTTTAATTGCAGTTGTGTGTTATTTTTTTCTATTCTAAGCCTATTTTTAAGACGGTTAAAAAAAAAGGGTCTGAACTTTAGATCCTTTTTTTGTCATAGCATTGCTCTATTTTATTCACACTATTACTTATGGCGTTGTTAACATTAAGCCCAACATACCGAGTGTAAAACCTAATACCGCGCCCATTGGTGGAGCCCAATGTTTTTCAAGTTTTACTTGAGGTGCCAAGTCTTGAAATATTGAATAGAGAATACCACCAGAAGCGAAAAGCATAACAGCCCCAATAATTTCGGGGGATTCAGATAGCCATAAATAGCCTGAAACCGCCGCTATAGGACCGAGAATTGCCATTAAAGCAAACGTAATAATAATCTTTTTAGGTTTATAAGCTGAATATTCGTTTAATTCACGATAAGCACTAAAACCTTCAGGTAAGTTTTGTAACGCGATTAAACCTGCAAGTAAGTATGCGTTGCTACTTCCTGTTGCGAATGCCGCTCCAAGTGCTATTGACTCTGGAATAAAATCGGAGAGCATTGCAGCAAGTTGACTAGCGGGTGTATCTATTTTTTTAAGATAAATATCAAGCGCCATAAAGCTAGCTCCACCCACTATAAACCAAATGCAAGCAGGTATTATATTAAGACTTTTTATGCCCTCTGGCACCAAAACCAAGGCCACGGCTGACAAAAGGGCACCGCCTCCAAAAGCCAATACACTATGTCTTAATTCTTGTTCAAGCCATTCACTTGCAATTTTTTCAAAACAGGCAATTAATGCGCCTAATGGCATAGCCAAACCGGCGAGAAAAGTCGTTACAATTACGGTAAACAACAAAGACATTCGTTGATCCTTTAAGGGAGGTAACGCTTCATTAAGAGGCTACGGTTTTGATAAATAAGGTCGATAAATTCCTAAAAATATTTTAAGAATTTATCATTTGACCATTTCATTTATATAAGTAATCTCGTTGTTTAAATACTTCTTTTATCAATAAGGCGAGCAAGTAAAATAACCGCTAAAGCACCGGTAAATCCACTATAAACAGCAATCATCATTTGTGGCATTGTATACCCAAAAAATTGCCAATTAATATCTCCACAATCACCTGTTGCTTCAAATAATGAAGGTAACCATTCATGTAGGGGAGCCCAATTTGGAAAGTTAGGCACAAATTCACAAGAGTATAAAAATGACAAAGTGGCCGACTGAATTTCGACATGCTCTAAGGCAATTAATAAGCCCCATATAGCGCTCAGCCCCCACAACGAATAGGCGAGCATACGTACAATGATATTCTTATTACCAAGACTTCCCAAAACACCCGCAAAGAATATTCCCCAAATCGCGGTTCTTTGATAGATACACATAATGCAGGGAGCTAATCCCATAACGTACTGGAAATAAAGTGCAGATAGCTCGAGGCATAAAGCAGTAAAAGCAAGTAACTGCCAAGCGCGTGTACTTTCGGATAAATTACTTAAAAACTTCAAAAGTTGTCCTTAAATGTTGTTTAAAATTGATGAGTGATGTTGCCATATATTTTTCTATAGGCATATAAAAAGCGCCACATGGGCGCTTTTTATATGTTTCAGCACTCGATATTATCTCTAGTGTCCTGAGGGTGAGGGTGAAGAAACACCATCTTTTTCACTATGATGTATAATTAAACCAGACTTATAATAATCTTGTGTTTTTTCTTCTAAATGACCTGAATAAATAGCAATAAAGCCTACGGTACTTAATACGATGGTATATGGCAGTGCCATAATAACCATACGTCCATAAGATAAACGAACTAAAGGCGCTAATGCAGAGGTTAATAGGAATAAGAAAGCAGCTTGTCCGTTTGGTGTTGCGACACTTGGTAAATTAGTACCCGTGTTAATGGCAACAGCGAGTAGGTCAAATTGATCACGAGTAATAGTTCCAGCGGTTAATGCTTTTTGTATTTCGGTAATATAAACGGTTCCCACGAAGACGTTATCACTTACCATCGAAAGTAAGCCATTCGCTATATAGAACATCACTAACTGCATAGTTCCTTCGTATGTTAATACCCAGGTAATTACAGGCGTAAATAATTGTTGGTCAATAATGACAGCAACTATAGCGAAAAATACAGCTAATAGGGCAGTAAAGGGCAATGCTTCTTCAAAGGCATGACCAATTTGGTGTTCTTCGGTTACGCCAGTGAATACTGTAGCAAGTATTATAACGGATAAACCAATTAATCCGACAGGTGCTAAATGAAGTGCTAAACCTACAATTAACCAAACAGCGATAACACCTTGCATGATTAGTTTTACGTTATCTCGTTTAGAGCGTTTCTTACTTTCTTCAAGGTCAAAATCGTTTAATACTTTATGAACATTTTCCGGTAAGGCAACTCCGTAGCTAAACCATTTTAGTTTTTCTAACGCAAGACAAGTCAGCATACCTGCAAAAAATACAGGGATTGTTACAGGCGACATACGAATGGCAAATTCAACAAATTCCCAACCCGCTTGTTGACCGATAATTAAATTCTGTGGCTCTCCAACAATGGTACAAACACCACCTAAAGCAGTACCCACACCAGCATGCATTAACAAGTTACGTAAATAACCACGGAACTGTTCTAAATCATCTCGAGAGTAATCAACTAACTCATGATCACTGGTATGGTCATGTTCATGATGTGAAGCTTTACCCGAAGCAACCTTGTGATAAACCGAGTAGAAGCCAATGGCTACACTGATAATTACTGCAATTACCGTTAGCGCATCTAAGAACGCAGATAGAAACGCGCCTGAGAAACAAAACAGTACAGATACCAGCATTTTAGAGCGTATTTTAGTGACTATTTTGGTGAATAAGAAAAGAAGTAAGTCTTTCATAAAGTAAATACCTGCCACCATAAATATTAGCAGTAGTAATACTTCAAAATTAACAATCATTTCATGCATTATTTGACCTGGTGTAGTCATACCTATAACTACGGCCTCAATAGCAAGTAAGCCACCCGGCTGAAGAGGGTAACATTTTAACGCCATCGCTAAGGTAAAAATAAATTCTATAACTAATGCCCAACCCGCGGTATAAGGGTCAACGTAAAAAAAGAGGATGGGATTAATGACTAAAAACGAGATTATTGCAAGTTTGTACCATTCCGGCGAATTGCCAAGAAAGTTTTTATAAAATGCACTCATGAAAGTTTGTTGCATAATTTACCTATTTACCTATTTAATAATATGACGAATTGTGTCTCGCCTTGAATGAATCTTGTTTTTATTATAATTTTATAATTAATATTAGTTTAAGCGCTATTGTTAGCCTTGTAAATAATCTATATTTATATAGTGAGTTTTCACTCAATTTTAAAAGAGTTACAATCATTTTTTAATAATTTATAACAGAGTATTGAATGAATATTCTCAGTATACTGCCCAGTGATACAATTAAGGTATGTTAACTTAAAGGTACTTTGAAGTAGATGCAAAGAATTTATTACTGATTTAGTTAAACACAAAAAAATTTTGGTTTAATCATCCTGTAAGTTGAAAAATAGTTTAAAACCAGTGAGGTTTTATGCTTTTATATTTTCATTAGATATTATTGTTGTATGTACTTCGCCAAGATCAGGAGATTGTAAGATTGAACTCATTAACAGATAAAACTATAGAATGTCCTTACTGCGGTGAGACAATTAGAGTATTAATAGATCCATCAGATATTGAACAACAGTATATTGAAGATTGCCAAGTATGTTGTAAGCCCATTAGCTTTTTGATTTCTGAAAGTCTGAAGGGCGATCTTATCGTGAATGTTTTTAGTGAAGACGAATCATTTTAATTTAGTAGAATTTTATAACGTGAGTGACTTTATTTACAAAGGTATGTTCATTTAACTTTATATCTTTTATCCTAACAATGATGAGCGGTATGAATCGATATTACTTTCTCAATAATAGCTTAACTATTATTAATGTTAGGATGTTGAAGTTAGGTCCAAGGTTATTCTAATCGATACGGGATACTAAATTCCCTCCCTCCCATTGTATTTATTTAATAAACACTTTTGCCTCATAAATAGGCCATATAAAATATAGAGAATTAGGTGAAAAATTCAAATACAGAATTTGCAATAAGCTTTAGGTTTAATCGCTTAGATAAAATGCAAGCTTTTACACTTGAACGAGAAATTGCGGGTTCTACATGTGAAGATCACATAGAAGATCATTGCTATATTGTTTGTGTACCTTTATCCAATTATAATTTTGATGATATAAATGACTATTATGTTCGACAAAGAGTTGAGCTCAAAGACTGTGATATTCTTGTCAGGGTATCTTCCAATTTTGGTACAAAAATTTTCGATATACCTTTAATAGTAAACCGCATGCTTAAGTATATTGATTGCAAGTTAACCTTTTCTTTTACAGTTTTATAATTACTTTGGCTAAGCTAATCAAACGGCTATAAACCTTAATGCGCCAACGATAATTGTTACTGAACGAGCTGCAGATATTGAACGAGGTCGAGACACACTGCCTCTCTAATGCTGGGGTGATTAATGTGCCTAACTTAAAAAAAACAACGTTCTAACCGATCAAGTCGAAAAATATGATGAGAGAAAAGGAGATATTCTCTTATAAACTTAAGTACGTCAAATTTTGGGCTATTTCAACAAACATCAGGTAAAAATTAAGTGCTAGCTTAATATTACTTTTTATAAAGTGTGTTCGTTATTGCCTTGCAGAGATAAAAATTAATGGTAAAGTATCTTCTTATCATGGGGTGTATACGAGCGCGTTGTATAACAACCAACTTAAGCTGGCGCTAAACATGTTGCTGTTTCGTTCCCTAAATTTTCAGCCCATTTATGGGGGCCTTATACGCAAAAGAGTTGTATTTATGAACATTACATTTATTGGTGAACTGGTTTTTTATTCTATGTTCATTGTTGGAGCCTTAAGCTATTACTTAGGCAAGCGTAAAACAACAGCACCTAAAGTTACCGCATTAATTGGTATTGTGTTATGTATTATACCTCCTCTTAATCTCGCTTATCTTATTGTCTTAATGTTAAAAAATGATATTGTTGCCGATTCAAATATTGAAACTTCTGTTTGATTTTACTCATAACAAGCTGCCAAGTTAGGACAAAAATCATTATTTTTTACGTTGTTAAGCATTTAGTTAACTGATACTTACCACTTACTGTGGAAATATTTACCGAAGAGGGACTGATGTTAAAATCTATTCATCATGTAGCTATAATCTGTTCTGATTATGAGAAGTCAAAATATTTTTATACGATTATTTTAGGGCTAGAAATCATTGAAGAAAATTATAGGGAAAGCAGAAGTTCTTATAAACTCGATTTGAAATTGCCTGATGGTGGTCAAATAGAGTTGTTTTCTTTTTCTAAATCACCTGAGAGACCGAGCTATCCTGAAGCTTTAGGTTTAAGGCATTTAGCCTTTTCTGTTGATTCGGTGGAATCAATGTCAGATTATTTATTAACAAAAAATATTGCGGTAGAACCCATTCGAATTGATGAATATACCAATAAAAAGTTTACATTTTTTAATGATCCAGACGGTTTGCCATTAGAATTATATGAGCAAGTTGGTATATAAACCGTCATAAAAAAGACAAATAACAGTTGGCTTTTGCATTTTTAGCTAACTATTTTTCGCCGCTTAGTATGGCGTTAACTGTATCGGAGGTTTTGTGAAGTATTTTGCATATGGTTCAAACATGTCACTTGTCAGGCTCAAAGAGCGGGTGCCAAGTACGATAAAACTTGAAATAGTAACGCTTAAAAATCACCAGTTACGTTTTAATATGAGCGGTAATGATGGTTCAGGTAAGTGCGATTCTTTTGAAACCAATAATAGCGAAGACCTTGTAATAGGTGTTCTCTTTGAGATAAACGAAAATGAAAAAGTAATTTTGGATCGAGCCGAGAGTTTAGGAACTGGGTACAGTGAAAAATTGGTCTTCGTACAGAATTACTCGGGTGAGATCTTTGAGGCCCTAATATATTGTGCAATTAAAATAGACGCTTCATTAAAACCTTATTCTTGGTATCTTAATCACGTTATCATTGGCGCTAAGGAAACAAAATTACCTGCGGAATATCTTGCTGTCATTGAGTCTGTTGAGTGTATAGAAGATCTAAATAAAAATCGAGAAGCCAAAGAGCGTGAAATGTACAGGTAAGTTTTGGATATGCTAAAAATTGGAATCGAACCTTTAATTTTTATAAAATGAATGGCTTCACTTTTACGGGGCAAAGATTAAAGATTTGCTTGTAATCTAAATCTAAATCTAAATATACATTTAATTAGCCTTTAAATAGGCGTTAAACTTTTGGCAAGCATCATTGTTTGTTAATTTTATTTAAATAGTTAGCTCACGATTTAACGCCACTTAAACATCAGCTATTAAGACAAACTCCCATTAAACGTGGTGTAAAAAAGAGTCTGAAATGTGAGGTTTCGTTAACTCACTTTTTTTGGAATAACATAGAATTTCTGTGATTAATATTAGTCACAAAATAAAACATCAGTTTGATTGAATAAATTCAAATCATTAATAATAAGCTTACGTGCCTTTTCCATACTTATCGCTTCAAAACGTATTTTTCCGCCTTGAGCTAATTGACCTAACTTGGCGGTATCAAGCGATATCACCGAGCCAATTTTAGGATAACCACCAATAGTTTGTCGGTCATTCATCAATACAATTGGCTGGCCGTCTTTAGGAAGTTGCACCGCACCACTACAAATACCCTCTGATAGAATCCCATCAATATCACAAATGATTTTTGGCCCTTCTAAACGATATCCCATCCGGTCATAACTTTTACCCACTTTATATTCGCTTGAATAAAATAATTTTTGCTGAAAGGAAGAGAAATGCTGGTGTTGATAACTAGGTATAATACGTAAGCGTAATTCGTTACAGTATTTAGGCTGATCCTGCTCTGATAGTTTGACTAATCTAGCATGGGTTGTAGTTTCACATGGGAGTATATCGTTTACCGATAATTTTGTACCTTTTAAGCCACCAATACCTTCACGACAAACGGTTGAACTACTCCCAAAACTCGGTGTTATATCAAAACCACCATCAACAGCAAAATAACTTCGAACACCTTCGTTAGTGTGGCCTAGCTCTATTAAATCACCGGCTTGCACTTTATAGCTGCGCCATAACTCTTTTATTTGGCCGTTAATAGTTAAAGGCATTTTAGCGCCTGTTACGGCAATAACAGTATCAACTTGAGCAATTACAGCAAAACCGCCCACACTCACTTCAATAGCACTCACAAACAGGTTATTGCTGCATAACCTGTTTGCCCAGTGAAATGCTTGCTTATCGATTGGGCCACCATTGGTTAACCCCATATGAAAAGCGCCAAAACGACCTTCATCTTGAATGAGACTTAACACCCCAGATCGTTTAACAATAAAACCTAAACGTATATTTGATTTACCTAAGGACGAATTAATATTGCTAATCATACGTTGTACCTAAAACACCACCTAGTGACGAAAATTCATCTCTGGAAATAGCTTTAAATTTAACGCGATCACCAACTTGTACTGGCATATTTGGATTATTATTAGCGTTAAACATCTCTACAGGACAAAGACCAATAATATTCCAGCCGCCGGGAGAAGTACTTGGATAAATAGCTGTTTGTCTATCAGCTATAGCAACGGCGCCCTTAGGTACTTTCATTCGAGGAGTGTTTAACCTTGGCATCGCAATACGCTCATCGACTTCACCTAAATAAGCAAAACCAGGGGCAAAACCGATAGCGTATACGCGATATTCTTGTTGCTGATGAATAGAAATTATTTTTTCAATTGGCAAATTTGTATGTTTCGCGATGACCGTTAAATCTGGACCTGATTCAAGAGCATAATAAACAGGCAACTCGATTAATTGGCCTTGATTATCAATATTTATTGCTATATTTTTTAATAACATACGTAGTTTATTAGCTACCAGATGATGGTCAGTTTCAAGTAAATTAAAAACGACTAATATCGAAGTGTAAGAAGGTATTACATCAATAAGCCAATTGCTCATTTCCTGCTTAATCAGCAACTGTGCCCGATGAACTTTAGCGGTGACTTCTTCACTAATTTTTTCGGAAAAATAAATAATTAAACTATTCTCACCGGCAATTTCTATATTAATCTCGGGTGACATTAGCTAATAAGTTCCCTAATCGCTTCTATTGCTCGCACGCCTTCAATATTGTCACCGTGAACACATAAACTGTCCACTTTAAGATATAAGCGTTCACCGCTAATAGTCATTACACTACTTTGCTCTTTTAAAAGTTTTACTTGCGCAAGCATTTTTGCTCTATTGTGCACCGCGCCTATTTTGCTGCGTGACAATAATGTGCCATCATCGTTATAACATCTATCGGCAAAAGCTTCAGTCAGTATTTCTATGTTAAAATTTTGAGCTTGAGCTCGATGCTCTTCAATAGAGGAGGTGGCCTGTATCATTAATTTTAATGGTTTGTGATACTGTTCAAGTGCGGTCAATATTGCTTCACGCACTTCAACGTTTGCCATCATATCGTTATACAGAGCACCATGAGGCTTTACATAGCTAAGCTCAACATCTAAAGATTGTGCGACACCGTCAATTGCCGCTACTTGATATAAAACCAAAGCAATAATTTCTTCTTTAGAGCATTGTATTGATCGACGGCCAAAACCAACCAAATCAGGATAACCAGGATGCGCACCAACACTG
>Ga0209712_10000735_pt1 | contig 28366 bp, 26 predicted proteins | sample ArcOceMetagenome_FD_187443 | JGI IMG/M metagenome (GOLD analysis project Ga0209712, IMG submission 187443) | Marine eukaryotic phytoplankton communities from Arctic Ocean - Arctic Ocean - Greenland ARC118M Metagenome (SPAdes) (version 2) | ecosystem: Environmental > Aquatic > Marine > Oceanic...
ATTTTAGCATCCTGCAAGTCGCGAGAGCGCACAAGTACATCGTCGCCTTGTCGCCTTACCAAAGTGACTTCAGCCTCGCGCAAGCGATCCTCTTCGCCGATAACAAGAACACGGTTGTTGCCACTCAGGGCACTGGCAGGCAATCGGGCCACCCAATTCAAGGCCGGTTCAGTAATATCTACAGTGACAAAGTCCCCCGGGCGCAGACCCTTGGCGTTTTGCAAACTAGCAAACAACAAACGGCCCGTAAGTCCCTCGCCCACCACGGCCGCTTCGCGGGTTAATGCCCCTTCAGTCTTCAACTCAGCACCCAAAACATCCAACGTCACAGAAATCTTTGCCTGCCGCAGCTGGCCATTGTCATCCAACAAACGGCGATGCTGGGAGGTACTGACGCGCAACGCTACCTCCAGCGCCAAAGGGTCGACAAGTTGTCCAATCCGTTCGTTATTGGCCACTGTGCCACCCTGTAGCACAGTTACATTCGCCAAAGCCCCAGCGAACGATGCCCGCAATACGGTGTCACGCAAATTGCGTTCCGCTTCCACACGTGAAATTTCCACGCGCATCACCCGCGCAGTCGCTTGATCCAGGCGCGCTTCAGCTGATTGAAAGGATTGTCGACGCGCCAAAATGGCTTGTTTTGATGAAGACGCAGCAAGCTCCGCGGTCTCAACCGAAGCTTCGGTGCCAACACCGCGCGCCACAAGGTTTTGTTGCCGTTCCAGCGCCTTGAGTCTCAGTGCAGCTATATCTTGCGCAGCTGCGACCTCATCTTTTGCCAGGTCCAGCGCGCGCGTCGCTTCGCGCAAATCGGCCTGCGCATCCGCCACATCTGCCTCAACCAAGTCCAAATCCGTTTGAGCGTTTGACGGGTCAATTCGCAACAAAACATCGCCTTCTTTGACCAATCCACCATTTTGAAAATCTGGATGCAGCTCAATCACAGTACCGCCAACCGCCGAGCGAATGTCGAGGCTTCTTTGGCTTTGCACTTCGCCAAACACCTGCAAAATTGGGGTTTGCGACCCGGCCTCAAAAGGTACGACGTTAACCGCGAATACGCGTTCACGACCCCCATCGCCCCGACGGCCACCATCATCTTTAGCCTCAAGAGCCGAGCGCACCATCATAGCCGCAAAGCCAAACAGCGCCAAAGTTGACGCCAACAAGAACAAACCCATCAAACTCTTGCGTAAAAACCGCATCAGCCACATTCCTTAAACTTCGTTAGAGTTGTTGTAGGGCAAAGTTTTTGCCTGTCACTAAAATTAAATGCAGAATCTCATTTTCGTCGCAAATGCTCGTCGAGTCGCGGCATGATTTCAACAAAATTACACGGTTTATGTCGCATATCCAACTGCTTGACCAAAATCTCATCCCAGGCATCTTTACAGGCCCCAGGGCTACCAGGCAGCGCGAACATATATGTGCCATTGGCCACACCGCCTGTTGCACGGCTCTGAATGGCCGATGTGCCTATTTTTTGCATGGAAACAATAGTGAAGACTGTGCCAAAAGCATCTATCTCTTTTTCATATACATCGCGATGGGCCTCAACGCTAACATCTCGGCCCGTGAGACCTGTCCCGCCCGTCGAGATCACCACGTCAATTTGCGGATCCACGGACCAGCGGTGCAGCTGATCAGAAATGGCTTGTCGATCATCGCAAACAATATCGCGTGCCGCCAAGACGTGCCCAGAGGCCTCAAGCCGCGCGACCAGAGTATCTCCGGACTTGTCATCGCTCAAGCTGCGCGTGTCTGAAACCGTAAGCACGGCAATACGCACCGGGACGAAATCACCGTTTGAGATGGTCTGTGTCATTTAAAGTTCTCCTACGGCATACTCACGCAGCCATGCTTTCAAAGCCAACAAATCTTGCCAGGCCTGTTTCTTTCCAGCCGGTTGGCGCAGTAAGTTGCTGGGGTGAACCATCGGCAAAACGGGAAGGCCAAGGCTTTCGTGCCATTGTCCACGCAGCTTGTTAATACCGCGTTTATCCAAAATCGCCGAACAGCTGGTATTGCCCACGCAGATCAAAACATCTGGAGCTGCAAGCGCCACATGACGGCGCACAAAGGGCATCATCATTGCAATTTCTTCGGCCTTAGGCTCTCGGTTTTGCGGCGGGCGCCAAGGGATCACCGTGCCGATATAGACATTTTCAGCCCGGTTGAGGCCAATCGCAGCCAACATTTTATCCAACAACAGACCGGCTGGGCCAACGAAGGGCAGGCCATGTAAATCTTCTTCGCGGCCCGGCGCTTCGCCGAGAATCATCACCCGCGCGCCTGGAATCCCGTCGCTGAACACCAAGTTGCGCGCACCGCGTTGCAACTCGCAATGAGGGAAATCCTGCAAAGCCTGTTTCAGCCCTGCCAAATCCTGCGCCGCGGCCGCAGAATTTTCTGCGATTACAACAGGATCCAAGGCCACAGCCGCCGTGATGCCGGGCGCAGAAACAACGGTCGTTACAACAGGCTTAGGCTTTTCAGCAAGCACGCCGTAGCGATCAATCGGCGCATCGCCAATCGCATCTACTGCGCCCAGCTCCGCCTGCCATTCCAATGCCGCCCGCGCCATATGCCAATTCATCTGTTCCATCTGGTCAAACTAAGCCTATCTGCGAGGAAGGTAAATCTCTCAATCTTGCCCTGTAATCGGAGCAAATTTACCGCCCCCAGGCATCAATTCACGATTCCTTATCTGGAACCCTTGCCGTGGGACGTCTCTCTTTCTATAAAACGCCAACCGGAGAGGTCGACATGCAACTTCAGCATCTATTGGGGATAGAACCCCTACACCCCCAACAAATTATCGAGATTTTGGATTTGGCTGATCAATATGCCAATCGTAACCGCTCTTCATCGCGCACCAGCGATATGCTGGCGGGGTGCACCCAAATCAACATGTTCTTTGAAAACTCAACCCGCACGCAGGCCAGCTTTGAGATTGCTGGCAAGCGGTTGGGCGCCGATGTGATGAATATGGCTATGCAGGCCAGCTCAATCAAAAAAGGTGAAACCTTGATTGATACGGCTCTCACCCTCAATGCTATGCATCCCGATTTACTTGTGGTGCGTCATCCGCATTCTGGCGCTGTCGATCTCTTAGCTCAAAAGGTCAATTGTGCCGTGCTCAATGCCGGTGACGGCAGGCATGAACATCCGACCCAAGCGCTTTTGGACGCATTGACCATTCGGCGTTCCAAAGGCAGATTACACCGTCTAAACATTGCGATTTGCGGCGATATTACCCATAGTCGCGTGGCGCGCTCAAATCTGATTTTACTAGGAAAAATGGAAAATCGCATTCGCCTTGTGGGTCCCGCAACACTCATGCCTGCAGGCATTGGCGAGTTTGGTGCCGAGGTCTTTCATAACATGGAAGAAGGCCTGAAAGATGTCGATGTGGTTATGATGCTGCGTCTACAGCGTGAGCGTATGGATGGGGGCTTTATCCCATCTGAGCGCGAGTATTACCATCGTTACGGCTTAGATGCAGCCAAGCTCAGCCATGCAAAGCCCGATGCCATTGTGATGCATCCCGGCCCAATGAACAGAGGCGTCGAGATTGACGGCGACATCGCCGATGACCTGAGCCATAGCGTCATCCAAGAACAAGTTAAAATGGGTGTGGCCGTGCGTATGGCGGCAATGGACATTTTAATGCGCAACAGGCGGCAAAACCGACAAGAGGCGCAGGCATGAGTCCGCTCCATGCCCCGCGCTGTCACAGGAGATTGTGTGTATCATGAATGAACCTAAAGACCCGCGCATGTCCGGCAAAATCGCCATGTATGTCTTGATCTTCATCGCAGCCTTGACGGGCCTCATGATCTGGGTGGCAGGATGACATCTCTGCGCATCACCAATGTTCACCTAATCGATCCCGAAGGGCAAACCGTCCAATTGGGCAGCCTTACCATCAAAGATGGCCACATCGCAGCAGATGATCCCGCCGCGCCAGAGCTGGATGGCCAAGGCAAGTATTTGGCCCCCGGCATCGTCGATATTGGGGCAAAAGTCTGTGAGCCTGGCGAGCGCCACAAAGAAAGTTTCCGATCAGCTGGCCTGGCGGCCGCAGCCGGAGGAGTCACCACATTGGTGACACGACCAGACACGGCCCCCGCCATCGACAGCCCCGAAACCCTAGAATTCGCCAGCCGTCGCGCGCAGGCCACCTGTGTCGTGCGTACCTACCAAATGGCCGCACTGACCAAAGGGCGTTTGGGTCGCGAGATGACCGAAATTGGCTTTTTGCTAGACGCAGGCGCCGTAGCCTTCACCGATTGCGATGCTGTCGTCACGGACACCAAAGTTTTGTCGCGTGCCTTAACATATGCGCGGCAACTGGGCGCTTTGGTAATCGGCCATCCGCAAGATCCCGGCCTGTCTAAAGGGGCAGCCGCCACATCCGGCAAATTTGCCACGCTGCGCGCAATCCCGGCGGTCTCCGCTATGGCGGAACGGCTTGGGCTGGAACGTGATCTCGCGATGGTTGAGATGACCGGCGCAAAATACCATGCAGATCAAATTTCTACGGCCCTCGCCTTGCCAGCTTTGGAGCGCGCCAAACAACAAGGTTTGGATGTGACCGCCGGCGTTAGTATTCACCATTTGACCCTAAATGAATTTGACGTGGCCGACTACCGCAGCTTTTTCAAAGTCAAACCGCCTCTGCGCTCTGAAGAGGATAGGCTTGCTATGGTTGCGGCCTTAGCCTCGGGGCTCATTGATATTATCAGCTCGATGCACACACCGCAGGATGAGGAATCAAAACGCCTGCCCTATGAGCAAGCAGCTTCGGGCGCGGTGGCGTTGGAAACCTTACTGCCTGCAGCCTTGCGCCTCTATCACGCGGAACAACTAACCCTGCCACAACTGTTCCGTGCTTTGTCTTTGAACCCCGCCAAACGTTTGGGACTTCCCAGTGGCAGCTTAGCCGACGGTACTCCTGCAGATTTGATCCTATTTGACCCCAATGCCCCCTTCGTGCTGGATCGTTTCAAGCTACAATCAAAATCCAAAAATACACCTTTTGATGGCCAACGCATGCAAGGCCGGGTTCTTGCCACCTTCGTGCAGGGAGAGAAAGTTTATCAAAGATGATGCCTGATTTCGTAACTCCCCCAATGATACTCGTGATCTGGGCCTTGTCTGGCTATTTGCTAGGGTCAATTCCCTTTGGCATCATTGTGGCTGGCGTGATGGGGCTTGGTGATCTGCGCCAGATCGGCTCTGGCAATATTGGAGCCACCAATGTGCTGCGCACCGGTTCCAAAACCGGCGCAGCACTGACCTTGATTGCCGATGCGGGCAAAGCCGGAATCGCAGTACTTTTGACCCGAGCCCTAGCCGCCGAAGATGCGGCGCAATTGGCAGGATTTGCGGCTTTCTTTGGCCATTGCTACCCGATTTGGTTGAAATTTCGAGGTGGAAAAGGCGTGTCAACATTCTTTGGCCTGCTCTTCGCTTTGGCTTGGCCCGTCGGCATAGCCGCCGGCGCCACATGGCTGATAACAGCGGCACTATTTCGGTATTCAAGCCTTGCCGCTCTTATAACTGCGGTTCTTACGCCAGTATTTATGATTATTTTAGAATTAAATCATTTATTTACGCTGGAAATCTCTCTTGCCCTTCTGATTTTTTGGCGCCACAAAGAAAATATTGTGCGGCTATTTTGCTCGCAAGAGAGCAAAATTGGGAAAAAGTAAATTTAAGATTGAATTAAAATATCATTTACTGACGCAATTAAGATCTGTTTTTCGAGGTATTTTACCTTCAGCGGTCGGGCCAGCCGGTCCAAATTTTGGTTTTACATGCTGTATTTGTTGATAGCGAGCATCGTTTTGTCAGTGATCGATAGTTTCATTTGGAGCATCATGCATATCGAGTCTCTCAGCAACTTGTTCAACCCAGCGACATTAATTCCATGCATCTGGATCACGGCACGTAGGTTGCATGATGGCCATCGATCCGGATGGTGGCAAATTGCAGTGAGGCTCTTTGGGATTCCAGCTGTTGCGAGTGTCGTGACGTAGTCGGTTCCACTCATGATCGCAGACCAGATTGCCTTTGCCGTTGTGATCATTGCCTTGCTGGTGTGGTTTGTGCCCCAAGGCACCTACGAAGACGGCGGCAGCGCCCAGCAGTATAAAATCAATTTTTAATTATTTGAGTCCTATTTCATCAGCTAAATCAACTCGTGCAAAACCTTTACACCAACCACATTCAAAATACGTATCGCCACCTATAAAATTTGTCCTTAAAATAAGTAAAACCTGACGAACCTGCATCAAAAACACGGATCATGACGCATATTCTGTAGCGACCGCAGGTGCATCAACGGATTGGCGCTCCCAATTTATGCGTCCCAGACATGTTTTGGCGTGGCTCTGCGGCAATTCCACTCTTCTCGTAGACGCGTTTTGAGCCTATGACTGCACTATGACCAAAAATTTACTTTGCATCGGATATGGGTTTTCAGCTCGGGCGTTGACCCAAGTGCTGCACCCGTTGGGCTGGAGCATCTCTGGCACCACCCGCAGCACGGCACGCGCCGAAGATATGCTTACTCATCAGGTCACCCCAATCCTCTGGCCCGGTGAAGATTTATACACAGCCCTCACAGAGGCGTCACATCTGTTGATCTCTGCGGCGCCCTCAGCTAAGGGCGATCCGCTTTTGAACGCTGTTGATTTGACACCCTATGATTTCTCTTGGGTGGGCTATCTGTCGACCACCGGTGTTTACGGTAATCATGACGGGTCATGGGTGGATGAGACAACGCCACTCACCCCCGCAACTCAGCGCGGCCAGTTTCGGGTAGAGGCGGAAGCGGCATGGCGCGCCACCAGTCTGCCGGTGCATATTTTTCGGCTTGCCGGAATCTATGGACCAGGGCGGGGCCCATTTTCAAAAGTACGCAACGGCACAGCGCGCCAAATTATAAAAGCGGGACAAATGTTCAGCCGTATTCATGCGGATGATATCGCGCAGGTTGTGGCGGCCTCAATCGCGCAACCGCGACCCGGTGCCATCTATAACCTATGCGACGATGACCCGGCCCCACCGCAAGATGTGTTGACCTATGCAGCTCAACTGCTCGACATGCCCCTTCCGCCGCAAGTGGACTTTGACACGGTTGAGATGACCCCCATCGCACGCAGTTTTTATGCAGAAAACAAGCGGGTACGGAATGATTTAATCAAGTCAGAACTGGGGATCAATCTGAAGTACCCAAGCTATAAAGAGGGATTAAGGAGCCTTCTAGACTTGGAATCCTAGACTTTAGACAGTTTGCAACCCGCCCATGCAAGATCCGCGAAACCAAGCGAAAAAATCCACTACAAAACGTCACCATTGCATTTACCATAGCTGTGGCACTCACAAATGCGGCCCATGACTTACCCTTCTCAGGCTCTCGCTTTGAGAGTCGCAACCCCTAAAGTTTTTAATACTTTTTGGTGAATGTCTTGCGCCGACAGCTTGGCCTCGCGGTACATATCCGCAGGGCTGGCGTGATCAATGAAGGTGTCCGGCAGCACCATAGAGCGGAATTTCAGTCCCGTATCAAAGACTGCCTCCTCGGCCAACAGCTGAGCCACATGACTGCCAAAGCCGCCAATTGCACCTTCTTCAATAGTGATCAAAACCTCATGATCGACCGCGAGTTTTAAGATCATGTCTCGATCCAAAGGCTTAGCAAAGCGGGCATCGGCTATGGTGGGGGTAATCCCCTGTAAGGCCAGAGTTTCGGCGGCAATACGCACTTCGCCCAAACGCGTGCCAAAGGATAAGATCGCAACTTTGAGGCCATCTTGAATGATCCGCCCCTTGCCAATCTCTAAAGGCAACGCCTGCTCAGGCATCTCACAGCCCACGCCCTCTCCCCGGGGAAAACGAAAGGCTATCGGGCCATTGTCGTAAGCCGCCGCGGTGGCGACCATACGGCAAAGCTCGGCTTCGTCAGCAGCAGCCATGACCACAAAGCCGGGAAGGTTTGTCAGAAAACTGATATCGAAGGCACCGGCATGCGTGGCGCCATCGGCCCCAACCAAGCCCGCGCGATCAATCGCAAATCTTACCGGCAGACGCTGAATGGCCACATCATGCACAACTTGATCATAGCCCCGTTGCAGGAAGGTCGAATACATGGCGCAAAAAGGCTTCATACCACCTGCGGCCAAAGCCGCTGCAAAGGTGACGCCATGTTGCTCAGCAATGCCCACATCAAAACATCGACTAGGATAACGTTCAGCAAAGAGGTTCAGACCAGTACCATCCGGCATGGCGGCCGTCACAGCACAAATTTTGCTATCTTGCGCGGCAATCTTCAGCAATGATCTGGCAAACACCGACGTGTAAGATGGCGCATTGGAAATTGTTTTGGCCTGCGCGCCGGTTACAACATTAAATTTACCGACACCGTGCCCCTTGTCGCGCGCCGCTTCGGCCGGGGCATAGCCCTTGCCTTTTTGTGTGATCACATGAACCAGTATCGGCCCAGTGGCGCGCTCTTGGACCGTGCGCAGCACTGGCAACAATTGATCTAGATCATGGCCGTCTATCGGGCCCACATAACTAAAGCCCAGCTGCTCAAACATCGTCCCACCGACGGTCATATGTTTGACCATATCACGGGCCCGTTTCGCCCCTTCCCGGAACGGGCCAGGTAAAAGCGACATGGCGCCTTTGGCTGCGGCTTTAAACTCTTGGAAGGGCGCGCCTGCATAGAGTTGGCTCAAATAGGCGGCGAGCGCTCCCACAGGCGGGGCAATCGACATTTCATTATCGTTGAGAATAACGATCACGCGTTTTTTAAGATGACCCGCATTGTTCATAGCCTCAAATGCCATGCCCGCACTCATCGAGCCGTCGCCAATCACCGCAATTGCATCCCCAATTCCATGTTCCGGTGCGCCGCCCAAATCGCGCGCCACAGCAAAGCCCAGCGCCGCCGAAATGGATGTGGACGAATGCGCTGCACCAAAGGGATCATAATCGCTTTCACTGCGCTTGGTGAAGCCACTGAGACCATCTTTTTGCCGAAGCGTTCTGATGCGATCGCGCCGACCAGTTAATATTTTATGTGGATAGGTTTGATGCGAGACATCCCAAATGATCCGGTCTTTCGGGGTATCAAATACCGCATGCAGCGCCACGGTCAGCTCAACCACGCCCAAACCTGCGCCCAAATGCCCGCCGGTTTCAGAAACCGCTGAAACAGTCTCCGCACGCAACTCATCTGACAAGCGCCACAGCTCTTGATCGCTAAATCGCTTCATATCCGCAGGAGTCGTGACGGTATCCAGCAGCGGCGTATTGGGGCGTTGGGTCATTGTGGAAACCTCTTCATATTTCGCGCGACACTACAAATTGTGCCGCAGATCTCAGTGTTGTAGCCCGGTCCCCAAATATGACCAGAGACTCGCAGGCTTCATCAACCAAGTCTTGAGCACGGCGCTTGGCCTGCGCCAATCCCTGCAGTGACACGAATGTGGCCTTGCCAGAGGCGGTGTCTTTGCCCACAGCCTTGCCCACCACGGTGGCACTGCCTTCAATGTCTAAAATGTCATCAGAAATCTGAAAAGCCAAGCCCAAAGCCTCAGCGTAGCGGCGCAGAGGTGCCGGATCGGTGCCAGCCAAAAGAGCGCCCGCAGTGGCCGACCATTCAAAAAGCGCCCCAGTTTTGTTACGTTGCAACTGTGATATCTCAGGCAATGTAAGAGCTATCGTCGCCGTCTCCGCCGCCATATCCTGCGCTTGACCCAAGACCATGCCTTGCGCACCACTGGCTCGGGCAAGGCTCTTGATCAAAGCTAGTTGGATTGTCACATCATCGCTGCACTCAGGCCGACACAACAGCTCAAACGCCAAGGTTTGCAGCGCATCGCCCACCAAAACGGCCGTCGCCTCATCCCATTTCTTATGCACTGTCGGTTGCCCACGGCGCAGATCATCGTCATCCATGCAAGGTAAATCATCATGCACCAAGGAATAGGCGTGCAAAGCCTCAACCGCAGCGCCCGCATAGATGGCCCCTGCCCTAGGCGCGCCCATAAGAGCAGCACTTTCAATCACCAAAAATCCACGCAAACCTTTGCCGCCTTGCACCGCATGGCGCATGCCCTGTGCAATTGGCAAATCACCCATGGGCTGCATCGCATCCGCAAGGCAGGCCTGTGTGGCTAAAGCAGCAGCTTTGAGGTGTGCGAGGAAATCAGCCTGTCCCATCGAGATCATAAAGCGCCACGGCGCTTAATCGGCATCCAAAGGTGTGACGCCAGTGGGTTGCCCGTCACCGTTGAGGGTGATGGCTGCCACTTTTTCTTCCGCAGACTTTAACTTGGCTTCGCAATGCGCTTTGAGGGCCGCGCCACGCTCATAGAGCGCAATTGAGGCGTCCAGCGCCACATCGCCGCGTTCGAGCTGAGTGACCACCTGTTCAAGCTCTGCCATTGCGGTTTCAAAGCTCATCTCTTCAATCGATGCCTCAGCCATTTGTCTGCTCCTTCAAAACATTCACATGCGCCACAGCACAAGCTGCCAACGCTTCAAGATCATAGCCGCCTTCGAGGCAGGATACCACCCGATCTTGACAATGCTTGGCGGCCAAATCACACAGTCGTTGCGTAACCCAAGCAAAGTCGTCTTCCGTGAGAGTCATCCCCGCAAGGGGATCAGCCTTATGGGCATCAAAACCAGCAGAAATCAGTAAAAAATCAGGCGCCCATCTGTCTATTGCGGGCAAAATTTCAGCCTCCATCACCGCACGGAAGGCTTTACCGCCTGCACCATCCGGTAACGGACAATTCATAACATTTGCATAACCACCAGTCTCATGAGCATGGCCCGTTCCGGGGTAAAGCGGCATCTGATGGGTGCTTGCAAAAAAGATGCGGCTGTCGCCCTCCACCAAATCCTGTGTACCATTGCCATGGTGCACGTCAAAATCAACAATCGCAACTCGCTTCAGCCCATGATGATCCAATGCATGTTTAGCAGCCAGTGCGACATTTCCAAAAAAGCAAAACCCCATCGCAGTTTCGCGTTCACAATGATGACCCGGTGGCCGCGTCGCCACGAAGACATTGTTCGCCTCGCCCGCCATCACCATATCTACTGCCCGAATGGCACCACCTGCCGCCCGCAACGCTGCGGTGAGTGTACCGGGTGACATATGTGTGTCCGCATCCAAGGAGGCCCAACCAGATTGCGGCGCGGCCGCCCGAATAGCATTGATATGGCGCTTTGGATGCACGCGCAACAAATCATTATCAGCCACCAGAGGCGCCTTGACCGTCTTCAACTCCAACGGAGCCAAAGCATTCAGTACATATTCCAAGCGGGCCACCTGCTCAGGATGACCGGGCAAATTTACATGCTCTGAGCAATCTGCATGGGTGACGATTTTCGTGGTCATGACAGATACCTCTGTTCAGGTGCCAACATATAGCCTGTACCGCGCACAGTTTGCAGATACCGGGGTTGTTTGGGGTCGCTTTCAATTTTGCGGCGCAGACGGGTGATTTGTACATCAACCGCGCGTTCCTGCGCCTGCCCCCCATCGCGCCCAAGTTGCTCTACCAAACTGGTGCGGCTCACAGGCAGGCCCGGTGTGCTAGAAAAAATGCGCATCAAATGACTTTCCGTAGCGGTCAACCGGACTCGAGCGTCACCCTGCCACATCTCGCCCCGGCCCACATCATAGCGCACATCACCCATATGCATCACTTTAATAAAATTTAAATTTTCCTCTGCTTTCGGCGCGCGCCTGAGGATCACATTGATTCGCAGCAACAGCTCCTTGGGTTCAAACGGCTTGGTCAAATAATCATCCGCCCCCGCTTCCAAGCCCAATATGCGATCCTCAGTCTCGCCCATAGCGGTAAGCAGCAAAATCGGAGTGGTGCGGGTTTCGCGCAGATGTTTGGTCAACGACACCCCGTCTTCGCCGGGCATCATCACGTCCATAATAATCAAATCAAAGTCGAGCCCAGACATAATTCGCCTGGCATGTCCCGCATCGCTGGCGGCTGATACCAAAAATCCATTTTGTATCAAAAATTTCTGTAACAAGCTGCGAATGCGTTCGTCATCGTCAACAATCAGTAGATGTGCATCGAGCGTCATATATGCTCTCCACCAGTAAGGTTTTCATAATGCTCTTTAAGTTCTGGATCCATCATAGCCTCAAGTACCATACAAAATCCATGTACCGCATCCGCTCCGGCTTGCCGATAGGCGGCCCGCATCCGATCACTTTGCGCATTTGACAGCGCGCGTTCCAAATCGATCCCAGCCTCAGTCAGGCTTAAGTGCCGCTGCCGCTTATCACGGGTGCCAATTTTATTAAGCACAAGGCCATCTTCAATCAGCGTGCGCAGCACCCGGTTCAGGCTTTGTTTGGTCACCCCCAACGTGGCCAGCAGTTTATTGACCGTCGTGCCAGGACTGCGGTGAATAAAGTGCAGGGCCCGGTGATGTGCGCGGCCATAGGATTTTTCAGTCAAAATGCGGTCAGGATCAGCGGTAAAGCCACGATAGGCGAAAAACATCGCCTCAATGCCTTTACGCAGTTGCTCATCAGTCAAAAACAGCATTCCACGCGTGTTTTCAGATCGGCTTTGCCCCTGCGCCATAGACTGTCCTTTCAATTAAATTGTGAAGCAATAATATGTCAGTGTTGTTGACATTCCAAGAATCAATTGCTAGCAATTCTCACATTCTGCGCAATAATATGTCCGAAACGGACATATTTTGCGACATAAATGCAAACCTTGCCGACCAAAAGGAGAACTACACATGGCTGGCGCATATGACGACCGTGACGGTGTCATCTGGATGGATGGAAAATTGGTGGATTGGCGTGACGCTAAAGTTCACATTCTCACACATGGCTTGCACTATGGCAGCTCAGTGTTCGAGGGTGAGCGGGCCTATAATGGCAAGATCTTCAAATCTCGTGAACATTCTGAGCGACTTTTGAAATCTGGTGAATATATGGACATCCCAATCCCCTATACAGTCGATGAAATCGAAGCAGCCAAAGTCGAAGTTTTGGCGGCCTCCGACTTGCAAGATGCCTATGTGCGGGCGGTATGTTGGCGCGCCTCTGGTGAAGACATGGGTGTCGCTTCTGCGCGCAACCCAGTGAAAATGGCCATCGCCGTTTGGGAATGGGGCGCCTATTACGGCGACGCCAAGATGAAGGGCGCCAAGCTCGACATCGCCAAATGGAAACGCCCAAGCCCAGAGACAATTCCGTGTTTTGCCAAAGCAGCTGGTCTTTATATGATCTGCACAATGTCCAAACATGCGGCCGAAGCCAAAGGTTGTTCTGATGCGATGATGCTCGATTATCGCGGCTATGTGGCTGAGGCGACTGGCGCCAACATTTTCTTTGTCAAAGACGGCGAAGTTCATACCCCCAAGCCTGATTGCTTCCTCAATGGCATCACCCGTCAAACAGTCGTCAGCATGCTCAAAGACCGCGACATCAAGGTGAATGTGCGTCACATTAGGCCAGACGAGCTGGATGATTTTGAGCAATGCTGGCTCACCGGCACCGCCGCTGAGGTGACACCTGTTGGTCAAATTGGCGACTACACCTTCGAAGTTGGAGACTTGGCCCGCGAAATCGCAGAAAGTTACGAGCAACTCGTCCGCGCTTAATTTGCTATGGCGTTTAAATTTTTTGGCCTCCAACCCGCCGGGTTGGGGCATTTTTCGTACCTAATGGGTAGACTGTGCGCGATTGCGTCGCTTGCCCAAACGTTGCTCACGCCAGATAATCACCACCCCAGACACAATGATTACAGAAGCTCCCAAGATCGTCCAACCTGTTGGGGTTTCCGCAAACCAAAAATATCCAATGGCGAGCACCAATAGCATTGAGGTGTAATCGAAAGGCGCCACCACAGAGGCCGGCGCATTTCGGTAAGCGGCAGTCAGGCAAATCTGACCCACACCACCAATCAAACCCGCAGTGATCAACATGGCCGTGGCCCCAAGGGATGGTATGGCCCAGCCGAACGGCAGCGACAAGAACGACAGCAATGTAATCAATAGTGAGAAATAAAACACGATTTGTGCCGTGCCCTCTGTCGCCACTAGGCGGCGCACAAATATCTGTGCTAAAGCCGCCAAGGCCGCTGAACCCAAAATTGCACCTGCCCCAATGAGCTCCAGCGTACTGCGATCGCCGTTCCCATCAAATGTTGGCCAAAGCACGATCAACACACCCACAAACCCCAAAGCCACAGTGATCATTCGAAATGCCCGCACTGTTTCCCCCAAGATCAACGCTGCCAGAACAGTGAGGATCAACGGCGTGGTAAAGCCCAAGGCTGCGACTTCCGGGAAGGTCAAAATCCCAAGCGCGAAAAATCGTAAAGACATCGCCCCAGCTCCCGCAAGGCCCCGCCACATATGGCCAAACATATTGGACGTGCGCAGCGCGCTCGGAAAATCTCCACGTGCTGTCAGCCAGCCAATCACCACCAAAAGCGAGAAGAAGGCCCGGAAGAACACCTGCTGACCAGTGGGCACCTCGGCTGATGTGGCTTTAATCAAAGCCATCATGACGGTGAAAATGGAAACCGCTGTCACCTTGAGTAAAATTCCACGGATATTGTCGGTCATTTTCGTCCGATCTGGCCCTGTGATTTTGGGACGCGCTGTCGTTAGTTAAAGCTACACAAGTACAGGATGCGGAAAATGACAAGTGATACAAATGAATTTGGCCAAGAAATTGGCTTTCCGCTGGATTTCACCGGCCCTTGGCTCCACCCTCAAAGCATCACGCTGACCGGACGCACATGCCATCTAAAACGTGCGGCCCCAGAGCACGCGTGCGGGTTGTTTGACAGCTATTCCCTAGACCACTCTGGCAAAAACTAGATCTATATGCCCACCAGTCTTGCCCCAGAATTTGCCGAGTTTGAGGTGTGGTTTATGTCCACATGCCTTGGAGATGACTTTCTCTTTTACACAGTATTTGATCGCGATGAGTAGGCCATTGGGATTGCCTGTTACCTGCGGATTAATCCCAGTGTGGGAGCCATTGAAGTGGGATGGATTTCTATGTCGCCGCTCATGCAACGCACTGTGATGTCGACCGAAGCAATGTAATTGATGATACAACATGTCTCTTCGATGACCTAGGCTATCGCCGATACGAGTAAAAATGTAACAGCCTCAACGCGCCACCCTGCGCCCCAGCACAACGTCTGGGTTTTCAATTCGAAGGCATATTCCGTTACTGCACGAATTACAAAGGCCGCAATCGAGACACCACTTGGTTCGCCATCATAGACGCCGACTGGCCTGCCCTCAAAGCACGCTTCACCGAATATCTCGACCCCACAAATTTCGATGCGCAGGATCAGCAGATTAGGAGGTTATCAGATTTTTGAACCCAACACTCACCCGCTGCAGATCACAAAAAGCTCCGCTCAATAGCCCACCAAACCCCGACGATTGCGATGCCTAAAGAGCAGGGCACGACGACGAAGTTTCTGTATAATCGAGCGCGGCCAAATGGCAGGGCGAGCAGCATAAAAGCCACGGCGATGACGGAGAGTTGGCCAAATTCAACCCCAATATTGAAGGCAATCAACGACAAAACAAACTGGCCCTGCGCCAGACCAAGATCTCCCAAAACAGAGGCAAACCCCAGCCCATGCAGCAAGCCAAACCCAAAGACCACCACAATGCGCCACCAACCAAGCTTGGGCCTTAAAATGTTTTCAATCGCCACATAGGCAATTGAAATCGCAATCAGAGCCTCCACCAGCCACATTTGCGCCGCCGGGATGGTGATCACACTGAGGGTGGCCAGCCCCAAAGTCACCGTATGAGCCAGAGTAAAGGCGGTTATTTGTGCTAGCAACGGGCGCCATGCCATTGAAAATAAGAACAATCCAAAAACAAATAGGATGTGATCCAGGCCCTTAGGGATTATATGTTCAAATCCTTCAACTACAAACCGCCAGAAAACGGCGGCGGCACTTTCCTGCACTACCCCCTCACGCGGCAGAGGCGCGCTCAGTTCACCGCCCTCAAGAAAAACGGCATAAGCCGCCTCTCCGTCTCCATACCGCACCACGAGCCCACCATTTTGCACAATCCAACCCAGAGCCACAGGTCCATTGCCCAATGGCAATTCCGCTTGCAGCTTCAATATTGTGTCGCGCGGTAAATCAAGATTGGACTCCTCGATCACCTCAACGCCGATTAAGTTTAAAGGCCCAGCCCCGTCAACCAAAAATCCACTGGCCAGCAAAGACCACTCCGCGCGCACCAAATCCGCCAAAGCTTGATCAGGCAGGACGCGCAGACGATCATAGGTCTCCGCCTGTGGGGACTCGTCTGTGTCAATTACTTGGCTCTGATCGATGCCCGCAAGTAATGTCTCAACCGCAACCTGCAGTTCAACTTGCATCTGTGACTGCGCGATGGTCACGTCTGCCACCGCGGGCCGCAGCTCATGCGCCTGCACCCGACCAGTAATGACCAGCAATCCAACAAGGACGCTTGACATCAGCGCAAAACGGCACACCATCGGTAATAGCTTAAAAAAAGGTTTAAACATGTTTCGACGGTCCCTTACTCTGATTTTGAGTCTGCTCATTTCAGCCCCAGTTTATGCCCATGAATTTTGGATTTCACCAGTAAATTACGAAGTTGCCCCAGATGAACCCATCGAGGCGCATTTTCGTGTGGGACAAGGTTTCAGCGGCGGCAGTCATTCCTTTCTGACCCGTTATGCAACCCGGCACGGGGTGGTCCACTTAGGCCAAAACATTGACATCACCGCGCGCAATGGCGACCGACCAGCCTTCCAACATCCCGGCCTACCTAATGGGCTCGCTGTTTTGGTGCATGAAACCACCGACAGTATGTTAACCTATAAGGATTATGAGAAGTTTGTAGCTTTTGTGGAGCATAAAGACTTTGCGGGCCAACCCGAAGCCCATCTGGTCCGTGGCTTGCCTGAGGTTGGCTTTGTTGAGAGTTATCGCCGCTTTGCAAAATCACTTGTCTCGGTTGGTGATGGCGCCGGGCAAGACGGGCCGGTAGGATTAGACATAGAGATCGTAGCGCTGGCCAATCCCTATACCGACGACCTAAGCAATGGCATGCAGGTGCGTGTCTTGATGGCAGGCCAACCGCGTGCAGATGTACAGGTGGAAGTGTTCCAACGTGCGATCGGGACAAAAGACACGGCTGAAATTACCCTTTACCGAACAAATTCTGATGGCATCGCTACCTTCCCTGTCGCCGCAGGTCAGGAATATATGATCGACAATGTGGCATTGATCCCTGTCGAGCCTGAAGTGCAAGGAAATCCCGTCTGGCACAGTCTTTGGGCAAATCTGACCTTCAACGTTCCAGCAAATTAAGCCGCGCCCAAAGTAATTCGTTGGCTGGCCCAGCTGGCCGCCTCGGCAACCGTTGGATCTGGATCCGTGAGCAAAGGGGCAATGAGCTGCAGGTAGCTGGCATCCCCCATATTGCCAATCGCATATAGGACATTACGCACAAAGCGGTCTCGGCCAATGCGTTTGATCGGTGAGCCAGAAAATTTCTTGCGAAAGGCCCCATCAGATAGCCCAACCAAATCTGCAAGCCGGGGGGCCACTAGATCATCTTTGGCCGCGTAGCGCATATCCGAGGCTTGCACTGCAAATTTATTCCACGGACAAGCGGCCAAACAGTCATCACAACCATAGATGTGATTGCCAAGACCGGGGCGCAGATCAAGATCGACCGGCCCTTTGTGCTCAATGGTCAAATAGGAAATACAGCGGCGGGCATCCATCTGATAGGGCGCTACAAAGGCCTTGGTTGGGCAGATGTCCAAACACCGCGTGCACCGGCCACAATGATCGATCTCCGCGGGATCAGGCTCCAGATCCAGCGTGGTAAAAATCGCTCCCAGAAACATCCAATTTCCAGTCTCCCGGCTGACCAAATTCGTATGCTTGCCTTGCCAGCCCAGCCCCGCTGCCTGCCCCAAGGGCTTTTCGGCCACTGGGGCAGTGTCCACGAAGACTTTAACTTCGCCACCACCTTCGGCAATCAACCAACGAGCCAAACGCTTTAGGCGCTTTTTGACAATGTCATGATAATCTTTGCCCTGAGCATAAACGCTGATATTTCCGATGTCGGGATTGGCGAGGTTTTCTAAAGGATCCACATTAGGCGCATAGCTTTCCGCCAGCATGACCACCGAGCGCGCCTCAGGCCATAATGCATCAGGAGCGCCGCGCCAGGCTTTGCGGTCTTCCATCCAAGCCATTTGCCCGTGATAACCCGCCTCTAAAAACGCATCAAGGCGAGCGGGCATATCGGGGATAGCATCCGGTTTTGTGATCCGTGCATTGCTAAAGCCCTCAACAAGGGCTTGCACTAAAAGTTTATTTTTCAGATCAGAAGTCAAGATTTGAATAATGGTTTGGTTGCGGAAAACCTGGTACATTATCGGCCAAAATAGATCTAAAGGCAGGGCGCGATTTCAAAGTGGCATACCAATCTTTGACAGCCGCAGATCGGTTCCAGTCCACATCGCAGATATAATCAAGGGACGAAAAATGAGCCGCAGCCGCAAAATCTGCAAGGCTCATCGCATCACCAGCCAACCACCGACGATTGTCGAGCAACCATGCGAGATAGTCCAAATGAAATTTTATCGCCTTGGAGCCAGCCTTAACATTGGCCGAAACCGGATAACCTGAGCCATGGATCTTGCGGTTGACCCGCTCATACAAAAGATTGGCCGTGACCTCATCGTGAAATTTGTCATCAAACCAAGACACCAAGCGGCGCACCTCAAATCGGGTTTCTGCATCCTCTGGCAGCAAGCTGGGTGTAGGATAAATCTCTTCCAAATATTCACAAATCGCGGAAGACTCGGAAAATATTTTGCCATCCATTTTCAAAACAGGCACTTTCCCCGCAGGATTGCGCCGCAGAAAATCAGCATCCAGCTCCCAATAGCGTTCTTCCACCAACTGCACTTCGATTTTTTTTTCTGCCAAGCTCAGCCGCACTTTGCGACAGGAGGGCGACAACGGGACATGATACAAAATATTCATACAGATTTCACTTTACACAGGTCATATAGTCTTAGCCGCCCTTGGGGTCGGCAATCAATCCTCAAAACACGCGGCGCGGCCGTCAGCTGCAATCATATCTGATCCTGCGATCACGGAGGCTGCATGTTTTTTCAAGCCAGCACCGGGCTCCGTGGCACTGCGGCCCTTGGGATCCGGCAACACCACCGCCAAACGCCCAGCTTGCACCCGGTTCAACTGTGCCGCATCCACTCCAAAATGATGACGCGCAGCGGCTTGAATGCCAAAGACGCCAGTGTCGAACTCGGCCACATTTATATAAATTTCAAGAAATCGCTTCTTACTCCAAACCATTTCGGCATAGGGGGTCATGAGCGCTTCAATAGCTTTGCGCAGCCAACTACGCCCCTGCCACAGAAAGGCGTTCTTCACGGTTTGCTGGCTAATGGTCGAGCCGCCCCGCATAGCCCCATCGCGCAAAGCTTGGCGCACAGCGGCACTGTCGATGCCCCAGTGGGCGCAAAAATTTGCATCCTCCGCCGCCACTAAGGCCCGCACCATAAAGGGAGACACATCTTCGATATTGACCCAGTCATATTGGACGCCATCAAGTCGCCAGCTTTCTTGCATCATGTATAAAGTTGTTGGTGGATTGAGCCAACGATAGGCCAGCCCCCAGCCCGCAAAGATCACAGCACAGGCCAAAATTGTCCGTAGCAACCAGCGTCGGAACACCAAAAGACTCTGCCGGACACGCGCGAGTCTCGGCGTCGCCTCGGCCTCACGATCCTCAAGATATTCAGTTAAAGTGGTTTTTTTAGCCATAAATTAGCCACACCACATAAGGCCTGACCCGTCAACGGCTTAAAAGGCGCCATCGTTAAACGCCGCCTTTGACCCAGTTTACTCCGCAGGTACTGATTGGGCCCGCGCATCATTCAACGGTGCGGGCAAATGCACCAACATCTCTTTCGGGCAAACCTGCACGAAATTGTGACGTTCTTGATCCCAATGCTGCAAAATATCAGCGGCTTTCAAAGAACCGGTTTCATCGGCGTGACGGGTAACCAACTCTTTGAGCTCTTCCTGCCAATGCGGAATTGTGACGGGACATGTAACCAATGTTTCCATATTCATCATCGGTGCCGCCAAGCCCTTCGGATCGTAGAGATAGGCCATGCCGCCGGTCATACCAGCACCAAAGTTCGCTCCAATAGACCCCAAAACGACCGAAATACCACCGGTCATATATTCACAACCGTTAGATCCACAGCCTTCGACCACCGTTTTTGCACCAGAGTTGCGTACCGCAAAACGCTCGCCGGCACGACCCGCAGCGAATAGATAACCCGCCGTCGCACCGTAGAGCACTGTATTGCCAATGATCGTATTCTCTGAGGCCACTAAAGGACTAATCTGTGCCGGACGCACCACAATCGTGCCCCCAGACAAGCCTTTGCCCACATAGTCATTCGCTTCACCGGCTACGTCCAGCTTAAGGCCTGGCGCTGCGAAGGCGCCCAAAGCTTGGCCCGCTGAGCCTTGCAGTTTGATCGTCAGGTGATCCGGCTGCAAGCTGTTTCGCATGCCAAATTTCGTCACGATGTGGCTAGAGATGCGCGTACCGATTGAGCGTGACGTATTTTGTACAGCATATTGCAGCTGCATTTTCTCACCCTCTTGCAGGAAGCGCGCCGCATCCTTAACAATTTGCGCGTCCAAAGTATCAGGCACAGGATTGCGCGGTTTATGACGATCATAAGAAATTTGATCCGCACCATCGACTGTGATCAGCAGAGGGTTAAGGTCCAAATCGTCCAAATGCGCAGATCCGCGCGAGACTTGGCTCAAAAGATCCGCGCGCCCGATCACTTCACCCAAAGAGCGCGCACCAATGCTGGCCAAAATTTCACGAACTTCCTGTGCGTAAAATGTGATCAAGTTGACTACTTTATCTGCCGATCCGTTGAATTTACCGCGCAGATCTTCATCTTGTGTGCAAACCCCAACTGGGCAGGTGTTTGATTGGCATTGCCGCACCATAATACAGCCCATCGCGATCAAAGCTGCGGTGCCAATGCCATATTCCTCGGCACCCATCATCGCCGCCATCACAATATCACGACCGGTACGCAGGCCACCGTCGGTGCGCAATGTCACCCGCTCACGCAGGTTGTTCATCGCCAAAACCTGATGCGCCTCAGTCAGCCCCATTTCCCAAGGAAGACCCGCAAACTTAATTGAAGTCGCAGGAGATGCCCCAGTGCCGCCATTGTGGCCCGAAATCAGAATGATGTCGGCATTGGCCTTCGCCACACCGGCCGCAATTGTGCCAACGCCAGAAGCTGCCACCAATTTCACAGTCACTTTACAGCGCGGGTTGATCTGCTTGAGGTCATAAATCAGCTGTGCCAGATCCTCGATGGAATAAATATCGTGGTGCGGCGGTGGGCTTATTAATGTCACGCCTTTGGTCGAATGACGCAGCCGTGCAATCAGATCCGTGACCTTCATGCCGGGCAATTGGCCACCTTCACCGGGTTTGGCGCCCTGTGCTACTTTAATTTCCAATTCCTCGCAGTGATTGAGGTATTCTGCGGTCACACCAAAGCGACCAGAGGCCACCTGTTTGATCTTAGCCGAAGGATTGTCGCCATTGGCTTCCGGAACAAAATGCGCTGGATCTTCGCCGCCTTCACCACTGTCAGATTTCGCACCAATGCGGTTCATCGCAACATTCAGGGTTTTATGCGCCTCAGGACTCAAAGCCCCAAGCGACATGCCTGGCGTCACAAAACGTTGGCGGATTGAAGTGATGCTTTCCACCTCATCCACAGAGATAGCCTCACCCAAAGGTTTGATCGCCAGCAAATCGCGCAGATGAATAGGCGGGTTTGCCTGCAATTTTGCAGAGTATTTTTTCCACATCTCAAAACTGCCACGGTCACAGGCCGCTTGCAAAAGATGCATGGTTTGGGCTTCCCAAGCGTGTTTCTCGCCCGAGCGCCGTGCCTTGTAAAATCCACCAATGGGCAGAACGTCACTGGCACTTGCATAGGCACTGGTATGAATGGATTCAGCTTTGCGCTGGATACCAACCACACCTATCCCAGAAATCCGCGATGTCATGCCGGGGAAATATTCGGCGCACATTGCACGTGACAGGCCCACCGCTTCAAAGTTCAATCCGCCACGGTATGAGGAGACCACAGAAATCCCCATCTTCGCCATGATTTTCAACAAACCTTGGTCAATCGCATGTTTGTAGCGCGCAACAGCTTCTGTCAGCGCACAATCGAGCAACCCACGTTCAATTCGGTCAGCCAAACTGTCTTCGGCCAAATAGGCGTTCACCACAGTCGCACCACAGCCAATCAGAACCGCGAAGTAATGCGGGTCAATACATTCCGCTGATCGCACGTTGATCGAGGTGAAGGTCCGCAAACCTTGGCGGGTCAACCAAGAATGCACGGCACTCGTGGCCAAAATCATTGGCACGGCGACCTTTGCATCGTTGGCATGCTGATCGGTCAAAACCAAATGCCCTGCACCAGACCGCACCGCATCTTCGGCCTCGGAGCGAATTCGGTTGAGCGATGTTTGCAATTCCCCCGCTTCGGCCCCTGATGGGAAGGTACAGTCAATTTCAACCATGGGCGCGTTGAAGTTTTCCAACAAGCGTTGGAATTGCACATTGCCTACAAAAGGTGAATCCAAAACCAAAATCTCAGTTTGCGCGCTGCTTTCGTCCAACACATTTTTGAGATTCCCAAAACGTGTTTTCAGGCTCATCACCCGAAATTCGCGCAGGCTGTCAATCGGAGGGTTGGTGACTTGGCTAAAATTTTGCCGAAAGAAATGCGATAAAGGACGGTATTTTTCACTCAGAACAGCCGAGGGCGTATCATCGCCCATTGAGGCCAAAATCTCTTTGCCATCTTCCGCCATAGGCGCCAAGATTTGCTCAAGCTCTTCGATGGTATAACCGGCCGAAATTTGGCGCTGGCGCAGTTCAGCACCTATAAAGAGAGGGGCTTCAACCGCTTTGGCTAAATCTTCATCCAACTCGTTGATCTTGCCAACCCAAGCGCCAAAATCTTGGCTTGCAGCCAACAGGTCTTTCATCTCGGTGTCGTGGTACAAACGCCCTTCGTCCATATCCACTGCCAGCAATTGACCCGGGCCAAGCGCGCCTTTTTCTTTGACGTTGGCTTCATCCACATACACCATGCCAGCCTCAGAGCCGGCAATCAGAAGGCCATCACCCGTTACTACATATCGCATTGGGCGCAGACCGTTGCGGTCGAGACCCGCGCAAACCCAGCGACCGTCCGTCATAGCCAATGCCGCAGGGCCATCCCAAGGCTCCATGACAGAGTTGCAGTAAGAATACATATCAACCCAGGATTTAGGCAGATCCACAGTCTGTTTGGACCAACTTTCAGGCACCAACATGGTTTTCGCCATCGGCGCATTACGCCCAGCACGGACCAACATCTCAAATACGGAATCCAAAGCAGCCGAGTCAGATGATCCACTTGGAATAACCGGTTTGATATCTTCCGCCATATCGCCGAAGGCATCCGAAGACATCCGGATTTCATGACTTTTCATCCAATTGGTGTTGCCCTTAAGTGTGTTGATCTCACCATTATGTGCCAACATGCGAAACGGCTGCGCCAGCCACCACTGGGGGAAGGTATTGGTGGAATACCGCTGATGATACAACGCAAAAGCCGACTCAAAACGGTCATCTTTTAAGTCTGGAAAAAACTCAGCCACATCTTGGGCCAAGAACATGCCTTTATAAATTATAGAACGACACGACAGGCTCGCCAAATACAAACCATTAATACCAGCCGCCAGGGCCGCTTTTTCAATCCGGCGGCGAATGACATAGAGCTCCCGCTCAAAAATTTCTTCACTCACGCCTTTTGAATTAGAGATCAAAATCTGTTCAATCTCAGGGCGGGTTGCGTTGGCCTTATCACCCAAGCAGGCCACATTCACAGGCACGTGGCGCCAGCCATAGATATAATACCCCATGCGCAAAACTTCAGATTCAACAATCGTCCGACAGGTTTCCTGCGCACCAAAATTGGTCCGAGGTAGAAACACCTGCCCCACAGCCATAAGCTCTTCCATACGCGGGGTGTGGCCGGTGCGTTCGATTTGATTATAAAAGAATGGGACTGGAATTTGCACGTGAATGCCTGCTCCATCGCCTGTTTTACCGTCCGCATCAACAGCGCCCCGATGCCAAACAGCTTTGAGCGCATCGATGCCCGCTTGCACAACTTTACGGCTTGGCTTGCCATCGATAGAAACCACAAGGCCCACGCCGCAACTTGCATGTTCTTCGGCCTCAGAATAAAGGCCATTTTCAGCCATATGCTTGCGTTTGGCTTCTTCAGCCTTCACCCAGCTTGCATCAAATTTTGTCATGGTAGTCTCCTGTCACGCCCAGAAAGAACATCGTTCTTTCACATTCGTCATATCCGCTTGAAGCCTAAACCTGCGCCGCAATTACTCCGCAGCGATTGCCTTTGCACCGTCAAGTTCTGCCAAAATCGCAGCGGCGCAATCGCGGCCATCGCGGATCGCCCAAACAACTAAGGAGGCACCGCGCACGATATCCCCTATGGCGTAAACGCCGGGCAGGCTGGTTTTTCCAGTCTCGAAATCAGCACGTATCGTGCCCCAGCGCGTCACGTCCAAGCCGTCAGCATCCCAAAGTTTAGGCAGATCCTCCGGCTCAAAGCCCAAGGCCTTGATTACCAAGTCCGCAGGTTCAACATAATCCGCACCTTCGATAACCTCAGGACTTTGACGACCTGTGGCATCTGGCAAGCCAAGACGCATCTTTTGCACCATGACGCCAGAAACCGGCGTGCCTGAAAAACCTTTAGGGGCTGACAGCCAGACGAACTCAACGCCTTCTTCTTCGGCATTTTGTGTTTCACGCAGCGAGCCGGGCATATTGGCCTTGTCGCGACGGTAAAAGCATTTCACTGATGTGGCGCCTTGGCGGATAGCTGTGCGGACGCAGTCCATCGCCGTATCACCACCACCAATCACCACAACCTTTTTGCCATCGGCATTCAGGCTGCCATCAGCAAATTCAGGTACATGATCGCCAAATCCTTGACGGTTGCTGGCTGTCAAATAATCAATCGCTTTGGCGATACCATCCGCGCCCACGCCAGGGCCAGCCAAATTACGGGATTTATAAACGCCAGTGGCAATCACCACCACATCATGTTTGGCGCGGAGATCCTCAAAGCTGATATCAACACCCACTGTGCAATTTGCCACAATATCAATGCCGCCATTCTGCAATTGCTGGATACGCTGCATCACAACATCTTTTTCCAACTTAAAGCCCGGAATGCCATAGGTGAGCAAGCCGCCTGCGCGGTCGTAACGATCATAGACCGTGACCTGCAGGCCAGACCGGCGCAACATATCAGCAGCGGCAAGGCCACCCGGGCCTGCACCAATTATGCCAACCGACTGACCGCGCTCAGAGGCCGGTTTTATAGGCTGGACCCACCCTTCGGCCCAAGCAGTATCTGTGATGTATTTTTCAATAGAGCCAATGGTCACTGTCTCATGGCCCGATTTCTCAATCACGCAATTGCCTTCGCACAGACGGTCCTGCGGGCAAATTCTGCCGCAAATTTCCGGGAAGGTATTAGTGGCCTGGCTAATCTCGTAGGCTTCGCGCAGGCGGCCTTCAGCAGTCAGACGCAGCCAATCGGGAATATTGTTGTGAAGCGGGCAATGGGTTTGGCAATAGGGCACACCACATTGGCTGCACCGGCTGGCTTGCTCCTCTACTTTGGCCTTTGCAAAGTCAGAGTAGATCTCACCAAAGTCATGGGTACGATCTTTCGCATCCCGTTTTTCCGGCATCAGCCGCGGGATCTTCACAAATTTAAGCATCGGGTTCTCAGCCATCACATCCTCGATTCGAAACGTCGCTATATTTTTAGGAGCTATCCACATATTATAGTCAGAAGACGTGACCTATATAACAAGAATTTTATTATGGCGATACTTTTTTAATCAATTTACTCATTTTTTAGGTCCGATTTGGTCCTATATTTAATGTGGCGCTTACTTTTCAGAGGTATATTGTGCCAATATCGCTGTAAGGAATGCCGTAAATGCCCCTTTATCATTTAATTCTGATTGCCCTCATTCAAGGAATAACTGAGTTTTTACCAGTGTCCTCTTCAGGCCATTTGATCCTCTTGCCAAGCCTCACAGGATTAGAAGACCAAGGGCTCGTGATTGATGTCGCAGCACATATCGGCACTTTATGTGCAGTGGTGATCTACTTTTGGTCAGATGTTTGCCTCACGCTCCAAGGAATTCCACAGGTTCTGCGTGGTCGATTCAACGCACGTCCAGCCCGCCTGTTGATCGCTTTGGCCATCGCTACGGTCCCAGTCATTTCTGCTGGTCTGATCTTCAAACTCACAGGCCTATCAGGCGCCATGCGGTCGATCACAGTCATTGGTTGGGCCATGCTGGGTTTTGGGGTCTTGCTGTATTGGATCGATCAAAAAGCGCAAACTCATCGGAAAATGGATACCATCACCTGGCGCAATGCTTTTGTGTTGGGGCTTTGGCAGGCTGTGGCATTAATTCCCGGCACCTCGCGGTCAGGCATTACCATCACAGGCGCCCTATGGGCGGGCTTCACCCGCAAGGAAGCAGCGCGCATCTCAATGCTGATGTCAATCCCGACAATCCTCGCCTCCGGCGCCCTTACCGCCTTAGAACTCAGTGGCGGTACTGTGCCCATAAGAGATACTGCAATAGTGATCACCTTCAGCTTCGGCGCTGCCTTAATGGCCCTAAGCCTAATGATGCGCTTGCTGAACAGCGTGAGCTACACGCCCTATGTAATATACCGCGTACTTCTTGGTCTTGCGCTCTTAGCTATTGGATATAGTGGCAGCTTAGGCTTTTAGGTTTTTAGGTTTTTCGCAGAAGCTTTGATATCCGCATATTGGCCTGACGCCCGAAACGGCCAAAGATACGCTGGCAAAACGCTTTCCATGGCTGTTGGCTCAATGCCCAAATCTGCAAACCCAAGCTCTGCACCACTTGGCACATTGTCTACACTCAAGCTGCGCACCTGATCACGGGTCAACGCCAAAGGCACAATGCCCAAGCTCAGCTTATGACCCAGTTCAAAGGCCAAAGCAATGAGACGGGCCGCAAACATTGGAATGCCGACGATCAAACGCCGGCGCTGCACGACATCCAGCATACGCTGCATCAAGCCGCGAAAGCTGTCCCGCTCGGGGCCTGTAAGCTCATAAATACCACTAGCTGCGGTCCCCGTAACGCCCATAACCGCCGCTTGCGCCAAATCATCCACAAACACCGGCTGAAACTTAGTATTTGCACCCACAATAGGCAAAATCGGGCCGATGCGTGACATGCCTGCAAATCTGTTGAAGAACTTATCTTCCGCACCAAACACAATGGACGGCCGCAGAATCACGGCATTGGGCATATGCGCCAAAACCCCAGCCTCGCCAGCTGCTTTGGACCGACCATAATCGCTGACGCTTTCGAGATCTGCACCAATGGCGGAAAAATGCACCATCTGCGAGATGCCTGCCGTCGCGGCCATACGCGCGATGCGCTCTGCACCATCGGTTTGCACCGCGGCAAATGTATTGCGTCCGGCTTCTTGCAAAATACCAACGCAATTGACCACAGCATCCGCGCCACGCATCGACTGCGCTACAGAGGCATCATCACGAATGTTGCAAAAGATCGGCTCGACCTGCCCTACAACACCATAAGGCTTCACAAATATTGCCTCATTGGGCCGCCGTACCGCCACCCGAACCCTCCAGCCCGCCTTGGCCATGCGCCGCGCAACATAGCGCCCAATGAAACCTGATCCGCCGTATATAGTTACAAGTTTAGACATGATGCCATCCCAACAATTCCTTCGCGATCGGAGGTACTCCGACCAAAGTGCCGTGACAAGCCTATTCCCAAAAATCATCTCTTTTCAACCCACATGCGCGCCCAAGACAACGCTAACATCCCTTCTAGCACAAGCCATCTCAAAAGACATGCAATAGCCTCTTGACCCCCCCCGTGCAGCAGCTTAGATGCCGTGAGCACAACATCAGCCCAGATGGCGGAATGGTAGACGCGCTAGCTTCAGGTGCTAGTGTCCTTATGGACGTGGAGGTTCGAGTCCTCTTCTGGGCACCAAAACTCTCCAATAATCATTATAATAA
>Ga0209712_10000736_pt1 | contig 28334 bp, 26 predicted proteins | sample ArcOceMetagenome_FD_187443 | JGI IMG/M metagenome (GOLD analysis project Ga0209712, IMG submission 187443) | Marine eukaryotic phytoplankton communities from Arctic Ocean - Arctic Ocean - Greenland ARC118M Metagenome (SPAdes) (version 2) | ecosystem: Environmental > Aquatic > Marine > Oceanic...
TCATGGGGTTTCCATTGCCGTCGGGTGCTGCCGAAAGGGTGGGGCAGGCATCTGTGTCTGTGGGCTACAGTCTCTTGGGCTGCGGTGTCAGGGCACTGTCAGGATCGCTGCCAGTGGTGACGTTCTCCTGAGAGGCATTGTACCAGTCTGGTGTGGGCGCTGTCCGGGGTGTCAGCCCCAGACGTTTGGTTAATAACGTCACCAGTTGTTGCTCCAGGGCAGGGCGATCCAGCTTGATTCCCTGTGCCTGCAGGGTGGTCATGGGCTGGCCCACGTGGCCGCAGGGATTGATGCGCTGCCAGGGTGCCAGATCCATGTCCCGGTTGATGGCCAGCCCGTGGTAGGTCGCGCCACGGCGGATGCGCAGCCCCAGGGACGCGATCTTGGCCCCGTTGACGTAGACCCCGGGGGCGTCATCCCGGTTCACGGCCTCAATGCCCAGGCTGGCAAGGAAATCGATAATGCCTTCCTCAATGGCGGTTACCAGGCCGCGACTGCCCAGGCCCAGGCGTTTGATATCCAGCATCAGGTAAATCACTGTCTGGCCGGGGCCGTGGTAGGTGACCTGCCCGCCACGGTCACTGTTTACCACCGGAATGTCCCCCGCATTGAGCACATGTTCAGGCTTGCCTGCCTGCCCCAGGGTAAAGACCGGAGGGTGTTCCAGCACCCATAGTTCGTCGTTCTGTTGGGCGTTACGGTGATCAGTGAGATTCCGCATGGCCTGCCAGCAGGGGTCGTAGTCAACTTGGGGAAAGTAGCGAATCAATGCGTCCATGGGGAAAGTATAAGGCTTGGTGCACGCTACACACCAGAAGCGACGAGCTACGCTTGATGGAACTAAAACATCGACCTGTCTACGAAGACGCTGTAGGAGTTCCCTTCCAGGGGACGAACCGAACGAAGCGAGGATACGCACGTAGTCCCGTAGGGGCTGAAGTATGAGCGGAGCGATTAATGATCACCGGTTAAAAGGCGAATCGAGCGCTTTGCCACTTTGCAGGGTGGTTCGTCCCCTGGAAGGGAACTTCTACATTTTGCATTTGTGTTGCGGCCGCAGAGCGGCATAAAAAAGCCCGGCAAAATGCCGGGCTGAAGGCAGACCCCTCACGGGGTAACAACAATTGAACCAGAAGTATCCTGACTTAAATGAGACGATTCCCTGTCCGCTGGTTAACAAGATGAAGATTCAGTTCCTTGACGCTGATGCCGAACTCAATGCCGTCATCATCGTTGAGATTGATGGTCTGGAAGGCGTCGAAATGCACGGGGGTGCCGTGAACGCTTTGCAGAATATCCGGGCTGCGGGGCATGGCTGGAATGATGTTTTTTGAGGCTGGCATGGCGCCGGTCGTGCGGGCGCTGACTTGATTCGGGGCGGTTGTCTGTACTTCAACAGCGGTGAGTACCAGCAGGCAGCTGCACAGACATAGCAGTGACAGTGTTTTCATGGCGGTTATCCCCGTGTTGTTGTTATGCGGTCAACATTACGGGGACGTTCGTTCCAAACCTATTGTGGCTTGGTGGGGCTTCGGTGTCGGGCTGTGACGGTGGGTAACGCAGTGTAATGCCAATATGCGATACAGTGCACAATGATTTTGTGCACTGGTAGCTTGTGGTTTTGGTATTCGGCTAGGCGCTGTGGCTACAGGGTGATCTTCACGTGGGGTGAATCGTTGAGCGCCTTGTAGATGGCTTCCACCTGCTCCCGGTTACGCATGGTCACCTGTGCGGTAAAGGAGATGAAGGTGCCCTTGCTGCTGGGCTTGCTGCTCAGGTGTTTGTCCGCGTCAAAATCATCCAGATGTGTGGTCAGAATCTCGATCAGGGCGTCCTCGAGCGGGGCGTCAACGGCGCCCATGACCTTTAACTGCATGTCATGGGGAAATTCCCACAGGTGTTCCTGAATAGCCATGGGCTGCTCCTGTCAGTCTCGTGTTTCGGGGGTATCAAGGCCGCAAAGCCGGCGTTTGTGCTGAACATAGTGCCGGGCCAGGATTTTCCACTGAGGGCCTGGCTGGCCGTTGCCTATTATAGCGTCGTTAAGGTGGGTCACAGGTACCACTTCCTTGGTGGAACTGGTGATCCAGATTTCATCCGCCTGGCGCAGCTGCATCTCGGTAATTTCCCGTTCCTGCAGTGCGAGTCCGTGTTGCTGGCATAGCTCTACCACCAGGTCCCGGGTGATGCCGCCGAGAATGGCGTGGCTTTTCGGCGGGGTGGCAATGCTGCCGTCTTTGACTACAAAGACATTGCTGGCCGAGCCTTCGGTGACAAAGCCGTCGCGTAGCAGAATGGCTTCGGCCGCGCCGGCGGCCACGGCCTGCTGGCGGAGCAGGCTGTTGGCCAACAGGGAAACGGATTTGATGTCGCAACGGGCCCAGCGAATATCGTCCAGCGTGATGGCTTTGGCGCCGACGGCGGTATCCGGGCTGTCGGCGGCAGGTACGGCGATTGGGCTGGTCATCATGAAGACGGTGGGGGTCACGGCGGGGGAGGGAAATGCATGGTCGCGTTTTTCGGCGGCCCCACGAGTGATTTGCAGGTACACCGAGAGATTGCCGCCGCCATTATGCTGCAATAGCTCATCACACAAGGTCTGCCAGTGTTCGCGGCTATGGGGGTTGTGGATGTCCACCTCGGTCAGTGAGCGTTCCAGGCGAGCCAGGTGCTCCTCGAAACGAAACAACACGCCGTTATAGGCAGGAATGACCTCGTAAATTCCGTCCGCAAACAGGAAACCCCGATCCATTGGGGAGATCTGTGCGGCTTCGGGGGCCATGAAGCGGCCGTTGAGATAAACCTGAGGCATGTGAGAGGGCTCGACGTAACAGTGACGGCACCAGTTTAGCGCACCTGCCAGGCCCAGATGCAAAACCGGCGCAGCGCGGGTGGTATGTACCATACGGGCTGCGACGGTTTTCTCTGCTGTCAGGCTACTGGCGTCAAGCGTCCTGCGATCAGAACAGGCCTTTGAAGAACAGCAGCAGGTGGTGCCAGAGTTTGGTGAAAAGGCCGGCTTCCTCGACGGGTTCCAGCGCGACCAGGGGTTTCTTGACCAGGACATCGTTGTCCATGCGCACGGTCAGGGTGCCGTACTGCTGGCCTTCCAGAATAGGGGCTTCCAGTTGCGGGGTGACACTGATTTCCGCTTTCAGGTTTTCATGGCTTTCGCGGGGGATGGTCAGTACCAGGTCTTCCGCCAGGCCCAAACGCAGCTGATCCTGTTTGCCCATCCACACATCCACGGTGTCGAGCACGTCACCGGCGCTGTATGCCTTGTAGGTTTCGAAGAAACGGAAACCGTAGGTCAGCAGTTTCTGGGATTCGCGGGCGCGGGCGCTTTCCGAGGCGGTGCCCATGACCACGGCGATGAGCCGCATGTTGTCTTTCTTGGCGGAGGACACCAGACAGTAACCGGCTTCGTCGGTGTGGCCGGTTTTCAGGCCATCTACGGTCGGGTCGCGCCACAGCAGCAGGTTGCGGTTCTGCTGGGTGATACCGTTGTAGGTGAATTCCTTTTTGGCGTACAGGTCGTAGTGGTCAGGAAAATCCCGCACGATGGCCCGGGCCAGGATTGCCATGTCCTTGGCAGTGGTGAAATGGTTTTCGGCCGGCCAGCCGGTGGCATTCATGAAGTGGCTGCTGTCCATGCCCAGGCGATTGGCGTGCTGGTTCATGAGGTCGGCGAAGGCATCTTCAGAGCCGGCAATGTATTCGGCCATGGCCACACTGGCATCGTTACCGGACTGGATGATAATGCCGCGAAGCAAGTCGCCTACCGGGACACGGGTGCCTTCGCGGACAAACATGCGCGAGCCGCCCATTTGCCAGGCTTGAACACTGATCGGCGCCATATCCTTTTCGGAGATGTTGCCTTTCTGCAGTTCTTCTTCGGCAATGTAGGCGGTCATCATTTTGGTCAGGCTGGCCGGGGGCAGGCGCTGCTCTGCATTATGTTCGACGATGATCTGGCCGCTGGCGGCATCCATCAGCAGGTACCCCTTGGCTTCGATCTGCGGCGCACGGGGGACCATTTGTGCCTGGGCTTGCAAGGAAAGGGCGGTGCCGAGCAAGGCACAGAGAGCAAAAACGGTAAAGCGGAAAGACTGGGGACGCATGGGTATCCTGCCTGTTGGTTGTCCTTGGATGGTTCAGGGAATCAGTAATGCGCCGGTCGTGTCGTGGCGCCGCCCGGGAAAGAGCCCGAAGGGGTAGTTGGACACGAAAAAGGCAAAAAATTCCATAAAGACCATAAAGATGCGTTGTGCCATTACTTGATGGCTGCATTCTAGAGGACTGGCGAAGGTCTGTTAACCGGAGAAACGGCTGATATGGGCGTTTTCAGGGGCTGACGGGCATGGGCCGGTCAAAACCGGCATTGGCCACCGTCTCGCGCACTTGCTGGCGCTGCTGGTTACTCTCGTAGGGGCCGATCCAGACCCGGAACAGGTCACCCGAGTGCTGTATTCGGGTGTCTACGCCCAGTTGGTTGATCAGCTCCTGTTGCAGTCGTTGTGCGCTGGTTTGGTCCGAAAAAGCGCCGGCCTGCAGGAACAGGTTGCCGCCTTTGCTGGCCTCGTTATTGTCGGCAGTGTCTGTTTGGGTGCTGGTGTTGCTGTTCGTGTCTGCAGGGGGTGGGCTGTCCACAGCGGCGCGCACGGCGGTGGGCACGGTGCTGCTGGGGCCGTCTGGCTGTTGCTGACTACTGATCGCTTCGACCCGCACCCGCCCGGTGCCAGCCTGCTCGATGCCCAGGCGCACAGCGGCGGCCCAGGACAGATCAATGATGCGATCTTCGTGGAAGGGGCCGCGATCGTTGACGCGCACCACCAGGCTTTTGCCGTTATCCAGGTTGGTGACCCGGGCATAGGTGGGCAAGGGCAGGCTGCGGTGGGCGGCGGTGAACTGGTACATATCGAACGACTCGCCACTGGAGGTGCGGTGGCCATGGAATTTCTGGCCATACCAGGAGGCCTTGCCTTCGGCCACGTAGCCGTCCGCCTGGGGCAATACCTGATAGGTCTTGCCCCACACGCTGTAGGACTCCGGATTACCGTAGCGGCTGCGGGGTTCTTTTTTGGGTACCGGCTCCGGCAGCCGGGAGATATCCCGACGCTCTTCTGGCGCGGTGTCCTGGTGGATACTGTAGCGATCCGAGCCCGGTGCGCCATTATTGGCAGCAGGGGTGTCGCTGTCGCCAGCGGGCCCGGGTGCCGTGGCACAAGCGCCGAGGAAGGCTGAGGTAATCACGGCACAAGCCAGACGTTTCATTGATTATCCTCCAGGGCGGTAGCCAGTTGTCGTGATAGTTGTAACACGGCCATGGCGTACAGGCGACTGTGGTTGTAGCGGGTAATCACATAAAAGTTGTCGGTGGCCAGCCAGAATTCCGCGCCGTCGGTGCCTTCCAGGTCAAGCAGGGCAACCCGGGTGCTGGCGGGCAGATCAAAGCAGTATTCACTGACCAGTCGATCATCGTTGCAGCTGAGCGCGGAGACCCCGGCGTTGTTGGCCTGTGACAGGGTAAAGGATGGCTTGTACCCTTTTTGGGCCAGCGGCACGTAACCGTTGCCATCCAGGTGTGCTCTGGCGGCTACGGGCAACCCGGGTTTCCAGTTGTGCTCGCTGAAATAGTTGGCCACGGACCCGATGGCATCCACCGGGTTGTTGACCAGGTCGGTCACGCCGTCGTTGTCGAAATCCACCGCGTAAGCTTGATAGCTGGTAGGGATGAACTGGCCGTAGCCCATGGCGCCGGCGTAGGAGCCGGTGATGGTTTTGGCATCGATGTGGGCGTTATGTTCCAGTTCGAACAAGGCTTTGAGCTGCTTGCGGAAGAAGCTGCCCCGGGGCGGGTAGTCGTAGCCCAGGGTGGTCAGGGCATCAACCGCTCGGTAGGTGCCCATGTAATCCCCGTAGCGGGTTTCCACACCAATGATGGCGAGAATGATTTCCCGGGGGATGCCGTAGGTCTGTTCTGCACGGGTCAGGGTGTCGGCGTGGGTATGGGCAAATTCCACGCCTTTCTGCACCCGGCTCTCCTGCAGGAAAATTTTCTGATAGGTGGCCCAGGTATGGGTGTGCTCCGCCGGACGGGCAATGGATTCGAGAATCTTGGGCTGACATTCTGCGCTGCCTAGCACTTCTCGCACTCGCGTCTCATCTTGCCCTTGCGCAACCAGTTCGCGAATCAGGGTCTGGGCCGGTTCACGTTGCAGATAATCGCTGTTTTCCGGGCAGGTGTGTTCGGCCTGGGCCGGCAGGGAGGTGAAGGTCAGAGCAGCGGCCACAAGGGTTGAGTAAAAAGTGCCGGAGCAAACAATGCCGGGAATGCACGGATAGAAACGACGCAAAGGGGTATCTCCTGTTTTCATTATTTCCATGGACCGCGTTGTTGCGGTGAGGTGCCCGCAACAACGGGTTTTCTCGCCACGCGTTCAGTAACTCATCAGCCGTCGATGAGTGTGAATCGACATCAACATGCCGAAACTGGCCAGCAGTGTTACGACCGACGTGCCGCCATAGCTGATCAAGGGCAAAGGCACCCCTACGACAGGTAAGAGTCCTGACACCATCCCAATGTTCACGAAAACATAAATAAAAAATGTCATCACCAGGCTGGCGGCAAGGAGTCGGGCGAAGGTGTCCTGGGCCTGCCAGCTGATAAAGAAGCCGCGGCCGACGATCACCAGGTACATCATCAATAAAATGACGACACCCACCAGGCCGAATTCCTCACTGAGTACCGCGAGAATGAAATCGGTGGACGATTCCGGCAGGAAATCCAGCCGCGACTGGGTGCCGTCGAGCCAGCCCTTGCCGTTGACACCGCCGGAGCCGATGGCGGTTTTCGACTGGATGATGTTCCAGCCGGTGCCACGGGGATCGGCTTCTGGATTAAGGAAGGTGTCGACCCGGTTGCGCTGGTAATCGTGCATCACGAAGAAATACATCAACGGTGCGGCGGTAACCACAATGATGACCGCCACGGCGATCAGCCGCCAGGAGAGCCCGGCCATGAACAGTACTACCAGCCCGCTGGCCGCGATGAGAATGGCGGTGCCCAGGTCTGGCTGCAAGCCGATCAGCATGGCAGGCACCCCGAGCAATAGCAGGGCGGCGATTACATCCGTGAGCTTGGGCGGCAGGGTGCGTTCGCTGAAATACCAGGCCACCATGGCGGGTACCGCCAGTTTCATCACCTCTGCCGGTTGAAAGCGCCCTGCCCCGGGGATGGACAGCCAGCGTTGCGCCCCTTTCGCTTCTGTACCGATGACCAGCACCAACACCAGCAATACCAGGCCGATGGAATAAATCACCGGTGCCCAGAAACGATAACTGCGGGGTGGAATCTGAGCCAATAGAAAGAGCACGGTAAGGCCGGCACCAAAACGGATGCACTGGCGCACCACCAGATCCATGCTTTCGCCGCCGGCGCTGTAAAGAACGCTGAGACCGCCGAACATAAGCAGCAACAGGCCCACCAGTAGCGGTGGGTCCAGGTGCAAACGTAACGCCAGCCCGGGGGATAGCGAGGCGCCGGTCTGGCCAGGCATCTGGCGGATAAATTCGCGCTGGCTCATGGGCGGTCCTCGTTATCCGCATCGTCGGCGGGAGCATTGGACGGTGGGGTGACTGGTGTGTTGGCGAAAACCGGCGGTACATTCAGCTCGCCCTGTTGATCTAGCAGCCAGGCGTCCATGACCTGGCGGGCTACGGGCCCGGCGGTAGAACCGCCATGGCGGCCGTTTTCTACCAGCACGGCCACGGCAATGGCCGGTTTTTCCGCGGGCGCAAAGGAGACCAGCAGGGCGTGGTCCAGCAGGCGTTCTGCCAGCTCGTCCTCGTTATAGGTTTCGTCCTGGCCCACCGAAAAAACCTGGGCGGTGCCGGATTTTGCAGCAATCTCGTATTTTGCCCCTGAGGCCATGGCCCGTGCGGTACCGCCGAGCTCGGTGACACCGACCATGGCCTCGGTCATTTTTTCCCAATTGTCCTGATCATTCAGAACGATGTCGGTTCGCTCCACCGGCTGGCGTTCGCCTGCCAGGGTAGGAATGATCTGTTTGCCGTGGCTGGCCATGATGGCTGTAGCGTTGGCCAGTTGCAGCGGTGTGGCAAGGACAAATCCCTGGCCGATGCTGGCGTTGATGGTGTCGCCGTGGAACCAGGGGCGACCGCGGGCGGCCTTTTTCCATTGCTTAGACGGCATGATGCCACTGGATTCGTTGTACAAATCGATACCGGTGGGTTGGCCCAGGGAAAACTGGTTCATGTAGCGGTGCATGCGCTCAATGCCCAGTTTAAAGCCCATGTCGTAGAAGTAGGTGTCGCAGGATTGCACCACGGCGTCGCGCAAATCGACTCGGCCATGGCCCCAGCGCTTCCAGTCCCGGTAGCGGTGTGGATCGTTTTCCAGTTGATAGTAGCCGGGGTCGAAAATGGTGCGTTCCCAGTTGGTGACTCCAGCATCCAGCCCGGCAAGCCCGTACATGGGCTTGATGGTGGAGCCCGGGGGATAGCGGCCCTGCAAGGCCCGGTTGAACAACGGATTGTCGTGATCGTTGCGGTAGGCGGAGTAGTCTTTGTAGGAAATCCCGGTGACGAACAGGTTGGGGTTGAAACCCGGGCGGCTGACGAACGCCAGCACGCTGCCATCACGGGGATCAATGGCCACGACGGCGCCGCGGCGCTCGCCGAGGGCATCGTAAGCGGCCTGCTGCACCCGCATGGACAGGCGCAGGCGCAGTGGTTGGCCTGGCACGGGAGCCTGCTCTTCCAGCACGCGCAGAATCCGTCCGCGGGCATTGGTTTCCACCTGCCGATAGCCGACTTCACCGTGCAGGGTGTCTTCATAAAAACGCTCGATGCCGCTGCGTCCGTAGAAATGCGTGCCCGCGTAGTTGCGCTGTTGATCCAGGGTCATGGCGTCCAGATCCTGCACATTGATCCGGTTGACGTAACCCAGCACGTGGGAAAACAGAATACCGTGGGGATAGTGGCGAATCGGGTCGGCGGAAATGCGGATCCCGGCCAGCCGATGCTGGTTGACTACCAGGCGAGCGATTTCCTCTTCCGTGAGCCGGCCGCGCAGGGGGACCGGCTCCCAGGGACGACGAGCGGTGCGACGGCGTTTTTCAAAACGCTCCCGGTCTCCTTCATCCAGTTCGATCAGTTTGCCCAGTTCCAGCAGCAGCTGGTCGAGATCGCCAGCCTGTTCAATGATCACTTCCAGGGAAAAGTCAGGGCGGTTATCTGCAAGGATTTCGCCGTGGCGGTCGGTAATCAGCCCACGGGGTGGGGCGACCGCCTGGGTTTGCACCCGGTTGTTGTCACTGAGGGTCGTGTAGCGGTTGTGCTCGATGACTTGCAGCCAGATCATGCGACCGACCAGTACGCCGGTGAGTAGTAGCACCAGAATAACGCCCACGACGAGACGCACGCTGAAAATGCGCTGCTCGTGGTGATGGTCTTTCAGCGTTAATGGTCGGCGCATGTTGGCGTCTGTGTGAGGCGATAACGATCAGCGATGATAGGGGTGCCCGGTCAGTAGCGTCCAGCCCCGGTAAAGCTGCTCGGCCAGCAATACCCGAACCAGCGGGTGGGGCAACGTCAGGTTCGAGAGGCTCCAGCGTTCCTGGGCGCTGGCCGAAAGTTGCGGGCACAGGCCATCGGGCCCGCCTACCAGCAGTATCAGATCCTGCCCCACGTCTTTTAGCTCGCCCAGTTTACGGCTGAGGGCGTGAGTGTCCAGCGCGCGGCCATTGACTTCCAGTGCCACGGTTTTAGCGCTTGGATATTTATCCAGACGTTTGCGCAGGGCATCGGCTTCTGTGCGAATTTGGTTTGCGCTGTCTCCCTTTCCGCGTTTGGGCATAGGGATTTCCTCCAGCACCATGCGCATGTCCGGGGGCATGCGCTTTTGGTATTCGCTGAAGCCCTCGGTCACCCAGGCTGGCATGCGGGTGCCGACGGCCAGCAGAACAATGCGCATGGATCAGTGATCTTGCTGTTGGTCGCGGTCCGGGTGGTGCTGGGGGTTTTTCCACAGCCGTTCCAGGTCGTAGAACTCTCGGGTAGCGGGCAGCATCAGGTGAACGATGACATCACCCAGGTCCACGAGAATCCACTCGCCGGTGTTTTCCCCTTCGGTGCCAATGGGCGGGTAGCCAGCGGTCTTGGCGGCATCGGCGACGCTGTCGGCCAGCGCTTTCACATGGCGGTTGGAGGTGCCACTGGCAATAACCATATTGTCCGCGACACTGGTAATTTCACGCACATCCAGCGGAGTGATGTTTTGGGCTTTGACTTCTTCCAGGGCGTCGATGACCAGTTGCAGTAGCGGAGTGTCAGCGCTCATGGGGCCTCATGATTCGTTAAAGGGAGTGAGTTTCGCCACATTATACAGGTCGTGGCGATGAATATGGGTAATCACGGCGTCATCCAGTGCCGGACAACGCCCTTTTTCCGCCAGGGCCTGACGGATCGCGGTGGCAGACACGTCCAGAAAGGGGCGTTTGAGCATCAGCCGCAAACTACTGGCTTGTTGCGTCAGACCCGCGGCGTCGGTTTCCGGGAAGGCGCTGAGTACGGCATCGTCCGCCAGCGGGCTGTCCGGGCGTGGCACCACGGCCAGGTGGCATAAGGTGGTGTAGTCGCGCCACTGGTGCCACTGGTGCAGGCTGGCAAAACTGTCGGCGCCAATCATGAAGACCAGCGGCCGCTGGGGGTGTTGTTGGCGAAAATGCTGCAGGGTGGCCAGGCTGTAGCTGGGGCCTGGTTGGGCCAGCTCCCAGCCATCCGGGTGCAGGTGCGGGTGCTCGGCACAGGCCAGCTCCAGCATGCGCAGGCGCTGCTCGCCGCTGGCCAGCGGTTGCGGCCGGTGCGGCGGCACCGCATTGGGAAGCAGGTGCACCGGGGCGCCATCAAGCACTCTGGACACGGCTCGGGCGGCACTGATATGTGCCCGGTGAACCGGATCAAAGGTGCCGCCGAAGAGGACTAAGGGAACGCTGGCACGCATCACGCTACACGCAACACGCTGGCCAGGGGCTCCGCGTGCCAGCGTGGTGCGTGGAGCGTGTCAGCGTTACTGCCGTATATGCCCATCACCCAATACCACCCACTTCTGGCTGGTCAACCCTTCCAGGCCCACAGGGCCGCGGGCATGGATCTTGTCGGTGGAGATACCGATTTCCGCACCCAGGCCGTATTCGAAACCGTCGGCGAAGCGGGTGGAGGCATTGACCATGACCGAGCTGGAATCCACTTCGGTAAGGAAGCGGCGGGCCAGGGTGTAGTTCTCGGTGATGATGGCTTCGGTGTGGCCCGAGCTGTAGCGGTTGATGTGTTCGATGGCTTCATCGATATCCTTGACGATTTTCACCGCCAGTACCGGTGCCAGGTATTCCTCTTCCCAGTCAGCTTCTGAGGCTGACTGTATGTCGGACACGCCCATTCCTTCCAGAAGATGGCGAGTTTGCTCACAGCCGCGCAGCTCTACGCCCGCCTGCTGGTATTGAGCGGCCAGCTCTGGCAGTACCTGCTGGGCGATGGCATTGGCCACCAACAGGGTTTCGGTGGTGTTGCAGGTGCCGTATCGCTGGGTCTTGGCGTTAAACGCCACGTTGATCGCCTTGGCGATATCGGCCTGCTCATCAATGTACGTGTGGCAGTTGCCATCCAGGTGCTTGATGACCGGCACCCGGGCGTCGTTGCTGATGCGCTCGATCAGGCCCTTGCCGCCACGGGGCACGATCACGTCCACGTATTCGGGGTGGGTGATCAGCTCGCCAACGGCCGCGCGGTCGGTGGTTTCCACCACCTGGACGGCTGCTTCCGGCAGGCCGGCGGCGCGCAGGCCTTCGCGGATGCATTCAGCGATGGCCTGGTTGGCGTTGATGGCCTCGGAACCGCCACGCAGGATGGCCGCGTTACCGGATTTCAGGCACAGGGCGGCGGCATCGATGGTCACGTTCGGGCGTGATTCGTAAATAATGCCGATGACACCCAGTGGTACACGCATTTTGCCGACCTGGATGCCTGATGGGCGGTAGGCCAGGTCGGTGATCACACCGATCGGGTCAGCCAGACCAATAATTTGCTCCAGGCCTTCTACCATCCCGTCGAAGCGTTCGGGTGTCAGTGCCAGACGGTCCAGTAGGGCGGCGTCCAGGCCATTGCTGCGGCCGGCCTCCAGGTCTTTTTCGTTGGCGCGCAAAATGGCGTCGCGGTGGTTGCGCAGGGCGTTGGTGATGGCAGCCAGTGCCTTGTCTTTGTCGCCGGAGCTGGCGCGGGCCATGGCTCGGGAAGCCTGGCGGGCCTGCTCACCCAGGCGTTGCATGTATTGCTGGATATCCATAATTGTCTGCGTTCAGTTCTCTGCGTTCGATCTGTTGGTGTCTTGCGAGCGGTGAAGCGTTGCCTGGCCATTGTGCGGCATAACCCCGCCGGGCAGGTAGGGGAAATCCGGTGATCAGGGGCCGCTGGCTTCATCGGCTGGGTCAGCGGCCAGCCTGGACTGATTTTTCCGCCCGCGAAAGGCGGCATTATAGCGATAACTGGTGCTTTACGCTTGCTCACAAATGGTGAAGAATTGAAATCCTTTGCTACACAAATGCCGTTAAATGGCTGATTTCATTGGTACGTTTGTGCCATTAGGTGTAGTGCAGTTGATGGCAAAAACAATATTGTCATAAGTAAAAAGAAAGATCGGCGCAGGGTACAGGCGCTACATAAAACAAGAACAACGTGGGCCAAATGGAGCCAATCACTATGGGCTTTCAGTATCAGGAATATACCCGTTCTGCGATCAAGGCCGATGCTATCCAGCTGTGGGTCGGCAAGTGGCGCATCGATTACCTGGCATTCTCCAGTCCTGCCAACGCACATAAGCCGCCATTGTTGGTGGTAGGTGGGGCCTTTCAGAACTTCACTTCCTACAAGTATTGCGTAGAGCGCATCTACGAAGACTTTCCCGTCATTCTGGTGGACTTGCCGTCGCTGGGTAACAACACCCAGATCGCGCCGGATTTGAGCATGGAGGATCTGGCCGATCTGCTCTATGAGTTCAGCCTGCAATCCGGCCTGAAAAAGGTCCATCTGATGGGGTTGTCGCTGGGCTCCGCGATTGCCAGCACCTTTGCCTACAAATACCCGCAAGCCACCGACAAGCTGATCGTGGCGGGGATCGTGACCCGCCCGCGCAAGAGTTGGCGAATGCTGGTGGAAGAATCCGTGCGGGTTCTGGAGCAGGGGCGCATGGATGAGTTTAGTCAGGCGGTGGTGCTGTATCTGGTCAACTACGACCGCATGGACGACACCGGCATCAGCCCCACTGCCCGCAAGCTGTTCTACCGGCAGATGAAACGTTTGTCGGATAACGAGTGCGAACGTTACAAAATCAACGGTCGGCGTTTGCTGTCTGTGGAAGGGCTGCTTGGTTACCCAGAATGCGACACCCTGGTTACCACCGGTGAGTTCGACAGCTTTACGTTGCCCTGGGAAAACGCCTCCTTTGCGGAAAATTGTCCCAATGCCCAGTTCACCTTGATCAAGGGGGCCGATCACCTGCCGCAGCTGGAGAAGCGTGAAGTGTCCCTCGACCTGTTTTCGACCTTCCTGCGCGGAGAAACCCTGGAAAACGTGGAGGGTATTCGCCGTTTCAGCAAAGGGGAGTACGGCCAGATCGAGCGACGCCGGGCCGAGCGCCTGGTGCCCTGTAACAACCACGGGCATGTCACCAGCGAATCCCGGGTGGGTGACCGGTTTCGTTTCAACAAGCCAGTGACTGTCGTGGATATCAATTTCTTCGGCTGCCTGTTGAAACTGGATGAGCCGGGTTTTTCCCTGGCGGATCACGCCCGTGATTGCACCCTGTATATGGACAGCCCGGAGCTGAAGCTGGAGTTGCTGGTGTTCGATTACGACGGCGAGGGTTACCTGCGTTGCCTGTTTAAACACGGCAACATTCAGGCGGCGGAGCGGTTTACCCAGTTACTGAAACAGGGTGAATATTTTTTGCGCCGGGACAAGGATGAAAAAGTGCGGCGTATCTATGGGTAGTTCTTAAAACGTTAGCTGCACCCATAAAAAACCGGCATTTAACGCCGGTTTTTTTATGGAAGCGCTGTGCGTCTCAAGCCGATACGACGCCTTCCAGAATCCGCACCATGGGATTGCCCCGGGTTTGCGGGATGGGAAGCTGGCTATAGAAATCAGCGGGGTTGTGTACGGTGAGATCGTCGAAGCCCTGCTGCAGGAAGTGGCTGACGGTCTGCTCATCGGAATGAAAATGAAAACCCACCTGGCTGCGCGATATGGCGCCGAGCAGACGCCCCAGGTTTTTGAGGGTGTGGTAGAACGGCATGCCATGGTAGAGCGGGTAATTGTCGGTCAGGTACGTGCCTTGCGGGAAGTGTTGCAGGGCGGTGGCCAGTTTGCGCCAGAACTCGGAAATCACGGCTAACGGAAAATAATTCACCAGCCCTTCGGTGATCACTACCACCGGCTTGCGGGTATCCAGTTGCCCGAGCACGTGGGCCAGACTCAGATCGCCGTCGTCAGCAAAAATGTTGATCGGCATGACCTTGTGACGTTCGCTGAGAACATGGTGTTCGGTGAGCAGTTGTTGCTTGCGCTGGGCCATGTCCGGCAGGTCGGTTTCGATGTAGGTCAGCTGTGGGTATTGCTGGCAGAAACGGTGGCCACGGGGGGACAGGCCGCAGGCAATCTCTACGACCTGGGTGACGCCATCGTTGATCAGTTGATGCAGACGATGATCGATCAGCAGGTGGCGCTGCAGCAGAAAGGTGCGAATGTTGCCGCCTGCAATCTTCCGGCCCACATATTCGAACGGGGCCAGGGCGCCATACAGGAAAGCGCCACCGCGAGTGCGGAAGAAGGGGGCTGAGAGTCCGTCTTTCGCCCAGACATGTCCGGTATAGAGAGCGGTAAAACTGATGGATGACGTGTCCCGTGGTTCGCTCATTGTTGTTCTGGCCCGACAAAAAAGGAGACGAACAGGCTAGCAGAATGTTGCCATTGGTGGGTGGCAATTTGTGCCAAATTGGGGGATTACGAGTTACAAGCTACGCTTGGTTGGATGGGGTAAGGCTGAAACGTTCCTCAACCCCGGTGTTTTCCACGAAGCCGCTGTCGGAACGGAGCGTAGCGGAGTAACGCACGTAGTTCCGTGCGGCCCGAAGGGTGAGCGAAGCGAATAATACCGCTTGAGCCGCGAACCGCGCTTGCGCGGAAATCGACCGGAGGGCGATCAGGAATGTCAGGGCTCGACAGGTTTCAGAAAAGAATGCAGTAACCCCTGTCTCTTGCCTCGCTACGCTTGGTTCGTCCCTCAAGAGGAACTCCTGCAGATAGGCTTCAGCCTGGCAGCGCGGCGTCCTGTGGGGACTCATGAGGCACAGGGCCTTCTTCGCATTGCAGCTTGAAGCTTGTCGCTTGCAGCTGTCTTTTTACCGTTCCATGCTGCGCGGTAGCGGGTGGCCGGCCAGGCGCAGGGCCAGGGAGGTGATGTGTTTCCAGGGGTCGCCCTTGGCCATGCCTTTGACGCACTGATCGGCGCGGATGGCGCAGGCCTGGGCAATGCGCAGCTGCTGTGGGTTGAGCCGTTGGGCCTGGTTCTGCATGGCACGTACCCGTTGCGGGGGCAGGCGCGGGGGCGGCCCGCCGCCGAGCATGCCGTCGAGCAGGCGGATGTCGCGGCTCAGGGCCCACAGCAGCACCGGTGGCTCCACGCCTTCGGCGCGCAGGGTCTGGATAATGTGCATGACGCGCTGGCTGTCGCCCTGCGCGGTGGCCTCGGTAAGGTCGAAGGGCGAGTAGCGACTGGAGTCGCCCACCGCCTGCTGAACGTCTTCCGGGCCAACCTGGCCGTTCTCCACCAGCAGGGCCAGCTTGTCCACTTCCTGGGCGGCGGCCAGCAGGTTGCCTTCGCTGCGCTCTATCAGCAGGGCCAGAGCATCTTCGTTGGCGCGGAGGCCACGGCTGGTGAGGCGCTCCTGTAGCCAGTTGCGCAGCCCCTTGCCTTCCACAGGCCAGACTTCGATCACGGCACCCATTTCATCCACGGCTTTGACCCAGGCGCTGTTCCAGTCCTTGCGGCGATCCAGTCGCGAGCAGCGGATCAATAACAGGGTGTCACTACTGGCTCCGCCTTTCAGGCCGGCGAGAACATCGCGAAGAATCTGGCTGCCGGTCTTGTCCGGACGTTTATCGTTGAGCACCAGCTCGAGAATGCGGCGACCGCCGAACAGACTCATGCTTTGCGATTCATTGAGCAGGGCGTTCCAGTCGATACCGGTATCACTGGAAAAACGCTGGCGTTCGTCAAAACCCTGGTCACGGGCCGCCCGGCGCAAATCGTCGATCAGCTCGCCTTGCTGCAGCGGCTCATCACCAGCCACCAGGTAGACAGGCAACAGTGTCGCGGACAGGTGCTTGCCAAGCTGCTCGGGGCGCAGGCGCATCAGTAGGTCTCCCACCCCTTGGATGCCACAGCGATCTGGTTGATCAGCCGGAAAGTCATGTCTTCATACAGGTCATCACGGACCAGCTGTTCTTCGTCGGAAGAGGCGGTGGCGTTTTCCGGGTACCAGGGCAGGCTGCGCAGCGCCATCATGCGCTTGGGGGTGGTCAGCAGGGCGCCGGTTTTCACATCGCGCAGGTGCCAGTAGAGGGTGTAGCGCAATTCGATTTCCGCCTGCCGGCCCTGATCATCCACCGCGGAGGTGCGACGCATCCATTCTTCGTCATCAATGATCAGCTGGTAGGGGGATTCGTTATGCACCAGTACGCCCTGGTTTTCCAGTTCGTCTTCCAGGCTGTACTTCAGCTCCGTGCTGGCCCCAATGAGAGTTAGGCTTTCCATGGTGGGCACGCTGGTGGCGCCTCGTAGCTGCCAGCCGCAGGCCGTGATCAGCAAGGTGAGAAGCAGGGTGGTAATGGCGTTAACGGTAACCCTCATGGTACGCGTGCTCTCTCGGTTGTCTGGCGGGCTGGCGGAGATGGCCTGCGGCCATTTCCGCCCTACGGTATCCGCTGCGTTGCAGTGCGCTCAGTTGGCGACGATGTTGACCAGTTTACCCGGCACCACGATCACTTTACGCACTGTTTTACCTTCGGTGAATTTCTGCACATTGGGCTCGTCCATCGCCAGGGCTTCCACTGATTCCTTATCGGCGTTGGCGGGCACATTCAGCTTGGCGCGAACCTTGCCATTCACCTGCACCACCAGCTCGATGGTGTCTTTCACCAGCGCGCTTTCATCCACGCTGGGCCAGCGGGCATCAATGACGGCCTCTTCATGGCCCAGGGCCTGCCACAGGCTGTGGCCCGCATGGGGGATGATGGGGGCCAGCAGCAGCACGGCCGCTTCCAGGGCTTCGTGTTTTACCGCGGCGAGGTTATCACTGTTAGCGTCGAACTTGCTGACCTCATTGATCAATTCCATCACCGCCGCAATGGCGGTGTTGAAGGTGCTGCGGCGACCATAGTCGTCGCTGACTTTCTGGATGGTTTCGTGGGTCTTGCGGCGCAACGTCTTGCCTGCATCGTCCAGTGCGTTTACGTCCAGTGTGCCTGCATTACCGGCTTCCACATGTTCGGCCACCAGACGCCACAGGCGTTTGATAAAGCGGAAAGCGCCTTCCACGCCAGCGTCGTTCCATTCCAGTGATTGCTCCGGCGGCGCGGCAAACATCATGAACAGGCGCACGGTGTCGGCGCCGTATTCTTCGATCATTTGCTGCGGGTCCACGGTGTTGCCCTTGGACTTGGACATCTTGGCGCCGTCTTTGAGCACCATGCCCTGGCACAGCAGCTGCTTGAAGGGCTCGTCGCAATTCACCAGCCCGGTATCACGCAGCAACTTGTGGAAGAAGCGCGAGTAGAGCAGGTGCAGAATGGCGTGCTCAATACCGCCGATGTACTGGTCCACGGGCAGCCAGTAATTGGTGGCGGCCGGGTCCAGCATGGCGGTGTCGCTCTGCGGTGAGCAGTAGCGTGCGTAGTACCAGCTGGACTCCATGAAGGTGTCGAAGGTGTCGGTTTCACGCAGGGCAGGCTGACCGTTTAAGGTGGTTTTGGCCCACTCCGGGTCGGCCTTGATGGGGCTTTTGACACCATTCATTTCCACGTCGGTGGGTAGTACCACGGGCAGCTGGTCTTCCGGGGTGGGGTGCAAGGTGCCGTCTTCGGTTTCCACCATGGGAATGGGCGCGCCCCAGTAACGCTGACGGGAGACACCCCAGTCGCGCAGCCGGTAGTTCACTTTCTTTTCGCCCAGAGAACGTTCGCTCAGCCAGTTGGCGATGGCGTTGAAGGCGTCGGCAGAGGACAACCCATCGAATTCGCCGGAATGCACCAGGGTGCCTTTTTCGGTGAAGGCTTGCTGGGCCAGATCGATCTGCTCACCGTTGGCGGGTTCAATTACCTGGGTGATGGGCAGGCCGTACTTCTGCGCAAATTCGAAGTCGCGCTGGTCGTGGGCGGGCACCGCCATCACCGCACCGGTGCCGTAGCCCATCAGCACGAAGTTGGCGACCCATACCGGCACCGCTTCACCGCTGATCGGGTGGGTGGCGGTGAGGCCGGTGTAGATCCCTTTCTTTTCCATGGTCGCCATGTCGGCTTCGGCGGTCTTGGTGTTCTGGCATTCTTTGACGAAGTCGGCGACTTCGTGGTTGGCCGCCGCCGCTTTTTGCGCCAGCGGGTGGCCGGCGGCCACCGCCACATAGCTCACGCCCATGAGCGTGTCCGGGCGGGTGGTATAAACGCGCAGGGATTCCTCTCCTTCAATGGAGAAATCCAGCTCCACCCCTTCAGAGCGGCCGATCCAGTTGCGCTGCATGGTCTTGACCTGCTCCGGCCAGCCATCCAGCTGGTCCAGATCATTGAGCAGCTCATCGGCGTAGTCGGTGATCTTGATAAACCACTGGGGGATTTCTTTTTGTTCCACCAGTGCGCCGGAGCGCCAGCCTCGGCCATCAATGACTTGCTCGTTGGCCAATACGGTTTGGTCTACCGGGTCCCAGTTCACGGTGGACATTTTCCGGTACACCAGCCCTTTCTCGTACAATTTGGTGAAGAACCACTGTTCCCAGCGATAATATTCCGGGGTGCAGGTGGCCAGTTCCCGGTCCCAGTCGTAGCCGAAACCCAGGCGCTGCAGTTGCCCACGCATGTAGTCGATGTTTTCGAACGTCCACTTGGCCGGTGCGACCTTGTTCTTGATCGCCGCGTTCTCCGCCGGCAGGCCGAACGCATCCCAACCCATGGGTTGCAGGACGTTCTTGCCCTGCATGCGCTGGTAACGGCTGACCACATCGCCGATGCTGTAGTTGCGCACGTGGCCCATGTGCAGGCGGCCAGACGGGTAGGGGAACATGCTCAGGCAATAGAACTTTTCCTTGCCTGCATCCTCGGTGACCTTGAAGCTTTGATTGTCATCCCAGTATTGCTGGGCTTGGGCTTCGATCTGATCGGGGCGATACTGTGCGTCCATCGGCTCTCTTTTCTTGATCATAAAAACAAACGGGAACAGGGCGACCTTGGGGAACATCCCGGCCGTGAAGGGGACATAGGATACATGAGCTTAGCCCGGATTTCTCAATGCGCGGGTGTCCATATGCGCAATCTCAGCGATAAATACCGTGGCCGGGGGCGCCTGCCGGGTGTGGATGTGGTGGGGCCCCGCCCATGGTGCTGACCTACCTGACGTTATTGGTGCTGGTGGGGGCCAGCCTGCCGGCGGTGGTGCGCAGTTTTCTGCCGCCCTTGCCGCGCCGGATTACCGGCATTACGCCCCAGGCGGTGGTGGTGCTGGGAGCAGGCCGGCGCCAGCGAAACGGGGGTTTCTCGCTGACCACCCGTGGCCTGCGCCGATTGAAACTGGCGGCGGAACTGGCCCACGAGCACGGCTTGCCGCTGCTGGTGAGTGGCGGTATCAGCCAGACGCCCATGCACGATAACGAGCCCAGCGAGGCGGACTTGATGGCCGAGCAGGCCTTGCGCCGCTGGCCGACGCTGAATGTGATCAAGGAAGCTCGCAGCCGCAATACTTGGGAAAACGCCTGTTTCAGCAGTGAATTGCTGGCCGAGCGAGGCATGGATGAGGTGATGCTGATCAGCGACCGGGCCCACCTGCCCAGAGCCCTGCTGTGTTTTCAAAGCCAGGGTGTGTTGGCGCAGGCAGCCTGGAGCAAGCGATTGCCGAAGCAGGAGTGGGTGCCGTCGGCGGGGGCGTTATCCATGGTGCCGGAGATCTGGTACGAGTGGCTGGCGTTGGTCTGGTACCACGTTCGCTATTTGTGAAAGGCTGGACGTCTCACGTCTCACGTCTCACGTCCCACGCCTCACGCGTTGTGAGTGCTTCCCCCGAGTGTTTCCACCGCTTGGTATTGGCTAAGGAAAACCTGGCCGCTCAGCACGCTCAGTAAGTGATTTTTCTTCAAGCGATCCATCACGGGACCCTTCACTTCAGACAGATGCAGTTGGACGCCGGCCGCGTCCAGCCGTTCGTTAAGGCTTTCCAGGCTTTCCACCGCACTGGCATCAAGATGGTTGATAGCGGAACACATCAACACCAGATGACGCGCCTCGGGGCGGGCCATGGCCCGGTCGTAGAGCAGGTCTTCCATGGGGCGGGCATTACCAAACCACAGCGACTCGTCCACGCGAATGGACAACACGGCGTTTTCCACAACAACGTCGTGGCGGTCTATGTTCCTGAAATGGTGGGTGCCGGGGACCAGGCCCACTTCAGCCACATGGGGCTGGCTGGCGCGCCACAGAAACAGAACCAGTGACAGTACTACGCCGATCAGCAGGCCGGTTTGCACATTCACTAACAGCACACCGGCCAGGGTGGCGGCCATGGCCAGGCTGTCCGGGCGGCTGGAGTGCCACAGGTTTTTCAGTTCCCGCAGCTCGATCAGTGAGAGCACGCCCATGACGATAATCGCGCCGAGAGCGGCCTGTGGGACGCGAGTGAACAGCCCGGTAAACCACAGGGCCACGACCCCCATGGCCAGCCCGGCGAGCAGGCCGGTCATGGGGGTGCGGGCGCCGGCTTCGAAGCTGACGGTGGTGCGGGAAAAACTGCCGGTGACGGCAAAGCTGCCGGACAGGCCACTGGTCACATTGGCCAGCCCCAGGCCCAGTAACTCACGGTTGGCGTCGACGCGTTCGCGGCGTTTTGCGGCCAAAGCCTGAGCCAGAGAAATGGATTCCACGAAGCCGATCAGCGCCAGCAGCAGGGCAGGGACCAGAACCTGATGCCATTGCGCGGCTTGCAGGCTTGGCCACACCGGCTGTGGCAGGCCGTCGGGAATGGCGCCGACCACGGCAAGGCCTTGCTGATCCAGCCCCATGCCGATATTCACCAGGGTGGTGACCAGTACGGCCAGCACCGGGCCCGATTTTCCCAGAAAGGCACTGAGCCAGCCCGGCAGGGCGGAGCGTTTGAGTGGGCCGGCCATTTTCTTCGGGATGATCAGGCAGGCAATGGCCAGGGCACCCATGGCCACGGTGATCCAGTGTATTTCCCCAAGACGGGGCAGCAGACTGCGCCCCAGTTCGAGAATGTTCTCGCCACTGGCGTCAACACCGAGCAGGTGGCTGAGCTGGCTTGCGGCAATAATGATGGCACAGCCGCTGACAAACCCCAGGATCACCGGATGGCTGAGCAGATTGGTGAGCCAGCCCATGCGCAGGGCGGCCATTACCAGCAGGATGGCCCCGGACAATAACGCCATGGCGATGGCGGCCTGAATGAACAGCTGCGGGTTGCCACCGGCAATGGCGCCGGCGGCAGAGGCTGTCATTAGCGAGGTGAGTGCTGCCGGCCCCACGGAGAGTGCGCGGCTGGTGCCGAAGAGACCGTAAATGATCAGCGGCACGATGCTGGCATAGAGCCCGGTTTCCGGAGGCATGCCGGCCAGTAATGCGTAGGCAAGCCCCTGGGGAACCAGTAGCAAAGTGACGATGACGGCGGCGATACCGTCGCCGGTCGCTTCATCCTTGTTGTAGCGAGCCAACCAGTCGCTGGCGGGTAGCCAGTGTAGAAATCGGAAGGCTCGCGGCATGCTATGACTCCCGGCGTTGGTTGAGGCGATCCGCCAATCCGCTCAGGTCGTAGCCGGCCTGTTCGGCGGTGGCGAGAATGCTGGCATTGTCCTGTTCGCTGGCCTGGGTCAGTGCCCACAGGGTGGTGCTGCGGGTACCCGTCCGACAGAAGGCCAGTACTGGTGTTTCGGCCAGGGAAACGATGGCGTCGAAACCGTCGATATCGGTTTCGGCAATGTTGCTGGCCACGACCGGTTGGTGGGCGTAGGCAAGCCCGGCGGCTTCAGCGGCCACGGCCATTTCGTTGCTGCTGGGCTGATCGGCAGCTTCCCCGTCCGGGCGGTTGTTGAGCACCATCTTGAAACCGGCAGCGGCCACGGCGGGCATGTCTTCCGGCAGCAGTTGTGCAGTCACGGACAGGTCGTCATTAAGCTTGTTGAAGTCGGTCATGATTCAGCCTTTTTCGGAAATGGTGGTCGATGGGGCGTTAGCTTACGCATTTGTGCCTCCATCCTCATCTTTCCTCATCCGTTGTGACCCGGGAGCTGACAGCGCCGAGGGTGTTGAGCGGAATTTTCAGGTAGCGGACGCCATTGTCCTCCGCCGGCGGCAGGTGGCCCGCGCGCATGTTGACCTGAACCGAAGGGAGAATCAGGCGAGGCATATCCAGCGTGGCATCACGGGCTTCGCGCATGCTGACAAAGGTGTCTTCGCTGGTGCCTTCATGGACATGAATGTTGTGTTTGCGCTGTTCGGCCACCGTCGTTTCCCAGACAAGCTCCTCTCGTCCCTCCGGCAGATAGTCATGGCACAGGAACATGCGCGTTGCATCGGGCAGGGCCAGCAACTTTTGGATTGAACGATACAGGGTGCGGGCGTCACCACCGGGGAAGTCGCAGCGGGCGGTGCCGTAATCGGGCATGAACAGGGTGTCGCCGACAAACACCGCATCGCCAATAACATGGCTCATGCAGGCGGGAGTGTGACCGGGGGTATGAATCGCCCGGGCGTCCATGTTGCCTACGGTATAGGCTTCCCCGTCACGGAACAGGTGATCGAACTGGCGGCCGTCGCGGGCAAACTCGCTGCCGGCATTGAAAATGCGGCCGAAGGTGTCCTGTACGGTGCGGATATGCTCGCCGATGGCCAGCTTGCCGCCCAGTTGCTGCTGGATCCAGGGAGCGGCGGACAGGTGGTCCGCATGCACGTGGGTTTCCAGTAACCAGTCCACGGTGAGTTGCTGGTCACGAACGGCATCGACGATGCGTTGGGCGCCATCGTAGCGGGTGTGGCCGGACTGGGCGGCGTAGTTCAGCACCGGGTCGATGATGGCGCAGTGGCTGGAAGCCGGATCGGTGACGATGTAGCTCACCGTATTGGTGTCAGCGTCGAAAAAGGCCTGGATTTGAGGGCGGGACATGGCGCCTCCGTGGTGTTGTCAGACCACAGTTATAGACGCCTCCCAATGGAATGTCAAATTTGGAATAAGCATATACTAAAAAGGTATATGCGAGTATTTACTTGTTCCTGCAGATAAACCCCAGGCCGATCAGTAGCACCGACAACAACAGCCAGGGCCACACGCCGGTGGTCATGAATGGGGTGATGCCGGTGCGCGGACGGTATTCGCTGTAGAGCACGTCACGGGTGAACTGGGGCAGGGCATCGATGACCTGGCCGTGGTGATCAATCACTGCAGTGACGCCGTTGTTGGTCCCCCGCAGCAGCCAGCGCCCGGTTTCGGCGGCGCGCATGCGCGCCATCTGAAAGTGTTGCAGGGGGCCGGCGGAAGTGCCGAACCAGGCATCGTTACTGATGGTCAGCAGCACATCAGCATCGTGGCTGCGGGTGGCCACCTGTTCCGGGTAGAGAATTTCGTAGCAAATGAACGGCGCCACGGTGTGGCCCAGGGCGGTCAGGTTCGGTTGCGTTGGGCTGCCGGGCGTAAAACCGGACATGGGCAAATCAAAGAACGGAATCAGCCCGCGGATCAGCGACTGCATGGGCACATATTCGCCGAACGGGACCAGCTTCTGTTTGTGGTAGACGCGCGGGTTGCCGTCGCCGGCATCAAGCGGGATCGAGGCAATGCTGTTGTGGTAGGTCACGCCACTATTGCTGACCGTGCGCCAGGGCACACCGGTGATGAACCCGCCGTGCCGCTCGGCAAGCTGTTGCCCTTCCTGCTCAACGAACCCGGACACGTTCTGGTAGAAATCGGTGAGCGCGGATTCCGGCCAGATCACCAGGGTGTCAGCAGGAATATCCCGAGTCAGATCCTGATAGATCTGCTGGGTCCGCTCACGCATGGACAGCTGCCATTTGATGTCCTGGGGAATGTTGCCCTGCACCAGCGCGACTTTCTGGGCCGGGCCACTGGTTTGGGTGAACGTGAGCGTGTGAGAGACGGCGGTGAGCACCAGCAGGGCGCAGGCCGCGGCCAGGCTGGTGTGCCATGCCCGCCGGCCGTTTGCCGGGCGAACCAGGCTGGCGCTGACCAGCACGGTGGTGAGCGTGAGCAGCCATACCCCGCCGATGGGGGCCAGCGGAGCAAAGGGCGTATCGATCAGGGCATAGCCCGCATACAGCCAGGGGAAGCCGGTGAGGAAAACGCCGCGTACCCAGTCCAGTAACAGCCAGCTACCGGCAAACGCCAGTGCCGAACGCCCCAGCCGCCAGCTGGCATAAAAAGTGAGCCCGTAAAACAGGGCCAGAAAGGCAGCGAAGATACCGGTGAACGGGATGGCCATCCACAGCGGCATAAAGCCGTAGTCGTGCATGGAAACATGCACCCAGGAAATGCCGAAAGCGAACATGCCGAGACCGTACAGCCAGCCGCGCAACAATGCTTCGCGGGCAGAACCGGCTCGCTGCTGGCACCAGTAGCCGGCGCCGATACTGACAAACAGCAGTGGCCAGAGATCATAGGGAGCGAAGGCAAGGGGAAAAAGCAGGCCGGCAATCAAGGCCAACAGACGATCTCGCATGGGGTTCCTCGTTTCATGCTGGCGAGCAGGCCGCCTGGCGGTTTGGACTAGAGTCGATGCAATAATACGAATAAAGTATCAGGCAAATAATGTGACGGTTTCAGGTTGCGGGCCGGATACGGGATGAGTTGAAAGTTTAAAGTTCAAAGTTGAAAGGCGCGAGAGGTGTCGGCAGCAATCGAAACCGCAGTGCCCGCGAATCATTCAGTGGGATGCGCGGTGGGGGCGTTATTTATTTGGTTGCGGTTTTGATTACGCCTTTCAACTTTGCACTTTGAACTTTTCACTAAAATCTGGGGGCATCATAGTGAAACACCCATGCAAGTACCATCCGGGAACGGAGGCGCTGTGGTATTGCGCCCATGATGGGCTGCATCTGTGTCAGCAATGTGTGGATGGCGATGAGGACCACCGTATGGAGGCCCGTTGTTTGCTGTGCAATCACGATCTTGCCCCCGTAGGGCAGGATCAGGTCGGCCCTTTGTGGCAACGGCTGGACCATTATCTGCAGTTGCCGTTTGCCTTGCCGTTACTGCCCCTGTTGGCGATCTGGGCGGTGCTGGCGGCGCTGTTGCCGCCATTGTGGATGATGGTGCCGGTGGCTTTGCTTGCCGGGTTGCCGACCTTTGCATTTTCCGCCGCGTTGATGGCATTGCGGGCCGGTCCTCGCAAAAGTCGCAGGGTGGCCTTGCCTGGCTGGGACTGTCTGGGCGAGAGCACGGCGTGGCAAAGTGCTCTGTGGCAGGCGTTACCCGCGCTGCTGGTCATCGGCCTGGCGGGCTTCCTGGTGGTGGCGGTATCGATACCCGCTGGTTTGCTGGTGGGAGGGCTCGGGATGTTGCTGGTGCCTGCCCTGTGGCTGGCGGTATTGGTAAACGGTGCAGCCCCCGGTGCCTATGCAGCGGCGCCGACGTATGTGATTTCCGCGCCCCGCGATTACGGGGTGGCGGCCGGATTTGCGTCGCTGGGCAGTGTGCTGGTGGTGGCGTTGATTGCCGTGGCCATGGATGTGTTGCCGTTGCCACTGGTGCAGGGACTGGCCGGGTTGCTGGCAGGCTGGTGGTGGCTGGTGCTGGCGGGCTTGTGTGGTGATATCGCCGCCCGTCATGGTCGGTTGTGGGGGCTGAACCAGGGAGGTCGGCGTGTCACCCAGCCGTTGGCCGAGCGCCGCCAACGCACGCAGCTGTGTGCGGGCCGGTTCGACAAGGTGCTGCTGACCACTGCGAAAGTCATCAAGACGAAGAAAGCCACAGTGGGTGACTGGCATCATCACGACCGGTTGCTGGCGGTGCTGGGGAAGGACGAAGAGCGGGCTGCCCTGGTGGAGCCCTATCTGGACGTGCTGATCCGCGCAGACGCCTGGAGTGAGGCACTGGCGCTGGTTGCCCGGCAACGAAAACGTGACCCGCAATGGTTGCCCGGCGCCCCGGTGTTACGGCTGGCGTTGGCGGAAGGTATCTATGAGCGCGAGCCCAAGCTGGCGGTGGGTTTGCTGAAGGATCTGCACGACAAACATCCGGATTTTGCCGATCTGGGTGAGGCTTACCTGTTATTGGCGAAAGTGCTGGCCGAACAGTTCGGGCTGGCTGGCAAGGCCGAGCAGTACCTGCGATTTGTGGAAAGCCATTGCCGTGATGCCCGGTTGCGCCAGAAAGTGGCGGAGTGCCGGGATGCCTGGGCGTAAGAGGTAAGAGGTAAGGCGTTAGCGTCCAGCGTTCATCACGCCAAGGCCTTTGCCCGGTGCGCTAGTCCTTCCTGAATCAAGGCGTCACGCAGCTGAGCGATGGCGTCTGCCTTGAGCGCATGCTCATCCAGTTCCCGCGCCAGCTTTTCTGCCTGCTGAAACTCCCCCGCCCGCGTCAATGTGCGCAAGAGCGGCCAGCCGATGACGGCAGGCAGCGCCGCACCGCCGCGTTGCTGATACTGCTGCCAACATTGCGCCACCTGAATGGCCTGGTCTTTTTCTGTTGCCGGGTGAGCGAACAGTTGCTGGGCGACGGTGGTCCAGGCAGCGTTATCGCTGAGCAATTGTTGCGCGGTGAATTGCCCGGTGAGCGCGTCGAAGTGATCCGGCTCGCTGGCAAGGACTTGCCCGAAGGCGGCGCTGGCGGCGTCGCCGTTCAGTTGTCCCAAAGCGTCCCAGCCCCGGGTCAGCGAGGACAGTTGCTGCGGATCCCGGGTGTGATGTCTTTCCTGCCCTGTCTCGACAGGCTGTGGGCGCATGATCTGGACCAGCAACAGGCCACCGATAAACGCTGTGAGGCCGGCGCTGAGGTTGGCGAGCAGTGGATTGCTGAACAGGGCAAGGGCAGCGAGGGCCGCCACGGGCAGGGGCAGCAGGGTGTAGGGCGACACTGACAGGCGCTGGCAGCGTTTGTGTTTGGGATGCCAGACCGGCAGCGATAGCGCACCGCTCTGCAGGCCGAAGAAGGCACCGAACCAGACCAGCAGGGGCGCCGTGGCGCCGTGGAAAGGAATCTGCCCCGGGCTCGCCAACAACAGGTAACCAAAACCACTGAGCAGGCACCCGAGAATCCACAGGGCGAATACCCGGCCGTGGCCGAGGCGGCGTTCCAGGGTGGGTGCCAGCGGCACTAATAACAGCAGGCTGGCCAGGGTCAGCCAGAGCGAAGCGCCGGTGAAGGGGGCGGTAAAGAAACGGGCCGGGCGCGGCGAGTTGTCCGGCAGGCCCCATCGGTACAGATTGCTGGCAGCCACTTGCACGGGAATCTGCTCGCGCAGGCGGTTCCATTGTTCGATTTCTGCAGTGGACCAGAAATCCCGGGCGCGACGTTTGCTGTCTGCGACAAACGCATCGGCGAACAGGGCGGCGCCGTAGACATGGGTGTCCATGTCAGCGTTTTGTTCCAGCCGTTGTGACAGGGCACTTTGGTTATTGAAGCGAAGCCAGGAAAGGTAGTTGTCCCACTCCAGGGCTTTCAGGCCACTGCTTTGATACCAGTTCAGAACGGGTTGGGTGTTGTTGGCGCTATTGAGTAGCGGGCCAGCGAGCAGGGCAATGGCCAGGCAGGCCATTACCCAGGGCGCAGAGCGCCAGGCAGCCGGGGCGGGATCAGGTGTTGTCTGCTCCGTGATCGGTGTGGTCATTGTCGTTATCCCCCGGCGGTGTCACTCGTAACAGTCGTATCGTGCGGCCGTCGGCGCTGAGCACGGTGACGCGGAAGCCTTCCAGGGTGATGCTTTCATCACGGCCTGGCAGGCGCCCGAACTTCTGCATCACCAGTCCCCCGATGGTGTCGA
>Ga0209712_10000738_pt1 | contig 28274 bp, 33 predicted proteins | sample ArcOceMetagenome_FD_187443 | JGI IMG/M metagenome (GOLD analysis project Ga0209712, IMG submission 187443) | Marine eukaryotic phytoplankton communities from Arctic Ocean - Arctic Ocean - Greenland ARC118M Metagenome (SPAdes) (version 2) | ecosystem: Environmental > Aquatic > Marine > Oceanic...
ATGTTGATCAATCAGTTTCATTAAATTTAGCTTTTCCTAAAGAAGCAGAACCTAAGTTTATTAATAAAGTACATTTAGAAGCTTATGAGCAAGGAATTAAGACTCTATATTATATGAGAACTGAATCAGTATTAAGAGGAGATATAGCGGCACAAGCAACCGATCCAGATTGCCAAGCATGTGATGGATAAAAAACTGAAATAGCCAACCTGAAATATGGTTGGATTTTAGGACCGTTTTAGTTAACGGCACGGGGTAAGAAAAAGTTCGCTACTATTCTTACCCCATTTTTTTGTAGATATATAGAGTATATGAAATTTAACGATAGAGATTTAGATAGAATTATAGAAATGGCATGGGAGGATAGAACTCCATTTGAAGCTATTGAATTTCAATTCGGTATTAAAGAAAATGATGTTAGAAAGATAATGAGATCTAACATGAAAGAATCTAGTTTTAAATTATGGAGAGAACGTGTTAAAGGTCGTAAGACTAAACACTTAAAGTCGAATCCATCAACAAGATTCAAATCACAAAATCAAAAATAATGAAACACGTTAAATTATTTGAAGAATTCACGGCAAACAGAGTTATGTGTGATAACTGTGATTGGTCTTGGGAGATAGAAGATGGTGGAAAAGACGTTTTCATTTGCCATAAATGCGGCCATGATAATTCACCAGTTTTAGGAGAACTAAATAAAATAAAATAAATTATGAAACACATTAAAGATTTAAACGAATGGCAAGACCATTTACAAATGCAAGCTGATCAAGCAGGCATGACTAAAGAAGAATGGATTGCAGCATACGGATCTAATATTCAAGGAGTTGACGAAGCAAACACAGATGGAACTATTTCAGATGATGAGGATGATGACTTAGAGAATTTACTAATGAGTGTTGAATTTTCAACTAACGAATTAATTGACTATATTGAGAGTGAATCTCAAGAAGTTGGAGGACAATTCAGAGCACCTGGATATAAAGCTCAAGCTATTAAGCTTATGAAAGAAACTTTTAAAAGAAGAAAGTTTAAAATATAGATATATAAATTAATTAACATATAGGTGTTTGTAAATAAACAAACACAAAAAAATAATAAGGTAATGGCAAAAATATTTTACGTAGTAGAAAACACACCTGATTATGCTCAGGTAAATTTCTTTAAAACAGAAAAAGAGGCACTAGCATATGGAATCTCTGAATTACCACAGTTCGACATGTATGGAGATCCAATGAATGACGAAGAGGCAGATGGTGAAGAATGGTATAATGGAGATAAATTAGATTTTAAAAAAGGAATCTTATTTTCAATAGAAGAAGCAGGTGTTAAGCTACAAGCAATGGAAGATGCTGATGCTAGGGAATACTCATTAGATCTAGAAGACAATGGTTCGAACTGGGGTTCTGCTGTATTCTTTGAAGGTTTTGTAAAAGGAATGTACTGTTACTTAGGTCGCGATGTTACAGGTAAAGGTATGAAATGGAATTATACAGGTGATGGTATTAACGAAAATGAAGTTAAGAGTTCATTTAAATATATGCAAACATTTGAATCATTTACAAAAAATATGTAAAACAATTATTTCACCGCTACACTACACTAAACCAGGACTACAATCCTGGTTTTTTTATTTTTGAAACTTTTTACTTATTTTGTTTATAATACCTAAATATAATTAACAAATCTAAAAGTATGAAAATTACAATTAACAAAGTAGATCAAAACAGTTTCACTAGCTTTATCAACAGATTAAAGGTTATTGATACATTCGTATACTTTAAAATTAAAGACGGTGTAGTTCAAGCTTCAGCTTACTTACCACAAAGAGATGCTGTAAAGCATCACAGAGTTCCAGTTGAACATATGTTCCAAATTGCTGAGCCAATTACAACTGAAAAAGAATTAAAGATCGCTTTCTTTGATGCAACTAAATTAACAGATGCATTTAAGCAATTCGAATATGATTCTATTCAAGGTGAAATTGAATTCATCGAAAACGCAGACGATTTTGTAGCAACATCATTTAGAATTTTTAATGACGAATTAGAAATTAACCTTGCATGTTCAGAACCATCTTTAGGATATAAAGATCTTACAGATTCTCAAATTGCAACAATTTTCAATGTTGAAGAAGCAAACTATAAGTTTGACATGGATTTATCTACATTAAATAAAGTTAAATCTTTATTCGGATTAGATAAAGAAGAAACTTTCTCAATCGAAGCAAACGGAAAGGGTGTTAAATTAACAGGTAATACTTATAACATGTTAGTTACTCCAGATTATGACGGAAAAGCAGGTGGAAAGGTTACACTATTCAAAAAATACTTAAATTTATTAGACAAAGAAGATTATACAGCTAACGTAATGGACAATAGAGTCGTGTTAAGATCAAATGAATCTGAAACACTATTAACAATTGCAACTTGCCAAACAGCTGAATAACTTATGTCGGATATAACACAACTACTAGAGAAGCCAGAATCTGAGCTTAGTGATGCTGAAGCAAAGGACCTTATCGAACACTATTCGATGATGTCTGCGAAATACACAGCGTATGAGCAAGCAGTTAAAGTAACATTAAACTCGATTTATGGTGCCTTTGGAAACAAATGGTTTCACTTCTTCAATTTAGATATTGCAGAATCAATTACAATACAAGGTCAAGGAGCAATCCTTTATTCTGAGAAAATATTGAATAAGTACTTTCAAGATTTCTGGATGAAAGATGTTGCAGTCCATGAATACTTCAATATTAAGGTAGTTAATAAACTTGTAAAACCATCAGTTGTTTATATCGATACAGATTCTTGTTATGTCCAGTTTGAAGAAATGTATGAATCTATTGAATGGCTTGGAGAAAAGCTAACAATTGATAAGTTCATTATGAGACTATATAATTTTAGAATCAAGGACTATATTACTAAGTGTATGGCAAAGTACGCTGAAACAACGAATACAGATAATTTCTTGTATTTTGATTTAGAGACTATTGCATACTCAGGTATTTGGTTAGCCAAAAAGAAATATTTACAAAACATTGCTTGGGAAGATAAACTTGATGAAGAAGATAGATATCCAACCTTATCTAAAATAAAAACGATAGGGTTTGATACTATTCAAAGTTCAACTCCAGCAGTTGCTCGTAAGCATTTAACTGAAGCACTTAAATTAGTATTGTCTGAAAAGCCAACATCTGATTTACTTAAGAAATTAGTAGAGTATTTGAAAAAATGTAAGAAGGAGTTTAAGCTGGTTGACGTTGATCAGATTGCATTTAACAAAAGAACTAATAATATTGAGAAGTATATCGTTGATGACACTATCGAGTTCCAGATTGGTTCTAAGTGTCCTCCTAATGTTAAAGCAGCAGGATTCTATAATTTCTTAATGAATACCAATCCTAAATACAAGAATAAGTATAAAATGATTGGTAACGGTGAGAAGTTAAAGTTATACCACTGTAAACATACAACATGTGATATGTTCGCATATATGCCAGGAGATCATCCATATGAGATAGCTCCAGAAATTGATTATGAACTTCAATTTGAAAAGAGTGTAATTGATCCTTTAAATAGAGTATTGAAAGCATGCAGTCTACAGACACTAAACAGAAACTTAATTTATTCAACATCATTATTTTAATATGAAACCAACATTTTACGAAACAGTAGTAGGTATTGTTAAATCAACCCCTAATAATATGAGTTTAGGAGATTCAATTAGATCTTTGGTTAATAGGATAGAATCTGTCGTAGAACAACCAAATAAGGCTGTTACAAACCAACGAACTATATTTGACGAAATAAAAGAAAGACAAGATGAACACAGATCCTAAGAAATTAACTGAAAATTTATCAAAAGAACAATTAATAAAAGTTCAGAAGTATCAAGAAATTCATATGAGACTAAGATTACTTAAATCTCAAATGTCAGATATACAAGATGAAACTCACGATTTAATTGATGAACTTGATAAAATGAGAGTAAAAGAAAATAAAAACAAAGACAATGGCTAAAAAAGATTTTACATTTGACGATTTAAACAAGCAACTTGCTGACTTAAACCCGTTAGGATCTGTAATGGATCAATCGAATTTCTCAGAAGTAACTGAGTGGATTCATACTGGAAACTATCACTTGAATGCATGTGTTAGCGGTTCCCTTTTTGGAGGATGGCCAAACAACAGATCGTGTTCGGTTGCAGGTCCTTCAGGAACTGGTAAAACATTCCTTACATTAAACTCTGTAAGAGAAGCAATCAACATGGGTTATAGCATAATCTATTATGATTCAGAAGCAGCTGTAGATAAAGAACAAATGATTAAGTTTGGTATTGATATTACTAAGGTAAATTATCAACCAATGAATACTGTTCAAGATTTCAGAACTTCTATTACAACAATTACTCAAAAGATGCAAGAGATCAAAAGAAACGGAGGAAAGATTCCAAAGCTTATGATCATCTTAGATTCTGCAGGTAACTTGGCAACAAGAAAAGAAATTGACGATGCGGCATCTGGTAGTGAAAAATCAGATATGACTCGTTCAAAGATCTTAAAATCTATATTTAGAATTATAATGACGCCATTAGCAGATTTAAAGATTCCATTTATATTTACAAATCACACATACCAATCTCAATCGTTTATCCCAATGCAAATTGCAGGTGGAGGAACTGGTCCAGAATATGCAGCATCAATAGTGCTTATGTTAGGAAAGGCACAGTTAAAGGACGGTGCTGATAAAGTTGGTATTATTGTAACTGCAAAACCTTCAAAGAATCGTTTCGCAAAACCAACTCCAATTAAATTCCACTTAAACTTTAGTGAAGGTATGAATCCTTATGTTGGATTAGAACAATATGCTACTTGGGATATTTGTGGAATTACTAAAGGCTCAATTGAAAAAGGAAAGAAAGTTCCTAAGGCAACAGCAAGGGGATGGATTTGCGAACACTTAGATGAGGCAGTTCCAAATAAAGAATTCTTCACAGATAAGGTATTTACAAAAGAAGTATTAGAAAGAATTGAAATACATATTAAGCCTCTATTTAATTATAATTCAGAATCAAGCTCATTAGATATCGAAGAGATGTTAAACGATGCTGTAGAATCATAATGAAAGTAGATGTTCATAAAATGGTAGAAGATAAGCTACCTATAAAATATATCTTAGGCATACAGGAGAAGTTAGAAGCTTTTCCTGATGCTTTTGACATTTTATACATATTTATTAACGAAGCAGTTAAACGCCCTGATAGACAGAAGGAAACGTTTACTCGACATGCTTTAATGAAATACTTTTCTAAAGGAAATCATGATAATGCATCAGAAGGACTTAAGAAAGCGATTCAACTTGGATTAATAGAACAAACTAAGTTTGAAGAAGGAAAGGAAACATACGAAATAAAAATAAATCCATACATATGATAGCAGTATTTGACGACTTTATAAAAGACGAAAACTTATTAAAAGAAATAGCAGAAGCAGGTGATGGCTTTTTCTACCCTACTGGACAATATACTTATTGGAAAGGATGGTGGAGCAATGATCCTAAAAATGTTAAGCAAAAATTAATCAAATATATCTGGCATGATAAACTACCAGTTAATTTAACTGGAACGCTAGACGGATTCGAACATTGGACTGGAATTCAAAGAGCAGATCAAGATGGTCGTAGAAACTATTTGGAATTACATATAGATGATGATGTAATGTATCGTAAAGAAACAGGTGATAGAATTACACCGGTTTTAGGATGTGTATATTATCCTCCAGGTTTTGAATTTGAGGGTGGTGATTTACAAATATTTACAGATGGCGAAGGAAACCCACCGGAAATTATAAAAACTCGACCAAACAGATTAGTTATATTTAATCCAGGTGAAGTAGTTCACGGTGTTTCTGAGGTAACTGCAGGTATTAGAGGCGCTATTGCAATAAATGCATGGGATAAAGAACCATGGTCAGTTGGACAAGGTCATATTATACTAGAATAAGATTGAAACAAATTAACATTTATCATTATAATTAGTATAAATAAAACAATCTATGAAATTCGGACAAGACTTTGAAAAGATCTTTTTTAAACTATCCCTTGCTAAGCCAAAATACTTAGAGACTATTAAGAAAGGTTTTTACTCTTCTGATGATATCGATACTTTACACTATTTAGCATCTAAATTCTACGAGAAATTCCACGAAACACCTTCTAAAGACCAAATGTTAGTTCTTACAAAGAACCCAAAGGTTAAAGGTAAAATTGAGGAAGATATTGTAGATATTATTTACAGCGTAGATCTAGTTAATTACGATGACGAATGGTTAACATCGACAGCAGAATCTTGGATTAAATGGAGAAACTTTGATAGTACCTTAATGGATACGATCGAGTATGTTAAAACAACAGAAGTTACTCCAGAGAATACAGATTCTATTATTCAAAAAGTAAAGACATTAATAAACGATAGAAATTCTATTATATTTAATTCAGACATTGGTCTTGATTTCTTTAAAGCAGAGGATCATTATAGCGAACAAAGAGTTAAAGTAAGTACTGGATATCATTTCTTAGATAGAGTTCTTAACGGAGGTTACGATAAAGATGGTTCTCTAGTAGTTTATGTTGGAGAACAAAACATTGGTAAATCAATTTTCTTAGCAAATGACGCTGCGAATTTTGTAAAGATGGGAGTTAATACCGCATTTGTTTCCGCAGAGATGGCAGCACATAAGGTAATGAAACGTATCGGAGCAAATATGTTAACTATTCAAATGAATGATTACGAAGAAAAGGCAAAGAACGTAGATTTAATGAGACGTAAAATTGAAACTGTCGGGGATGGATTAACACCACCCGGTCAGCTTTTCATAAAGCAGTTTCCAACTTCACAGGCAACGGTTACGGATATAGAAGCTTATTTAAAACAAATAGAAGAAGAACGTAAGATTAAACTAGGTGCAATAGTTATTGACTATATTAACATCTTAGCAAATTATAGAGCACCAAACTCTGAAAATATGTACTTAAAGATCAAGCAAATTGCAGAAGATTTAAGAGCAATGGGAGTAAGAAACGGATGGTTGATAGTTACAGCAACTCAGATTAATAGAAACAATTATAATTCCAGTGATATTGGAATGGGAGATGTTGCAGAATCTGCAGGTCTTTCGCATACTGCCGATCTAATGTTAGGTATTATACAGGATGATATGATGAGAGCATCAAATGAATACTGGTTAAAGATATTAAAAATTAGAGATGGTGAAGGTAAAGGAGTTAAATGTAAGTTAGACATTAACTATAATTACATGAGAATAACAGAAACAGACGAAGTGTCTAATTCAAACATACACAGCTTATAATGAGAACAAAAAGAGACAAAATATTCGATAATACTTTCGAAGAGACTGAATACGAATTCGACACATCAATGACATTTGAGCTATCGCCAAGAGTTGTAGATAATAGACCAGAAGAAGATAAAATTGAAGCTAATTTAATAGCTGAAAATATACACTCTTTAATATTAAATTCTAGATATAAGAAATTTAATGAGATTGATGAATTTCAACAAACTGTTAAATTAAAGAAAATAGACATTAATGAGGTTTATGAATTCATATCAGACGAGACTAGAGAAGATCATTCATTAGTTGATGTATTTTCAGAGTTATGTGATTACTTCAATATAAACCCTACCCGTTTTTATCAATCACTTGGTAATAAATTTAAAGAAGAGCTAATAGAGCAGCTTGACGAAAGAACGGACATCTTAAGAAAAAAGAACATAAACAGACTATTTTAATATGATTGACGGTAAAATCTTAAAAAGACCTGTAAAGAGGATTTGGATTTTAGGTGATATGCATCTAGGTGTAAGATCAAATTCAATGGAATGGTTAGAAATCCAAAAAGACTTTTATGAAAACCAATTCATACCAACCCTCAAAAAGAATGTAAAACCTGGAGATATATTAGTTCAGGTTGGAGATGCATTCGATAACAGACAAAGTATAAACTTAAAAGTATTACATTACGCTGTAGATCTTTTTGAAAGACTTGGTGAAATACTGCCAGTTCATGTTATTTGTGGAAACCATGATATATGGGCTAAGAAGAGTAATGATGTTACATCAATCGATAGTTTAAAATGGATTCCAAACGTTGCAATCTATAAAGAACCTAAAGAATTTAAATGGGCAGATAAGAGAGTATTGTTGATGCCATGGAGAAAAGACACGGATCATGAAGTTGAAACTCTTGCAGAATATCCACATTCAAATATTGTGTTTTGTCACTCTGAAGTAAGAGGTATTAAATTAAATGCAAAGGTTACTAATTTACATGGAGTTGAAGCAAACTCATATGATAATTATCTTGCAGTTTTCTCAGGACATATACATTATAGACAAACTAAAGGTAGGTTAAGAATGGTTGGAGTTCCATATCAATTAACAAGATCGGATGCAAACAATTCAAAAGGATTTGACCTTGTTGATTTAGAGACTATGGAAGAGACTTTCTTCGAGAATGATAGATCACCAAAATTTGTTAAAACGTATCTTACAAGTCTTTACAACGTGCCCTTGGGAGAGTTTAAAGATCAAATACGCAACAACTTTGTAGATTTATTCGTACCATCCCATATTGCAGCTTCTAATTCATTATCTAGATTGATTAATACAATCCAATCAGTTAGTCGTAAAGTAGAACCTAACATATATGAACAAGATACATTTATTGATAAGGATATGTATGATATGGAAGAAATAGAAGAACTCTATAAGAACTATAACATAATGCATCTTTGTAACATGTATATTGATGGAATGTCACACGATGATGAAACTAAAGTACAAATTAAGGATAGAATAAAGAAATTGCACGATCTATGTGCATATAACTACGATAGCGACCACTAATGAAGATTCAATCAATAGAGTTTAAGAATTTTGCAAGTTACGGTAATTTAATTCAAAAATTAGAATTTGAAGACGATTCTTCTGAGTTATTTTTAACATTAGGTAAAAACGGACACGGTAAAACCACAATTGCTAACGCGATTGTTTATGCGTTATACGGTAAAGTTGAAGGTGTTAAGATGGCAGATTTACCAAACAGAATAAATAAAGAATTATGGGTAAAGATTAATCTACAATGTGGAACTACTGAAGTTAGCATTGAAAGAGGATTGGCACCTAGTAAATTTGAAGTTCGTTTAAACGGGGTTGAGTTTGATAAAGCTGGTAAAAGATCAGTACAGGAATATTTAGAAGAGGAAATCTTTGGAATTCCATATCATGTATTTAAAAACATTATTATCCTTTCAGTAAATGACTTTAAGTCATTCTTAACAATGACAAATCACGATAAGAAACAGATCATTGATCGTATGTTTGGTTTTTCTATATTAAATGAGATGCAACGTCAGATTAAAGAAGAACGTAAAGGATTAAAGGTTGACATAGATGTGTACGAGCGTGAATTAAAATCAATTAATGAGAATATAACATCAGTTAACATGCAATTAAACGAATTGATGGCAGAGTCTAATGAAAAAGACAAGGTTAAAATTCAAGAATTAAAAGATACTTTAATTAGATACTCAGGAAATAAGAATAAATTAGCAGAAGCTCAGAAAAATATAACTGAAAGCGTTAAAAATATTAAAACTAATTTAACTGATGCAAGATCAGAAAAGACTTCATTGGAATTTGAACTACAATCATTAAAAGGCAAATTAAAGTTATACGAAAGTAACACATGCCCGACGTGTGAAGGTCCACTTGAAGGTGAATTCCATACAGATCGTAAGGCTGAAATGGAAACTAAGGCAAATGAATTACCTTCTCAAATAAAAGATGCTACTATTAAATTAAAATCTATTAATGATTCTATTGAATCTTTTAGATCTAAGGATCTTTTAATAAGAGATAAGGTTTCTTCTATTAATACAAATATTAATAACCTTAAGAAAGAATTGCTAAAGATTAAAGATTCTCTAGCAAAAGGATCTGATTTTTCTCATATGAAACAATTGATATCTAATTTTGAAACTCAGGAAACTGAAAAGATAGATGCAAAATCAAAAGTTAATGCAGACTATTACTTCTTAGAGAATTTAGAAGAAATACTAGGAGAAGATGGTGTAAAAAACCTTGCAGTTAAAACAATACTACCAGGACTAAATACTAATATAGCGGCAATGATTCAAACAATGCATTTACCGTTTCATATTCGTTTTGATGAAAAGTTTGATTGTATAATTAATCACTTAGGTGAAGAAATTAACCCAATGACTCTTTCAACCGGAGAACGTAAGAAAGCAGATTTTATTATCATTATAGCAATCATTAAAATATTAAAACTAAGATTCCCACAATTAAACTTATTATTTCTAGATGAGTTATTAAGTTCAGTTGATGCGGATGGAGTTCACAATATTCTTAAAATATTAAGTAAGGTAATTAAAGAAGCAAAGCTAAATACATTTATTATAAATCACTCAGTATTACCAAGAGAAGTATTTGATAAAGAGATTCATATTTTTAAAGAGAATGGTTTCTCAAAGTTTGAAGTAACAAAGGTAGATTAATTTAGATATATACTATATTAAAATTAAACATAGATAATTAATGGCTTCATATAATTTAAAGTATAATTCAGACGATAGTATTATTAGACATACTATTATTGGCTTATTAGCTGATTTAAATAACAAGGTTTATTTTTACAGACAGCTAGCTGCAGATACTAGAAAAGCAATCGATATTCCTTTTTATTATTCTATAACAGGGGATGATCAATTTTTAAGAGATAATTTCTTATTCTCAACAGCTACTGGAACAGACTGTCACCCTAATACTGCATTTGCAGATGGTAACTACGACGTGGTTCCAAGAGGGGTTGTAAATCTAACAGGAATGTCAATAGATGCTGATAAGTTAGTGAACAAACGAAATGTAGGTTCTTATACCAAAATGAATAGTGATGGAGCTATGGAAGGTTATACTGCAGAATTTGAAATGATTCCAATTACATTATCAGTTGATCTTGAAATATTAGTAAGTTCTACATTAGATGCTTTTAAAATAACTGAAAGATTAATTAAAACATTATATAAGTCTAATAGCTTTAATGTAGAGGTTGGTCACTTAAACGAAGCAACATACAGATTAAATTCTTATTATGCTATTCCAGAGGATTTTGAAATTCAATCGCCAATAGATTTTACATTTGAAGATAAGGATAAATACAAAATAAGTTTCCCAATTGAAATTAGTTCATTCATACCTTCATTTGACTTTGATTCAGAGAGACATGTTGGTAATAGAATGTTTGAGATATTATCATCTACAATACCAACAACTGACGAAATAACATCAGGCGCAATTGAAACCTCTAAAATAACAGAAGATACAACAGAGGGAATTACTATTAATAGAGTACTTAGACCAGGATCAAGCTTTAATCAAGTGAGTAATCTACATTCACCTTCAAGCCTAGACTCTACAGTACCTTTAGACAGTACAATAAATACTGGATTAGTTGTAATTCAAAGCGGATCATATAACCAAGAAAAAACTCTACTTTCAACAAACGGTACAGTTACAATAGATGCTTCTAATTTTGCAGGAGCTACTAGTATTTCGATAGCAGTTGGAGGGGTTGTTAATATTAAATTCTATTCTGGACAATGGTATATTGTAAGCTCTTCAAACACAACTATAAATTACTAAAATTAATTAAGATATATAATAAAATAAATAAAACTAAATAATATGACAACTAACATTTTAGCACCTTTCTCTATTAATGAGAATACGTCTACATTTTACGTTAACGGAAGATTATTCGAAATGAATGATAACGTTATCACGGAAATAGAAAAAACATCAGATTCTAATATGAATGCTGCAATTGCTGCTTTTGAATCTTTTGAATTTTCAAACGAAAAAGTAACATGGTTCTCTGGAGCTTCTAAATTCGTTTATAGCTTAACTGAAGGAACGTTTACAAATAACGGAACTTTAATAGCTGAAGGAACTTTTACAAACTATGCATTAGCATCTGGATTAGTAAGATATGAAAACAAAGGAACTGCTGAATTATTTGCTACACTTCCAACATTAGTTGAAAACTTCGTAGTATTAGACTTCGCAGCAACATTTGAAGGAAACTCAAATACAGTTAACATATTTAAAATCGAAGAAAAAGTATATGTTTCAAGATTTAACAATGATAATAAAATTGGTAAATTCTTTGAAGCAACTGCAAATGAAGCTTCTACGTATATTACAGAACAAACTGGTGAAAACGCATATTCTTTCTTAACAGAATTATTAGAAGGTGAACAAGCTGGTCAAGCTGAAAAAGCATTAACTATTGAAACTTATCAAGATATGGTAGCATTCTTAAAAGATCAAAGAGGTTTATTAGCAACTGCTGATAAGTCTATCACAGAGATCAAAGCAGCAGATACCTTAATAAATGAGGAAATCTCAGTATGGGAATCTAAGATCACTGAATTACAAGCATAATCAAACTAGATTAAATATTTTTAAAAGGGAGCTTCGGTTCCCTTTTTTTCATTTAGAAACAAAACAACATTTTTATGTATAATATCTAAATAAAGAAATAACAATGGCTCGTAAGAAAAATTACTTAAATAATAAAGACTTTTATGCTCAAATGGTTTTATCCAAAGACGCAGACAAGTTAACCCCAACAGCTGAGAAGATGCTAATTCTTCTAGCTGAGAAAACTATTAATAAAATGAGATACGTGAGTGAGGATGATCGTAATGACTGTCTTCAATTTGCAATGTTAGATTTATTAAAATATTGGAGAAACTTTAATCCTAAATATCCTAATGCATTTGCATACTTTACAGAGATTGCAAAGAGAGGATACGCTAAAGGATGGAATAAGATTCACCCTCAGAAATATAAAGGAACTATATCAATTACAGGTTCTAATGATAACGGAGGAGAACATTCAGGAATATACACCCTTTAATTATCAATGTCAATAAAGAATGTTAAACCAACTAAGAACTCAGGATTCAGTCAAGGATATTATCATCCAAAGTTTCCAGAGAAATATATAGGACCCCAGCCAATAATTTATAGAAGCTCATGGGAAAAGAAGTTTTGTATATGGTGTGACATGAATGATAAAGTAATTAATTGGTCAAGTGAGCCAGTTGAAATAAAATACTGGTCAAGACAAACTAATAAAGCACATAAGTATTATCCAGACTTTTATTTTAAACAATTACAACAAGACGGGACACATAAAGAGTATTTAGTTGAAATAAAACCAAAAGCACAGATACAAAAACCTCAAATACCTAAGAAAAATTCAAAAAAGGCTTTAGCGTCTTATAAATTCTTAGCTGAGGCTTACGTAAGAAATATGGATAAATATAATGCGGCTAAAACATATAGTGAAGGTCGTAATTGGAATTTCATAGTACTAACTGAAGACACTATATTAAATGGGTTACGTTAAGGACAGAATAAAAGAACTATCAAGAACTGCAGGTAGCAAGAAGAGAGCACGTAAAAATGCCCAAACTTGGTATACTGAAAGTTCTGCTAGTAGGAAAATAGTAGAGGTAAAAGCTACTAGAGACCGTTTTCAGCCTGGTAAAATATATGTGTTTGATTATAGTCCTATGACTAAAGATCTACCATGGTATGATAAGAATCCTGTGGTATTAGCACTTGAAGGTGTTGAAGGTAACGATTTAGGTGTAAATTTAAATTTATTGCCGATTGGTGTTAAAGAACAATTATTAGATGATCTATATACTAGAATGGGAGGACCTATTAAAAGTACATCTAATAAATCATATGATGCTGAAAAACAAAGAGCCCTTAGAATAACGTACGATGGAATGAAAGCATACTTAGAAAGCACTGGATGTGTTTTTGCTATTAGAAGATATAATCCTAGTAGAAAAACAAGACAAACAGTTGTAAGTTATTTAAAATGGCCAGAAATTGCACTATGTGATTTCATTAGTTTAAATGGTACAACGATCACACAAATACGACAAATGTTTTCTAAACAATAAGAAGAAGATATATATAAAACAAATAATATAATAATATAAAATACAATGGCAGGATTCGTAAATAGAAATGGCCCTTTAAGTACAGGTAAAAAAGCATTCACATTAAGAGATAGTCTTAAGAAACTATCTTCGTTTGGAATGTACTATGATGACTTGGTTCTTAGACAGTCTCAGTCAATTGGACCAATGGAAGATGCAATTGGCTTTGGCCAAATGAATCAAATGGGATTAGACTCTGACGACATGTATGGAGCTTTTGCTGCATTATCAATGTCTGATACTAATATGCGCAAGAACATACCGTTCTTTGATCAAGCATATGAGGGTAAGAGAGAAGAATTAAGAGCATTTTCAACATATGATGAAATTGAAGACATCTTAGATATTCTTTGTGATGAGTCTATTGTATATGATAATAAAAACTTTTTCGCAAATCCTGAAATTATTGGAATGGATGTTAGCGAAGATGTTAACAAATATCTTAATAAGTCTTATAGAGACATTTACCAATATTTTGGATTTACATCAGATCAGTCAGCCTGGTATTATTTTAGAAAATTCCTAATCGATGGTTATTTATCTTTTGAAATAGTTTATAATCCAGAACAAACTGAAATTATCGGTTTTAAAGAAATAGATCCTATTACATTAGTACCTGGATATAATAAAGACGATGGTAAGAAAGTATGGACTCAATTTAAAGACGATCCAATTAAAGAAAGAACGTTATATGACTCTCAGATCATTTATATCTCTTATTCATCAATTACTACGGCATCTAGGGTAAGTTACTTAGAACGTCTTATAAGATCATTTAACTTAATGAGAATTATGGAACACACCAGAGTAATTTGGGCTGTTACTAATTCATCTTATAGAATGAAGTTTATTATCCCAGTCGGTGGTAAATCTAAAACAAGAGCAAAACAATCCCTAGCTCAATTAATGAATAACTATAAAGAAGTTGTAGATTTTGATTGGGAATCTGGAAGTATGCATACTGACGGTAAGCCAATGTTACAATTTAATAAAGAATACTGGTTACCAAGTAAAGATGGTGAAAGTCCAGAAATCGAAACACTAGGTGGTGAAGGTCCTGAATTATCAGATACAGAAGCACTTAAATACTTTACTGATAAACTTAAAGCAGTTTCTAAGATTCCATTTAACAGATTCATGTATGAAGATGGTGGAGGAGACTTTAACTTAGCAGCTGATGGAATGATTAGAGATGAAATCAAATTCTCTAAATTTATTAAGAGATTAAGATCTTCATTCCAAGAAGTTCTAGTAAAACCATTACATATCCAAATGTGTCTTAAATATCCTGAATTCGCAGATGATGCAGGATTTAAAACTCAAATATCATTACAGTTTACTGAAGAGAATATGTTTGCAGAATTAAAGCATATGGAAATCATGGAACGTAGAATCAATTTTGTTGGTGAATTAAAAGATTCATTAGTTGAAACAGATCCACTTACTATGGAAGAAACTAGTTACTTTGATCAAGATTTCTTAGTAGATAGATATTTAAAGTTATCACCTGACGATAAAGCAGCAAATGAAGCATATAAAGCACGTAAGGCTGCCAAGGATGCCGAAGAGCCAGAACAGGATCCTATGGACATGGGAATGGGAATGTAATATAAAAGAAAAAGAATATATAAAGTAATGAAACATGTAAAACTATTTGAACAATTCCATAGCCTTGATGAAGCTACTAAAGTAACTCCAGAATCTAAGGTAATTATAGATGACTATAGTACAGACAATGGTACTGAAATTAAAAGTACTGAAATTGTGGGAGCTATTGTAAGTTCTGAAACTGAAAAAGAATTTGAAGATTATTTCTACAAAACGTATGGCAATGGAGAATTCACAACTAATGATATTTCAACTTTAAAGAAATACTATTTAGAATACGTGGAAGAAATAGTTGCTGCTGAAACAGAAGCTGAAGAAGCTGAAAAAGAAGAAGAAGAAGAAGATCCATTAGCTGGAATCTAAAAAAATTAATTTTTAATAAATCCCACTTTATAATAAAGATATATAATACAAATATAATAAAATAATAACATGAGCAATAAAAATTTATTAATCCTAGAAAGATCTTCATCTGCCCTTGTACAAGGTAGCGCAGATAAGTACGTTCTTGAAGGAATTTTTGGTGAATTAGATGTGAAGAATAGAAACAATCGTATCTATACTGCAGAAGAATACCTACCACAGATCGAGGCTTTACAGGATAAAATTAAAGCATCAAAATTATTAGGGGAGTTAGATCACCCATCTAACTTTGATATATCTTTAAAGAATGTATCTCACATTATTGAGGAAATTACATATGATAAAGACGCAAAACAAATCAAAGGACGTATCAGATTACTAGATACTGACGCAGGACGACAGGCTAAAGCTTTAGTTGATGCAGGAGTTCCTTTACAGATTTCATCTAGAGCTGCTGGTGCAGTTGAATCTAATGGAACAGTTAAAATCAAACAATTATTTACATATGATTTAGTAGCAGATCCTGGATTTGCAAACGCTGAATTAACGAGAGTTAATGAATCTTATGGATTTGCTGATAACTCAGACATATTAATATATGAAATTGGAGAGTCATTAGACTTATTAACTAACGAAACAAAAACAACTGAAAATAAAATACAATCAAAAATGGCAGAATCTAAATTTATCACTGCTGAAGATTTTAACAAATACTCTCAATATCTTTCTGAAGAGATTAAGGCTATTAAAGAATCTTTAACAGAAGCTAAAGAAACCGGAAACGAAACTGAATTATCTAATTTAAAGGAATACACTACGTATTTAGCTGAAAAATTAGATCAAAACATCCAATATGCAGAACATGTAGCAGAAAAGACTGATCAATCAATTGAATATGCGGAGAGCATTGCAGAAAAAGTAGATCAATCAATTAAGTACACTGAAAGCATGGCAACTGGTGTTAACCAAATTAAAGAGTATACTAATTATTTAGCAGAATCTTATAACGAAGGAGCAACAACTCACACAGACTTATTAGAATATGTTGACTATTTAAAAGGAAACTTAGAGAAAGTTACTGAATACGCAGAATATGTTGCAGAAACAGTTAACACTAACTTAATTACTGAAGACGAAGCTGGTAAAGAAGTTGAAGAAATCGAAGCAGAAAATGACGCTGAAGATGTTACTGAACCAACTGTTGATGCTGATGGATCTGAATTAGATCACGGAGCTGAAGTTAAAGATGTTGAAAAAGATCTAGAACTTGAAGGTGAAGGAGATGCTGAAGGAAAAGAAATTACAGAAGAAGCTGACACTGAAGAAGTTGTTGAAGATAAAGCTGAAGAAATCGAAGATGAAATCAATGACTTAGGGGAAGTTGAAGAAGTTGTTGAAGATAATGCTGAAGAAATCGAAGATGAAATCAATGACTTAGGAGACGTTGAAAACGTTGAAGCTGATTTAGAACTTGAAGGTGAAGGAGATGCTGAAGGAGAAGAAATCAAAGAAGAAGAAATCAAAGAAGAAGAAATCAAAGAAGAAGCTACAATAGATTCTTTAGATACTTACAAGAATGAAATTACTGAAAAGTTACAATCTTTAATTAATAAAGCAACAAAAACTAAAACAGAAAATCCAGCATTCTTTAAATTTGTATCTGAATCAACTCAATCAGAATTTAATGTATTAGAAACTGAAGATAAAACTAAAGTATTATCTGCAATAGAGGGAAGAGGATATTTAACTGAAGGACAAATCTTAGGATTGTGGAAGAATTCATTACTAACAGCAAAGGTTACTAATGAGCCTGCTGTTATTTCAATGATGCCTGCTGAATACAAAGAAACTTTTGCTAAATTATCTGAAGCAAAAAAGAACTCAATTCTAGCACAGTCTAAAATGCACAAATTAGATTCTGCATATCAAGTTGCAAACTTTTGGCAAACAAGAGATTTAAGAGAAGTATCTCAAGTTATGGAAAAAGTAGCAATGGTTAAAGAATCTGTAGAGGTTAAACAAACTATTGGATATGACATGACAGAAATATCTGCTCAAATCGCTGCAAAATTTAAGAAATAAGATAAATATTAAAAAACGGGTAAAATGAAAAAACCATTTAATTCTTTCTTTTACCCAAAATAATATAGATATATAATAATATCAAAAGCATATCGATTATTAGTTAAGAAGCAAAAGACTAAAAAACAATCGAAGTAATAAAACAACAATACCATTAAAAAAAATATAAAATATAAAAATGGCAAATTTAATTAACGAATCTGAAATCAGATCAACATGGGCTCCAATTATCGAGTCTGCTACAGGAATCAACGATGCTAACAAATTAGCATGGATGTCAACTTACTGTCACAATCACAAATTATATGAAGACGCTAACGTTATGTCTTTAGATCCTTCTATGAACTTAACAGGTATGGGAGCAGCTAAATTCCCAGTTATCGGTGGAGCAAATGGATCAGGAGATAAAGCACCGTCTTTATTACCTTTAGCAATGCAAGTTGCTGCACAAACAATTGGTTTAGATTTAGTACCAGTTGTACCAATGGCTGGACCAATGGGATTATTATCTTACTTAGACTTCACATACGAAGGTGGTAGATTAGATAACAAAGTAACGCCTACATACGTTAAAACTTCTGCAGCTGCTGCAGGTGGTGACGTATTATACGGAACTTCTAGAATTGATGGTTTAAACATCATCGAGGTTAAGGATGCATTAACTGCTGGAGAAGCAAACATCGCTGCTAGATATACTGGTGCTGTTTTAGTTAAAGCTTTAGAAGATCACATTAAAGGATTTGCTGCTGCTGACGCTGCCGGAGCTCCTTATTCAAGAGATGCTGGTGAACAAACTGCTGACAAAGTAATGGGTCTTTCTTTATTCTCTAAATCAATTGCTGCTGAAACTTTCCAAGTTGCTGCTGCAGTTACAAGAGAGCAAGTACAAGATTTAAAACAATTCGGTGTAGATGCTGTTGCTCAAGTTGAGTCAGTATTAACTAACGAATTAACTCAATCTATTAACCAACACATCTTAGGTTCTGTAAGAACTTTAGGAACAACTAACGTAACAGCTACTTTCGGAGCTGCTACTGATTTTGATATCGCTTTAGCTAACGCATCTGCATTAGCTGGTGGTGAGACTGTTGCATCAGAACACAGAAAAGTATTAACTCAGGTTTTAGCCGCTGCTAACTTAATTGCTAACAGAGGAAGAAGAGGAGCTGGTAACTTTGCAGTTGTTGGAGCACAAGTAGCTACTATTTTACAATCAATCTCTGGATTTGTTGCAAACCCAATGGCAAACACTATTTCTCAATCGGCTGGAGCAATCTACCCATTAGGATCTGTTGCTGGAATTAATGTATATACTGACCCAACTCAAGCATGGGGATCTTACAAAATATCTGTAGGAAGAAAAGGAGACGGAAACGGACCTGGATTAGTATTCATGCCTTATTTAATGGCTGAATCAGTACAAACTATCGCTGAAGGAACTATGGCACCGAAAATTGCTGTAAAATCTAGATTTGCATTAGTTGAAGCTGGATTCCATGCAGAAACTCAGTATGTTACTTTTAGCATTACTAACGGATCTGGATCTTGGACTAACTTAATCAACTTAGCTTAATCACTAAGTTAACTAACGTTAACCAAATATATTTAATGAAAGGGAATTTCGAAAGATCTTCCCTTTTTTTATGCAAAGATTACAGTGATATATAGACTATATAAAAAACTAATAATATAAACTAATATGGACAAATTTGAAAACTGGTTTAATAAAGTTAATGAAGAATTAACAGAAAGCCCAACAATTAATACAGAAGTAGAAGCTGTTGCAGATGTTGAAGTAGATGCTGATAGAAGTAATATGATAGGTGATATTGATACTATTATGACTTCTTTAGAAACTCTAGCAAGTGAACTTACAGAAGAATTAGCTATTGATTTAGAAGACTTAAACGAAGCTGGCACAAAAGATTTTATTAAATCATGGATTATTGGAATAAAGGCTACTAAATCTCAAGAAAAGGTTAATAAAATAAAAATGAATGCATCTGATTTAGAATTCGCGGCAGATAAATTCGAAGGTGATAAAAAGAAATCAATAATTGCTAAATCTGAAAAAGTAAAAATACAGGCAAAGCAACTACAAGATATGGTCAACGATAGATTCAATGGATCTGGAGACTATGTTAAAAGAAAATTACACAAAGCTAAAATTAAAGGTCAATTAGAGATCATAAAAAGGACAACAGGTATGGAGGACAATCCAGGCAAGAAATCTAATATGGTAACTAAGATGAAGGAATTATCAAAAAAGTATCAAGAAGAAAATGCAGCAATCGCTGAATTGGAAGATGATAATAAAGAGGTAATTGCAGATAAGAAAAAGGAACTAAAGGAAGGTCCTAAAAAGAAGGAAGAAAATACTGAACAGGACGCTCCTGAGGATAAAGATACTAGAACAGATGCTGAAAAACAAGCAGATGCTAAGATCGCTTCCGATAAAGAAGCCGAAGATGAAGAAAAAACAACTAAAGAATCTTTAATCTACAGAGCTACTGAAGCATCCCTATTAGAACTAGCTTCTGAAATTTCAGAAAAAGCAGACTGGCAATTAGATAACACTGTGTTATATACTAAATACGATACAATTATTAAAAAAGCAGGATATGACTCTATTATTACAGAATCATCTTCAATTAAAGATAAATTTAATACTCTTTTAAATTCTTAAGATTTAGAATTTTTACGAGCAAGTTTTAAGAACTCCTTTTGTTGATTCAATAGGAGTTTTTTTACGCACTTTTGGAAGAGGACAGATGATTTAACTATCCTACCATCAATGAACCCGCCGTCAATAGTATCGTGATATTCCTCATGTACAAAGTTTTCAGGTTTAAAGTTATTTATATTAGCTCTAATATCCCTACCACTCAATGCACATTTCCAATCAATGGTATCATAACTTTCCTTTAAGTCGTCAAGCTTAACAAATTCTTCAGTAGACCAATCATAATAAAACTTGTCAAAACGATCAACATGCCTGTGTCTACATAATTCAAATATGATATGTAGGAATTGATCATCTTGTGCTCTATCCTTTATGATGGGATGTTCTAATAATAATCTTCGTTGTTGTTTAGATATTGAATCATATCTAACGCCATACCTGTTTTTAGGGTAAGGACCTCCAGTTCTAACTATATTAGGGTATTTTTTATTGTATGCCATATAGACTATTTATCTTTGAAACATACACTAATAAATGTGTATAATTACTATAAATTAAACTCAAAAAATGATACACGCATTATTTACAGAAAAATACAGACCAAAAGATCTTACTGATTTAATTCTTCCAGAAAGAGTAATGAATAAGTTTAAAGATGGTTTAACACAAAACATGTTGTTTGCAGGATCACCTGGTACTGGTAAGACGTCAACTGCAAAAGCAATTGTACAACAATGGGATCTTCCATATCTATACATAAACGCATCGACAGATACGTCAGTGGATGTTATTCGTACAAGGATTACAGACTTCTGTTCAACCATGTCAATATTAGATGATCGTAATAAATTTAAAGTAGTTATATTAGATGAGGTCGATGGTGTATCGGATCAATTCTTTAAAGCACTTCGTGCAACAATGGAAACATTTGCAAGTAACTCAAGATTTATTGCAACGTGTAATTACATTAATAAATTACCAGATCCTATTCTTTCAAGATTCGAAGTAATTAACTTTGATTTTGATAAGGCAGAGGAAAACGAACTAACAAAGAAATATATCCGTAGAGTATATGATATTTGTGGAAAAGAAGAAATGACAATTGAAAAACCAGCATTGGTTGAATTTGTACGTAGAAACTTTCCAGATTTAAGATCTACTCTAAACAAGTTACAAGGATTTAAAACACAAGGAACAAAGAATATTGGGGTTGAAGATGTAAAGAAATTTAATTCAGTCTATAAAGATGTATATGAATTAATATTCAATCAAACAGATCCAGTTAAAAACTATCAGTATTTAGTTGGTGAATATTCAAACAGAGTTGATGATGTACTCCAAACATTAGGAGAAGAATTTATACAATATATTCAATCAGAAAAGCCAAGTGCTGCTAGATTTATTCCACAGATTGCAGTTACTGTAGCAGAACACCAGGCTCAACGTAATCTAGTAATAGATCAAGTTATAACTCTTTTAAGCTGCGTCTATAAATTACAAGAAATAGTTAGACAATAATTTTTTTATGTCGCAAAAAAGGTTTATATTTACATATACAAAATAAAACATACAATATGAAATTAGGTAAACACACATTATTAATAGATGGTAATTATTTTCTACACAGTAGATTATTCGTTCTTCCAAACAAAAAAGGTGAACAATTACTAGGAACTGAAGATAGTCAAAAAGGATTAATGCGAAAGCTATGTATTGATTTTGCTTCAGAGTTGCGTAAGATGTCAACATTCGTTGATCAAATCGTAGTTACTGTAGATTCTAAATCATGGCGTAAAGATTTATTTCCGGAAGCTCAATATAAAGGTACTAGAGTACAAGATAATTCAGTAAACTGGAAAGCAGTGTTTAGTGTATACGCTGAATGGCAAGAAATTCTTGCTAAACAAGGTGTAGTAATTCATCAAATCAATGGAGCAGAAGCAGATGATGTTATATTCGGATGGTCAACTCAATTAAACAATGAAGGTAGAAACTGTATAGTATGGTCGGGTGATAGAGATCTTATCCAACTTGTTAATTACAATGATGCAACAGATGCATACTCTTTATGGTATTATAGTTCTAGAAGAGTGTTAATTGGCTTTGAAGGTTTCGAAGACTTATTAACTAAAAGAGCTACTGATACAATGTCAAATGATGATTTATTATTTAACATGTCTTCAGATGCAACTGCACAAGATCAAGCTAAAGAAAATCTAACAGAATGGATACGCACTAATCGCGTAACTACTCAAGAAATAAATTGTGATGATTTTATCTTTACAAAAATAATACAAGGAGATAAGTCAGATAATATTAGAAGTGTTGTCACATGGACTAAAACAGCAGCTAGCGGTAAAATAATGAATTATTCTATCACAGAAAAGAATGCTAATAAAATATTAGATAAGTTTAAAGAAACTGAAGGTGATTTTACAATAGATAAATTCTTCAATAAAGATTGCGTTTCTTTAATTGTAGATATCATACACACAACTATAGGTAAATCAACTCCAGAAGAAATACGCGCTAGATTCAATCAAAACTTAGATCTAATGCTCTTACACTTTAATACAATACCAGATCCTATTCAAAAGCAAATCTATAAGGCTATAGAATCAGATCTTACAATAATGCCAATTGTTCAAAAACTTACAAAGATGGAAGTTATATTAGAAGGAACTGATTGGTTACAGAAGAAAGGAACAGCAGCACCCGGTGGATATAATCCATTTGCAGGATTAAAAACACCTGAAACAAAGGGACATGCAGACAGTACAATAACTAAAGAGTTATTTTAAATATATGCTAGACGAAACAAAATTATTCGATTTCGTGAAAATCATGTTCACGAAGCAAAAGGACTATAGTAACATAAAGAACTTCAATAAGAAGCGCCATCACTTTATGATTAATAGATTCTTTGCTATCAAGTTTCCATCAAACGCTCAATTGTTTAATGTTAATGGTATTAATCCTATAGCAGTTATCGATAGCTGGGCTTTAGTTGCATCTAGATTTAGAGCAGTTCCGCGCTGGGTTTATACAAAGACAAAAAAATCAGCAAAAGCAAAGGTAAGTAAATCTAAATATATACCAAGCGATGAAGTTATTAAATTCTTTATTGATAAGAATGAAATAGGAATGAGAGAGTTTAAGGAACTTGAGAAGTTCGCACTTGATGAGTTACACACCACACTGAAGGCGATTGAAAAGTCGATACAAGTGTATTAATTAGTTTACAAATGAATATTAGTAATTTTCCTACAGTAGTAGATGTTACATTATATAGATACAATCACTTAGATAATAGATTGTGGGTTAAAATCAAAAACGACTTGGATTACATCGAAGTTGATGAAGATTCTGTAATTGTTGATATTGATCAATTAAGAAAACTTATAGAAGTTAATTACTCCCCTATGATTAATAGGATCAAGTCGGTTGGTGCAGATTTTTTACATAAAAAAGTAAATTCACCATATTTCATATATAGGATGCTTGACGATCTTGTTAATTTAAAATATCTTAAGATAACAAAAAGCTATGATAAAGAATTTACTAGAATTCTAGAAATAGACGGCGATAAACTTCTTAAATTTGATTTTAAAGTATTATCAATGACAATTAGATTACATGATTGGTTTTACACTAAAGAATTAAAAGTACTTAATCCTATATTAGAGGAATTAAAAATATTAGAGGAGGGTGTTCCATATAAGAGAATAAAACTAATAGATTTATTAGATATACTTGATATATGGGTAAATAAGGAAATAGATCAAGATATTGATGAAGATACTGAGATAGATCCTATGCCATTGGTTACTGAATTAATGGACCTAATAGACCCTAAGATAGAAAGAGACAATCCACTTGTATTAATAGTTACAGATTATTGATATATTTAATTGAATATATAGATTAAATTAAAGGTTTAATCATGAAAATATTTAATAATTTCGGAAAGAGAGAAGCACTAATATATATTATAGTTGTTCTTTGGATTGTAATGGGAATTTATGCCGCATTTAAAGCATCAAGCCTATCAGATCTTGCAATATATTTTGGATCACTAACAGCATACGCAGCAACTTATGTGTGGGCAGAATCTAAAAGACCAAGTGGTAAAACAGGGATAATGCGTAAAGGTCCTCATTCTAGAAGAGAGATGATGATATATGTTGTAGTTCTTCTTTGGGCTATTGCTGGATTTGTATCAATGTACTTCTCTAGAGATTTAAATGATTTATCAGTTTACTTTGCATCGCTAACAGGTTTTGTAGCTTCTTGGATTGCTGGTGAAAAATACAAACCAGAAGATACTGTCATTAAGGATATTAAAACCGAAGATGAAAATATAGAAAATATAGAAGAATAATGGTTACAGGATATACAGCAACAGAATACGGTGATTTTTTAATAGCATCACTTAGAGATCCATACTATAATACTGCTAAAGTACTCGGTTGGGAAATTATAGCAGGGGTTCAGAATTTTCAAACAGTTGGAACTATTTCAACTACATTAGGAACTACTAAAGTAAACGGAAATTTAACTAATTTTAATCTATTTACACCTGGTGATAAATTAATACTAGGTAATACTGAATACACTATAGATACTATAACATCACAAATTGAACTAGACTTTACTGAGAATGTAGATTTTACAACAGCAGGTCTTGAGTATTATAAACCAACAGATGCTTCAAATTTCTTTGATTATGAGTATAGATGGTCAACTGATAATACTCAATTTTCAGAATTAAGACCACTTAATACTGATTTAGGATATCCAAACTTATTAGGATTAATCTTTGATCCATCAAAGCCATTATGGTTAGATGTTAGAGCTGAGGTTTCTGCATTATCAACTGGATCAACTATTTCAATTATATCAATAACATACACGCTAGAAACAGAAGCAGGTATTATTGAAAGCTGCCCTCAATTTTGTGTTGAATGTGCTGACCCATTTGCAATGAATGGATGTCCTAACATTGAAGTTTGCGCAGATGATAATTTATTTAACCCATATAATTTAAATAAGTCAGTTAATATTTATAAACAACTTATGGATATGACTAGTAATATATTCGGACATCAGGTTCAATACTTTAGAACCGAATCCGATATGAGAACTGAGGATGTTCACTTAATGGAATATTCATTGCATAATGTTGTAGATAAGCAAAACGTTAAGGTATTGGTTCCAGATAATGAATTTCCAGATGAGTCTATGACATATGATGTTTTTGGAATGGAATTTGCAGAATTTGAAATTCATATTACTGCTGCTGCATTTGAAGCTGCATTTGGCGCAGGTAAAAAACCAAGGAACAAAGATTATATGTTTATTCCAATTATTAATAAAATGTATGAAATTAGTTCATCATCACTTGCTGATGAGTTTAATCACGCCTCGTCATATTGGAGGGTAATGTTAGTGAAATATCAGGATAGATCATCGGTGATCAAGAACCAGTTCGAGGTGGACACAGATAGTCTAGTAACTGGAGTTGAAGAAGTATTTGGAGAACGTCAAAAAGAAGAACAAGAAAAAGATACAAACCCTCAACAATTTCAAACAGTTTCAACAGCATATAGAGATGGTATTAGAGGATTTATAGATCAAAAATTAAAAATAGAAGATTATGATCTAAAAAATAGATGGACTGTAGTTAGTAAAAATTACTATGATCTAACAGATGTTGTAGCAACCCAAACTGCTGTAGAATATTCAATAGCATCAAAACTAGCATCAACCGACAATTTAGCAATTTCACTATGGTTTAACCCACAATTCGAAAGTACAGATACTTCAGAATATGTATTGTTTGGTGATTTAGCAGCACTCGGAGGATTTAAAATATACATAAGTGCAACTAATCTTAGGATTAATGCAGGTGGAAATGATTATGTATTTACACACAGTACTTTATTACAAAAAGGAGAATGGTATGGACTTGTATTGAATATAAATAATAAATTCCTACAAGTGTCAGCATCATTATATAGATTAGATTCAACAGGTAATAGTGGAACAGCAATAGGAAGTAGACCACAGGATAATAATAACGATTTAATAAAAGAATACACAACAGTCATGGACGTTTCTTCCCAATTAGTTTGGGACACTGGTTCTAATTATCACTTAAGAGGTAACAATACAAAAATGACAAACATTAGAGTATTTACTAATGTAATAGAATTAGAACAACATAGCAATATATTAAATCAATATGTTGTGAGAGATAATCAATTATCAATCATTATAGATAATGCAATTCCAAGTTTAGGCTATCAACGTTTCAAGAACGCTAGATAGAAATCGGGATAAATAATCTATAATAAAACACATAAATATGTCAGAAGATAAAAAGAGTATTAATTCACAAGCAGAGGATATTAGAAAAGAGCTTGATGATTTGATTGGAAATAATGATACAATACAGGACGTTATCGAAACGGACCCTGAATTACCGTCAAAGCGAGATCTTCCAACATTACCAACATACGGGGAACTAAAGATAAGCTCATCAAATAAAGCAAAGAAAACTATTACGTCACTAATGAAATTTTATCTGGATAAAGATATTATTGAAAAGGACGAATACATTCAAGCTAAGAAAAAGATTGATGAAATGACAATGGGTTCTCTTATTTATCAGCTACAGGCAGGTGAAAGAGCACTAACAACTTTATTAGAAGCAATTGAAGATGGTGAAGTAGCCCCAAGAATGTTTGAAGTTCTTGCAACTTTACAAAAATCAATGCTAGATATTATCAAATCTCAAACAATGTATTTAATGGCAGCTGAGGAAGGTGCTAAGAGAATCGCAAGGGATATTGAAATATACAAGAAAAGAGATGACGTTAGAGAAATTGACGCATCAACGCCATCTGGCAGAACTTCCAACGATAATGTTCAAAGAGGAACAAAGGATATTATGAGAATGATACAGAATGGAATCCAGGATGATCAGATCGAAGATGTTGAAATAACAGAAGAATAAATGAGTGATATAGATAATAGATGGGTACCTAAAGGTGAATCCGCAGACGACGCTAGTAAATTGATATGGTCAAGTAAAAGTATCAATGAATTACTACTAGCATTGGATCAGGGATACCGTCCTTCTGTCTCCATGCCTTTTTATGAAGGAAAGCAATTTTTAAGAAGAGGTAATATTGTATTTGAATATACAAACGAAGAAGTTACAGAATTAGCCAAGTGTGCACATGATATTGTATATTTTGCTGAAAAGTATGCAGTTGTAATGACAGATAATGGAGTTCAGCAGGTTAAGTTGAGAGATTATCAAAAGCAAATGCTTAGAGACTTTCAACATAATAGATTTAATATAGTATTGGCTTCTCGTCAAATGGGTAAAACCGTAAC
>Ga0209712_10000739_pt1 | contig 28241 bp, 29 predicted proteins | sample ArcOceMetagenome_FD_187443 | JGI IMG/M metagenome (GOLD analysis project Ga0209712, IMG submission 187443) | Marine eukaryotic phytoplankton communities from Arctic Ocean - Arctic Ocean - Greenland ARC118M Metagenome (SPAdes) (version 2) | ecosystem: Environmental > Aquatic > Marine > Oceanic...
TTACAGGAAAAATGGTAAATATGATTAAAACAGGTATTATTGATCCTTTACTAGTTACCAAAAGCGCTCTTCAGAACGCAGCTTCAGTAGCGACAACTATATTATCAACTGATTGTGTAATCAATAATTTAAGAATTGATGAAAGCGATAGGTAGAAATATAATCATAGAAAAAACAAAAGAAGGTACAACCACTACAAAGGGTGGTTTACTTCTTGCAGAGAACCAACGTGAAGATATTCGTTATGTAGAAGCCACTGTATTATCAGTGGGTGAGCAAGTCGAAGGGTTGAAAGAAAAAGATAGTATATTCTTTGACCGTCACGCAGGGCATAAAATAGAAATAGACAAACAAACATATCATGTGATTAAAAATCAGGATGTAGTTGTTGTTTTATGAAAAGGCTAGACGCAGACGATCTTAAAACGATGAATCTGTTTAAACATTATCGTATAATACGTAAATGGGCTTGCAGAAACAACAACCTTAACGATGCTGATCTAGAGCTTTTAATTTATCTAGATTGCATGGATATGTTTACAAAAAAAGATTTCGAAGCTGGTAGTTATTCCTATAGTTGGGATAACCGCCGCTGGAATCGGTTACTTAAAGAAGGTTGGATAGTTGTATGGAGACATAGAAATAGAACAACTCAGAAGTATCATATATATAAAACTTCTTTTAAATGCAAGCATCTTATTAAGCATATGTATAGAATTATACTAGGCAAAGATGATTTACCTGTGAGTAACCACAGAAACAGTATAATGAAGGGTAAGACGTATACAGACAAGGTTCTTATAACTTCTATTAAAAATGTAAACAAAGATAAAGACAGATAATATGTATTCACCAAACAAACAAGTAGGAGCGATTGATACGCTGACTGGATTACCAGCTCAACAAATGACAAACGTACCACCTGCTCCATCAAACACCCTAGGACAAGCGCAACCTGTTTTTAATCAGCAAACGCAACAAAATGCTCAAGGAATTTTTGGTAATCAACAAGCGCTCCAGAACTCTGTAGGAGCAACTCCTATGTTTAAACTAGATCCTATGCATGATGGAAAACCTGGTGTACAAAAAGAGGACTTTGAACAATTTAAAAAATAAATTATGAAAAATATTAAAAATTTAAAAGCAGATCTATCAGGTCAAGTAGGTGAAAATGCTGTATGGGATGGACCGTTAAGTAAAGAGGGTTTTCCAATGGGTGTAGGATCAAGTTCAGGTATTACAGGTATGCAAGTGTCTAAATACCCAACTCCATACAAAGCAGGACCAATTACTCAATTAGCAAAAGCTTACAAATAATGAACTCTCCATTTTATAAAACAGGTGGATTTCCTGAAATTAAAGAAGAGAACAAAGGTAAGTTTACAGCCTGGGCTAAAAAGAACGGTTTTGAAGACGCTTGTTCAGCTGCTTCAAGCGTAATGTCAAAGAAAGATAAATATAGCGAAGAAGTTGTTAAGATGGCTAATTATGCCAACAACTTTGGATGCTCTAACAAATAAACAATATGAGTTCACCATTTCAAAAAAACTTTTCAGCTAAAAGTCCTATGTCACCCTTAAATGGAGCTTACGCTTCTGGAGCAGACGGTATGGTTACAGTCTCTGACGCACCTCATTATGCAAAACTTCAAAACGACATATTAGGAGCTACGCTAGCTTCTTTGCCTACGCAAGAAGAAAAAGGTGAAGCGCAAGTGAGAAGAGCTGACAGAAGAGATGCAAGAGAGTTAGCGGGAGGAAGTAAAGTTAAAAAATTCTTAGATAAAAATAAATTAGGCTTTTTAACTGCAGACTACAAAAAAGATTCTAATAAGGATGGTACAACAGATTACAAAGATAAAACAGCAAAAATAAAAGCTAAAGGTGAGAAAAACATTACTGAAGGTTCAACTAAATCAGAGGAAACGTTTAATAGAAAACAAACTAGTATTTGTTCTCAAAAAAAAGGATACAAAGGTTGGGATCCAGTAAGCGGAACTTGCATACCTGAATAAATAAATAACTATGGGACATAAAGGACATTACGGAGAATACAGCGGAAACGCAAAATGGTCAAAAGTAACCTCATCTAATATGGGAGCTACTAAACGAGATGACGAAGCACATATGCAATATCTTAAAGAAGATGTTGATTATGATAACAAGCACGGTCATAGCGATGAGAGTATGACAGCTGACGAGAAGCATATCTCTAAATTAGCTGGTGATTTAAAATACGACGAAAAAAAATAAAACAGAGAGGACTGTACAAACCTCAGCCAAACACTAACACTAACACTAACACTAACACTAACAAAAATGGCACAATTTTTAAAAGTAGTCTGCTCAACAGCAGGCCAAGAACAAGTATTAATTCCAATCGACCAAATTCAAAGCGTTGTTGAAGGAACAATCGGTGCAGCAAACACACCTGTAGTAATTAACTTAAGACCTTCAGGAGCTCAAGCTACTGCACTTTACACAATTACAGGATTAAACTCAGCTGATGGAGCTGGAGCATTTGCTAAGGTAGTAAATGACGCTATAATTGCAAACCCAGGAGGGGTTGTATCTACGGTAGGATATCCTTTAACAACTGCACAAGTACCAGCTGCTCAAACAGGATTACAAGGACGTCAACCAATTACGGTTCAAGCGGCTTACACTCCGTTTGCAACTTGCGTTTTTTCAACAACGTAATTTATGAAATCACAAGGTTTAGGAGACAGCATAGAGAAGTTTACTAAAGCTAGTGGTATCAAAACAATGGTAGACACAGTTAGCAAGGGATTAAACGTCCCTTGCGGTTGTGCTGCTAGAAAAGGAGCATTAAATAAAATATTTCCTTACAAATAATAACAAATGGCTTTCAAACTTCAAAACCCTCCATACAATTGCGATAACACACCAATATATCGCGTGGACATGGAAGACGGCGTAATGGGTAAAGCTAATAATAATGGCACTATAATCATTAATAAAGATTTAGATCCAAGCCAGATAGACGACGTAGTATCTCACGAGAAAGTTCATTTAGATCAAATGAAACGTGGTGATTTAGATTACGACGATAATTACGTATACTGGAAAGGTAAAAAATATTCAAGAGCTGATATGGAAGAAGGGGCAAAAAATTTACCCTGGGAAGCTGAAGCTTATAAAAACGCATAAAAAACAATGAAACAACCGAAAAAAAAATACTCATTTACCACTAAAGGAATATCTGGAGATGTTGCTGGAGATTTTGCTAAAAAAACCGGTGAAACGGTTGAAAACCTACCTCAATTTAATTTTAGAGGTAAAGACGCTTTCAAAGGCTCTTTATCAAAAGGTCCAAATGCAACACCACAGGCTTCTTTTACAAAAGGAGAAGATAAAAAACTTCCTTATTTAAGTTCTAGATTTAAGACAGATGTCAATAGAACAAATATGATGAAAACAACCGGTGGTGCGGATGATAGATCTCAAACATATACAGGTCGAGGAGTAAATGGTATTGGCTCCAACAGTAATGCAAGGACTAAAAGTGAAGATAATCTGAACCGCGAAGTTTCACAAGTTAAACAGTCAATTCAAGGGAACAAAGCATATCTTTCAGAACAAGAAAAAGCTGCTAAAGCATCATCTAGTATAGGAAAAAATTTGCAAACAGCTATGTCTTCGGGTGATGAAAAAGGTTTTAGCAAAGCAGTGTACAAAGCTCAAGATGATACAAGACAAAGCAAAGCTCAACTCTTAAAAAGACCACCTGGTAAAGATAAAAAAGGTAACTACATAGAAAACGATGCTTCTTATCAAAATGCAAAAATGATAGATTCATTTAATACAGCTAGGCAAGACGCTGTAGGAGCTCAAGATTTTGCAGATTTTAGTAGAGGACTAAAAGGTAGATTAAAAACTTTAAAAGCAGATCTATCTAATGGATTTAAAACAACATTTGACGAACGATCTGGTAGTTAAAACTTAAGTAATTTGTGTAATAATATTAATATAACAATTAAATTTAATATTATGAAAAAATTATTTATAACACTATCTATTTTATTTACTACATTAACAACTCAAGCTCAGAAACAATTTGAAGGAGAGTGGGTTAGTAAAACTTCTTCACACGTAACTACTATAATCGCTAGTGATTATGCTGTTTTAAAAGTTTTTAACTTTAGCTTTAAAGAAGATAGTTATATTGAAGAAAAAATACTTGTACAAACTGATTATGAGTTTACAACTAGATTGTATAATTCTAGAAATGGTTACACAGCCATTGTTAAGTATAAAATGAAAGGTGATATTTTAATATGTGAATTCAGCGGTGACTTTCATGGCATTGTTGAGCTTACAAAAAAAGAGTAAAATTTGAAAAAAATTTGGGAATGGTTAAGCGGTAACGTTATCAAAGATGTTGGTGACGTTATCGATAAACTAACAACTACAGAAGAGGAGAAGCTTCAGATCAAGAAGGAGATCCAAGTAATAGTTGAGAATGCCTCTGCAAAAGCAGAAGACCAAATAAGTAAACGCTGGGAATCTGATATGACATCTGATTCTTGGCTTAGTAAAAACACGCGTCCTATGGCGCTTATATTTTTGTCGTTTATGGCCGTAGCCTTTATATGGGTTGATAGTCATCACGAAATATCCTTTACTGTAGAACAGGAGTGGATAGAATTATTAAAACAACTATTAACAACCGTATACGTAGCTTATTTTGGCTCACGTGGTTTTGAGAAATATAAATCAATAAGTAATAAATAAAAAAAATGGCACAATATCCAATAACAGCCGGAGTGTTCGGTAAAGCTTTAGCAGTAACAGGAAAAGCTGGTATAGAATCCCCATCACGGTGGGAGTTTTTGAATCAATCAGGAATAACAGGGACTAACTTAAATGGTTCTCAAATATACGTAGGAAGTGGAGGATCAGTTGCTGTTATACTAGCCGATACAATTGGTGCTCAAGATACAGTGACCGGTTTGAGCTTAGATCCGATAACCGCAGGAAAAGATTATTTTACTAATTTTGGAGTAGCTACAACTGTAACAAGTTTAGTACACAAGTCGCCAGCTAATCAACCATCTGGGTTGACGGTTGACATTACTGCGGAACTAGTAACTAACATAGACACACCAGGAACAGGTTATACTACTGGAAGTTATTCAGACATCGGGACGGGTTTGGTGGCAAATGTAATAGTTGTTGGAGCCACAGGCGCTATAGGTTCCGTGACTGTAACAGATTTTGGAGATGCTCAGATTGGAGATACTTTTGATCCTACTACTTTGGGAGGAACTGGCGGTTTGTTTAGACTTACTAGTTTTGGAGGAGTCACTAAAGCAGTTGTTGCTAATGCTGGTACAAACTACTCTGTAGGAGACATTATTACAATAGTTCAAGCAGGTACTACTTCTGATGCAACGTACTCTGTTGCATCGACAGGAAGTTTACTTCCGACTGCAATAGATCAAGTTGTCTTTGAGGTATTAGCTGGAGCTATATTACCAGTAGCCGTAGATTATGTATTAAACACTGGAACCGCATCCAACTTAATAGCGTTAAGATAAATAAAAACGTGTAACTATATTATTATAAACAATTAAATTAAATTAAATTATGGCAAAAGCTAAAAAAATTACAAAAGATCAGTTAGAAACTGTAACAAAAAATCAAGATCAATTAACCAACATGGTTAATCAAATTGGGGTTTTAGAAACTCAAAAACATTCGTTACTACATCAAATAGGTGAGCTTAACAAAACTGTTGAGGATTATAAAGCTGAACTTGAAAAAGAATACGGACCAGTGTCTATTGATTTGAAGACAGGTGTATATACTGACATTAAAGACGAAGTTCTTAAAGTAGCTGAGTAATGTCTTCAATTGTAAGAAAAATAAGTATTGGTTCAGATTACAAGAATGATGCTATGCATTACTCTGTAGGTCAACAAGTGTACGGAGGTCATGAGATCTCACATATACTTCTAGACGAATCTGATAGTTCTTACAATATTCACATTAAAAAAAACAACGAGGTAATGCCATGGAAGAAATTTAATTCTCACATGGCAATATCCGTTGAATATGATTTAGAATATTGATGAGAAGCCTTTACGATTTTATTGTTGAGCCGTTGGGTGATAAATACAGTAATAAAGTCAAGGTTGGAGATAAAGAGTTAATAGTAAATACAAAGATAGAGGATTTTAAATTTGTAAATAGATTAGCTAGAGTTTTAGAAACACCCAAGGCATTTAATACGGGTATTGAAATAGGTGATATAATTGTTATACACCAAAACGTGTTTAGAGTATTCTATGACATGAAAGGAGAAAAAAAGAAAAGTAGATCTTGGTTCAAAAACGATTTACATTTCTGTGCAGTAGATCAAATCTACTTATATAATAAAGGTGGTGATTGGAAAGCTTTTGGAAACAGATGCTTTGTTTCACCTATAAAAGACAATCAGTCTTTAACGCTAGATAAAGAGCAAAGCCTTATTGGTATATTAAAATATGGCAATAGCTCCTTAAAAGCACTTGATATTAACCCAGGAGACTTAGTAGGCTATACGCCCAACGGTGAATGGGAATTTTTAGTTGATGGCAAGCGTTTATATTGTATGAAATCTAATGATATTGTAATTAAATATGAATACCAAGGAGACGAAGTTGAATATAATCCAAGCTGGGCAAGTCGCAGTTGAGGAACTGATCAAAGTAGCTAAAGAAGCTATTGTTGATTCAGGAGATGATATCACGGCAGATAGATTAAAAAATGCTGCAGCTACAAAGAAGTTAGCTATATTTGATGCATTTGAAATACTAAATAGATTAGAAGCTGAAGAAGCATTATTAAACGAAAAACCTGCAGAAGTAAAAGAAGAGAAATCTTTTAGAGGTTTTGCTGAAGGAAGATCTAAGTAATGTACGAGCAAACTCTATATAAGGTTGTAAAAGACCACGTAAAGCCTAAAGTTCTTAAAAGAATGAACAGGTATAAGAAATGGGAATATGGCCACAACGCTGAGCACGATTTAATAGTTATTAGTAAAACTGGTGAAATAGGTGAGATATATAAGATACAAGATCTTTTAATAGCTTTGCCTAAAGAAAAAGATACTGTAGAATTTGAAAATGACAGATGGTCTTATACTAAGTACCCAAAAGAATTAAGTAAAATTAAATCTGTGTTTGACTGGGAAGAATATCCTTTAGACTTTAAAGAAAAATGGTATGATTACATTGATAAAGAATTTATACGGCGCGAAGAAGGTTTTTGGTTTATTAACAAAGGTAAGCCTACTTATATTACTGGTACTAACTACATGTACTTGCAGTGGAGTAAGATTGATGTCGGGCAGCCAGACTTTAGGGAATCAAATAGATTATTCTACATATTCTGGGAAGCTTGCAAAGCCGACAAACGGTCTTACGGTATGTGTTATCTTAAGAACCGTCGAAGCGGATTCTCGTTTATGTCCTCAGCTGAATCAGTTAACCTTGCAACAATATCAACGGATTCACGGTTTGGGATATTGTCCAAATCTGGTCCGGATGCAAAAAAAATGTTCACAGATAAGGTTGTACCAATTTCGGTCAACTACCCGTTCTTCTTCAAGCCGATCCAAGACGGTATGGACAGGCCAAAAACCGAACTTGCATATCGCGTCCCCGCCTCGAAATTTACCAGGCGAAAACTTGACTCCAACGAAAAACTACAAGAGATTACCGGTCTTGACACGACGATCGACTGGAAGAATACAGGCGACAACTCCTACGATGGGGAAAAACTAAAACTACTAGTACACGATGAAAGTGGAAAGTGGGAGAGACCTACAAATATATTAAACAACTGGCGAGTAACCAAAACTTGTTTAAGATTAGGTTCTAGAGTTATTGGTAAATGCATGATGGGTAGTACTTCTAATGCTTTAGACAAAGGTGGTGCAAACTTTAAAAAACTTTACAATGAATCAGACGTTACACAAAGAAACGCCAATGGACAGACACGCTCAGGACTCTATTCTTTGTTCATACCTATGGAATGGAACTACGAAGGATACATTGATTCTTATGGCTTTCCTGTATTCAACACACCAAAAGAAGAAATTGAAGATCCACACGGAACAAAAATAACGCAAGGTGTAATAGAGTATTGGGACAATGAAGTAGAAGGTTTAAGATCTGATCAAGATGGTTTAAACGAATTCTACAGACAGTTTCCACGCACAACTAAGCACGCGTTTAGAGATGAATCAAAACAATCTCTATTTAATCTTACAAAGATATACGAGCAAATAGATTTTAATGAAGATCTTAAGAACTCAATTAAAGTAACTAAAGGAAGCTTTCAATGGGAGAACGCTAAGCAAGATACTAAAGTAATATTTGTACCAAACAAAGATGGTAGATTTTTAGTGACTTGGGTTCCACCTGCGCATCTTCAAAATAAAAGATATATAAAAAATGGTACTAATCATCCTGGTAATGAGCATTGCGGAGCATTCGGCTGTGATCCATACGATATATCAGGCACTGTGGACGGTAGAGGATCCAAAGGATCTCTTCACGGTTTAACAAAGTTCTCAATGGAGGATGTGCCTCCAAATATGTTTTTTTTAGAATATATAGCTCGGCCTCAGACTGCTGAGATATTCTTTGAAGATGTTCTAATGGCTTGTGTATTTTACGGGATGCCTATATTGGCTGAAAACAATAAGCCTAGACTACTGTATCATTTTAAAAGAAGAGGTTATAGAGGTTATTCAATTAACAGACCCGATAGAAAATATAACAAACTGTCTGTGACAGAGAGAGAGCTAGGCGGAATACCTAACTCAAGTGAAGATATAAAACAAGCACACGCCGCTGCTATAGAAACTTACATCAATGATTTTGTAGGTTTAAAAGAAACAGGTTATGGAGATACATATTTCCAAAGAACATTAGAGGATTGGGCTAAGTTTGACATTAACAACAGAACAAAGCATGATGCGTCTATAAGTTCAGGGCTAGCTTTAATGGCTTGTAATAAACATAGATACGCGCCAAATGCTCCTAGACAAAAACCACAAGCGGTAGATTTAGGTTTTAAAAAGTACGACAACAAAGGTTCAACATCAAAAATAATAAGTTAAATGGGTATATATACTAACACCAATAGCGCTTTTCCTAGTCAAGTAGTGAGCGATGCAGAAAAAGCAAGCTGGGAATACGGGACGCAGGTTGGTCAGGCTATCGAATACGAATGGTTTGGTCAAGGTCGTACTAATGGTAATAGATACTTAACTAGTTGGAATCAATTTCACCAATTAAGATTATATGCTCGAGGTGAGCAATCAATACAGAAATACAAAGACGAATTATCTATAAACGGTGATTTGTCTTATTTGAATTTAGACTGGAAGCCTGTACCTATTTTGTCTAAATTTGTAGACATCGTAGTAAATGGTATATCTGGAAAGTCTTATGATATTAAAGCTTACGCTCAAGATCCGTCGTCAATAAAGAAAAGAACTGATTATGCTTCTATGCTTTATGAAGATATGGTGTCTAAAGAGTATTTAGATAGCTTACAGCAAACGCTTGGTATTAATTTATATCAAACACCAAATATTGATACAGTACCTGAATCTAAAGACGAGCTTGAGCTTCATATGCAATTAAGCTATAAGCAGTCAATTGAAATAGCAGAAGAAGAAGCTATATCGTCTGTGCTTGCGCAAAACAAATATGACCTTACTAGAAAAAGGTTAAATATGGATTTAACTGTTTTAGGTATCGCATGTGCTAAGACTGGTTTTAATACAGCTGAAGGAATTACAGTTGATTATGTAGATCCAGCTTATGTAGTTTACTCCTATACTGAAGATCCTAACTTTGATGATGTATACTACATAGGAGAAGTAAAGTCTATAACAATACCTGAACTTAAAAAAGAATTTCCTAATATTTCAGAAGAAGAGCTTGAAAGAATACAGAAAATGCCAGGCAACAGTCAGTACATAACTGGTTGGGGTAATTACGACGAAAACACAGTTCAAGTTTTATATTTTGATTATAAGACATATCACAATCAAGTATTTAAAATAAAAGAAACACCACAAGGATTAATGAAAGCTTTAGAAAAGCCAGATTCATTTAATCCGCCAGAAAATGATAACTTTGAAAGAGTGTCAAGATCTATTGAGGTTTTATATAACGGAGCTAAAGTATTAGGCTCAAATGAAATGATAAAGTGGGAGCTAGCGGAGAATATGTCTAGACCTACAGCTGATACAACTAAAGTAGAAATGAACTATGCTTTATGTGCACCTAGAATGTACAAAGGGCGTATTGAATCTTTAGTAAGTAAATGTATTGGTTTTGCTGATATGATTCAGCTAACGCATTTAAAGCTGCAACAAGTATTATCTAGAATGGTGCCAGATGGTGTTTACCTAGATATGGATGGGCTTGCAGAAGTTGATCTTGGTAATGGAACTAACTACAACCCAGCGGAAGCATTGAATATGTATTTCCAAACAGGTTCCATTGTTGGTCGATCACTTACTCAAGACGGTGATATGAATCCAGGTAAAGTACCTATTCAAGAACTTAATAGCTCAAGTGGTCAAGCTAAGATAAATGCGTTGATACAAACGTATCAATATTATTTACAAATGATTCGCGACGTAACTGGACTTAACGAAGCTAGAGACGGCACGGCTATGGATAAGAACTCATTAGTAGGGCTTCAAAAGATGGCCGCTAACGCATCCAATGTAGCAACTAGACATATCAATCAGTCTGGTCTTTATATAACCCTTAAACTAGCCGAAAACGTTGCGCTTAAAATAGCTGACGCATTAGAATTTCCACTAACTAGAAGTGCTTTACAAAATTCTATATCTACATATAACATAAAAACTTTAGATGAGATTATAAACTTAAATCTTCATGATTTTGGTATATTCTTAGAACTAGAACCAGATGATGAAGAGCAAGCTCAATTAGAAGCAAACATACAAGTTGCATTACAACAAGGCGGTATTGATCTTGAAGATGCTATTGACTTAAGACAGATTAAAAATCTTAAGCTAGCAAATCAAATGCTTAAGATAAAGCGTAAAGCTAAAGCCAAGCAAGATCAAGCTAATCAACAAGCTAATATTGCAGCTCAAGGACAATCTCAAGCAGATACTGCAGAGAAAACAGCTATGGCTGAAGTGCAGAAGCAAGAGGCTATAATGGGTGCAAATGTTCAGTTTGAACAATCCAAGAATCAAATGGAAATTCAACGAATGGAAATTGCAGCTCAATTAAAAGCTCAAGAAATGCAAACTAAGTTTCAGTTTGATATGCAGCTAAAGCAACTTGAGGTTCAGAATATGCAACAAAAAGAAACTGCTATTGAAGACCGTAAAGATACTCGTAGCAAGATGGAAGCTTCGCAGCAAAGTGAGCTTATAAGTCAAAGGCAAAACGACAGTTTACCTGTAGACTTCGAAAACCAACCCGATCAGGGTATGCAAGCTTTCATGTAGAAAGTAAACAATTATTTAATTATATTTTATTATGTCAGAAGAAAAAACAAATGAACCTGTTAAGCAGGAAGGTGAGTTTAAGATTAAAAAGAAAACTCCAAAAAAATTAACACCGGTAAGCGATGAGCCTATTAAAGTTAATATTAAAGAACCTTTGGTTGAATTACCGCCAGATGTTACAAAAGTAGTAATACCTAAACAAGAAGAAGATGCCATTCAAATCGGAGAAACAAAGGAAGTATCTGTGGAAGAACCATCCGGAGATAGCGCAAAGGTGGGAGAACCTGTACAAGAGTCCAACGCGGATGCTGAAGGGTTTTCTGCAATCAAAGAAGTAACAGAGACTGAAAAAGTTGAAGCTCAAGTAGAAAAAGCAATACAAGACGAAAGAATTCTTGGTAAAGCTTTACCTGAGAACATCGAAAAGCTAGTTTCTTTTATGGAAGATACAGGTGGGACAATAGAGGATTATACTAGGCTTAATGCCGATTACTCTCAAGTTGATGAAATTACATTACTTAAAGAGTATTATAAAAAAGAAAAGCCTTATTTAGAAGGTGAAGACATTGATATGCTTCTAGAGGATTTTATCGTAGATGAGGACCTTGACGAAGAAAGAGATATGCGCAAAAAGAAAATTGCGTTTAAGGAAGAAGTTGCAAAAGCCAAAAGCTATTTGGAAGAGACGAAGAGTAAATATTACGACGAGATCAAGTTGAGACCGGGCGTTACTCAAGACCAACAAAAAGCTACAGACTTTTTCAACCGATATAATAAGCAGCAAGAAGCAGCTGAGCAACAACACGCACAATTCAAAGAAAGTACTAAAGAGCATTTTAACGACAACTTCGAAGGTTTCGATATTAAAGTCGGCGAAAAAAGCTATAAGTACAATATTCAGAATCGTGATAAAGTTGCAGAGAGCCAATCGAATATTAACAACCTTGTCGGGAAGTTCCTAGACTCAGATGGTAATGTTAAAGACACGAAAGGTTATCACAAAGCTATGTATGCTGCTGATAATGTAGATAAAATCGCAGCTCATTTTTATGAGCAAGGAAAAGCGGATGCCGTAAAAGAAGTTGTAAGCAGTTCTAAAAACTTAAGTAGCACCAAAGCTAGGTCTACTCAAGGAGAGGTGTTTTTAAACGGATTTAAGGTTAAAGCAATTTCAGGTGCTGATTCTACAAAACTAAGAATTAAAACAAAAAAATTTAACTAAAAAAACAAACAATTATGAGTTTAACTCCTCAATTTGGTAGTTTAATCCCTTCTTCACAGCAAGAGATTTTAAACAGTAACTACCTACAATTTAACGGTGGTGGCGCAGCAGGTGATACAAACACTTTTGCTCAACAATACCTACCAGAAATTTACGAACAAGAAGTAGAGCGTTACGGAAACCGTACACTATCTGGATTCTTACGAATGGTTGGCGCTGAAATGCCAATGACTTCTGATCAAGTGATTTGGTCTGAACAAAATAGATTACACATTTCTTATGTCAACGTTGCAACAGCTGCTGTAGGTGCAAATACACTTGCAATTCCTGTTGGAGCAGGCGTAATAAATGTTATTTCTATAAATGACACTATTGTTATTCTTGATCCAGCGACTGGAGTTGAAGCAAAAGCTATTGTTAATCAATCAGATACAACAACAGGGTTTCTTAACGTAACAGCTTTTGACAATGCTGATGTTGCAACTACTTTTGGCGCTGCTAATGCAACGTTGAAAATATTTGTATACGGTTCTTCTTATGCTAAAGGCACTAACTTAGGTGGTATTGTTGCTGGAGCTGGCGCTCAAAATGCTAACACAAGAGTTTCTGTTGAACCACAACTTACTCAATATTCTAACTCGCCTATTATTTTAAGAAGCCAATACGTAGTATCTGGTTCTGATATGGCTCAAATCGGATGGGTAGAAGTTGCAACTGAAGACGGAACATCTGGATACTTATGGTATTTAAAAGCTGAATCTGAAACTCGCTTACGTTTTGAAGATTACTTAGAAATGAGTATGATTGAAAGTGAGTATAGCCAAATCGTTGCTGGCGGTGGGGTTGCTGGTTTACCAGGATCTGAAGGTTTATTTGCTGCTATCCAATCTCGTGGAAATGTAGAAGTAGGATTTACTGCTGCTGCTGGACTTGATGAATTTGATGCTATCCTTAAGAATTTAGATACTCAAGGAGCAATTGAAGAAAATATGTTGTTCTTACAGAGACAAACATCTCTTGATTTTGACGATATGTTAGCTTCTATTTCTGGTGGATTTGCTGGAGGTACTGCTTTTGGATTATTTGAAAATTCTGAAGAAATGGCTTTGAACTTAGGATTTAGCGGATTCCGTAGAGGATCTTACGACTTCTATAAGACTGACTGGAAATACTTAAATGATGCTTCTACTCGTGGAGGAATCAACGGTGTAAATTCAATTGAAGGTGTATTAATTCCTGCTGGAACTTCTACAGTTTACGATCAGATCTTAGGAACTAATATCCGTCGACCATTCTTACACGTACGTTACAGAGCTTCACAAAGCGATGACAGACGTATGAAGTCTTGGTTAACTGGTTCTGCAGGTGGAGCATTTACTTCTACTCTGGATGCTATGGAAGTAAACTTCCTATCTGAAAGATGTTTAGTAACTCAAGCTGCTAACAACTTTGTACTTTTCAAAGGAATCTAATGATTCAATATTAATAACAATCCCTGCCTTCGGGCGGGGGTTTTTATATGACATTAGCCCCTTACTACTTATATACTAAGGCTATTGTCACATTTTTAAACTATTTAATTTTATTATATTATGGCTAAACAAGCTGCAGCAAAAAAAGTTGAGGTTGCACCTCAAGAAGTGGTAACACAAGTTGCTACTCCAGTAAAACCTACAAAACCAACGTGGGAAATCAAAGATAGAGTCTATTATTTAAAAGGTAGCAAAAACCCTTTAACATTAACAATACCAGGCAGGCATACAAGAAAGCATGCTTTACTATATTTTGATGAGTCAACTGGAAAACAAAAAGAAATAAGATATGCTACTAATCAAGATTCACCTTTAGTAGACGAACAAAAAGGAGAGGTTACTATGGGACATATTAGGTTTCAAAAAGGAACTTTAACTGTAAAAAAAGAACAACAAAATCTACAAAAACTATTATCTTTGTATCACCCTTTAAAAGGAAAACTATACGAAGAGTTTAGCGCTAAAGAAGAGGCTGTTGATCAGTTAGAAGTATTAGATCTTCAAATAGATGCCATGAATGCAGCTAGAAACATAGACATAGATCAAGCAGAGGCTATATTAAGAGTTGAAATAGGTTCTAAAGTAAATGAAATGAGCTCTAAAGAACTTAAAAGAGACTTACTATTATTTGCTAGAAGCAATCCTTCATTATTTATTAGCTTAGCTAACGATGAAAATGTACAACTAAGAAATTTCGCTATTAGAGCAGCTGAAGTTGGAATTATAAAACTATCACCAGATCAACGAACATTCACATGGGGATCAAACGATAGGAAATTAATGAACGTTCCTTTTGATGAAAACCCTTACTCAGCGTTTGCGGCTTTCTTAAAAACAGACGAAGGAGTAGAAATCTATAAGTCTATAGATAAAAAACTATAAAAACAGGTAATACTAATATAGGGCTCGTTAACTCGGGCCTTTTATTATAACAAAAATAGAACATGGCAGTAAACGTAAATACAGTATATCAAACAGTCTTGTATATATTAAACAAAGAACAAAGGGGTTATGTTCCACCTGCTGAATTTAATAGTTTAGCAGCTCAGGTCCAGTTAGAAATATTTGAATCGTATTTTCCAGATGGAAATCAATTAAATAGAGTGAATCAAAATAACACCCAAAATAACACTGAGTTTTTTAATATGTCTAAAGACATGCAATCAAAACTAACGCCGTTTGAACAAGAATTACAATTAACCATAAACGCGGAAAATGCTTTTTTACAACCTCAGCTGTCAGCTACTGGTTCTATAAATAGAATTGTGCGTAAATTTGGATCTATTATATCAACATACGATGGTCAACCTAAATACGATTCAATAACTCAGTTTACTTCAAAAAGTGATTACAACAAAATAGTAAGATCAAAACTAACTCTACCCACAAAACAAAATCCAATATATTACTTAAGTAGTGGCACGTCTACTAGCTCTTCTTTATTTATAACCCCTCTTCCAGACTCTGTATTAGCTAACTGCTTGGTTTACCCATTAAACCCACGTTGGAATTTTACAATTGGTAATTCCGGTCAATATTTATACAACTCTACAAACTCTGTTAATTTTGAACTAGACAGTTCAGAGCAAACAAGCTTGGTTGTTGGTGTATTAAAATACTTTGGGGTTGTTATAAACGATCCTACAATTATACAAGTAGCTGAGCAAGAAGCTCAACAAACTTCAATTAACGAAAAATCATAACAATGGGTTTAATAACTGAAACTAATCAACAATATTACCAAGGAGCCCAGGGTTTTAGAGGGGACGGCGTTTTGCTTTCTTTTCCTACAACATTTGATACTAACTTAATACTAGGTAATTGGAATCCAAATGATGTAAATTATGCTTTAAATAACTTTAAATTATATACAAGCACTTCTGGTTTACCTGGAGGATACGTTGAATATACGACGGCATTTACTGTTGTAAATAACGCAATTGTGTTTCCAGCTGGTCTAGAACCTGCTATTGGTTTATATATAGTAGTTCAATTAAAACTACTAAGCGGGGGTAAATATGGGTCTACAGAGGCTGAAAAAGCATATGGAGAAGTAGTTGAAGATAATTATGGAAGCTATGAGTACATAAAACTAAGTGATGCGGTTGATAACTTTATGGTTGGATACGTAGGAGATGGTAAAATATTACAGAACACTAAAAAATCAGATGTGTTATTTTTTGCTAAAAGAAGTTTACAAGAATTCAGCTACGACACGTTGAAGAGTGTTCATTCCCAGGAATTAAATATACCAGCAAGCTTAAGTGTTATACTACCTCAAGACTATGTAAACTACGTGAGAGTATCTTTCATAGATCAACTAGGAGTTAAAAGAATTATATATCCAGCAAATAATCTTACAATAAGTCCTTACGAAACACCTATACAAGATCAAGTAGGTGTGCCAACACAGGATAACTTTGGTGAAAACATCGAAGGAACTTCCCTGACAGAGGAAAGATGGAAAAGAGCTAATGATAATTTGTTAAACGGCCAGTTTGCTAATAACATAGATCAAGCGGTTGATTTTCAAAATGCTTATGGATTTGAAGGTAGCTGGAACTGGGGAAGACAATATGGTCTTGATCCGCAACTAGCACAGTCAAACGGGTGGTTTAATATGAACGAGCGTGAAGGTAAAATGTCTTTTTCTAGTAATCTGGTTGGAAAGCTTATTGTACTAGAATACATCTCTGATGGTCTAGCACATGACGTAGACACTAAAGTTCCTAAGCTAGCTGAAGATGCTCTATATGCATCTATATTACATTCTATAGTATCTACGAGATCAGGTCAACAAGAGTATTTAGTTCAAAGACTACAAAAAGACAGAAGAGCTAAATTAAGAAATGCAAAAATAAGGTTATCTAACATTAAGCTCGATGAGATAGTTCAAGTAATGAGAGGTAAATCAAAATGGATTAAACACTAAAATTAAATGGCTAAAGCTATAAATACTTTTTTAAAGTCTAAGATGAATAAAGACTTAGATGCCCGTTTAATACCAAGCGGAGAATATAGAGATGCTTACAACTTGCAGGTTAGCAAATCAGAAGGTGACGGTGTTGGTACTGTTGAAAACGTTTTAGGTAATTACTCTGTTTTCGACTTTGAAGCTATAACAGGGGTTAATAATCTATATTGTATAGGTCACCTAGAAGATGATAATTCTAACACTGTTTTTTTATTTTTAACAGACAATCCAGACCCAAGTAACCCTAATAAAGATTACTATCCTACGGGAGTTGGTTCTAATCATTTTATTTTTGCATGTAATCCTAATGCCTCTGCACCTGTTTGCTTGGTTAAAGGGGCTTTTTTAAATTTTTCTAAAAAAAATCCAATATATGGAGTAAATCTTTTAGAAACGTTATTGTTTTGGACTGACAATAGAAATCAACCTAGAAAAATAAACATAGAACTAGCGAATCCAACAGGGTTTTTTACAAATGCAACTTATTATACTTTTGAGGATCAAATATCTGTAGCAAAATACAATCCATATTCTTGCATAGAGCTTTATTCAAAAAGCTATTTATCTAGTACTACTGGTGAATATGAAACTACTATGTATGACGTAAGTTCTTTGTACTATCCAAACGGAGGTGCTGGAAACGTGTTGACTAGAATTAGTAATACTGTTGTAAGAGTAACATCTTTCAAAGGTGACATACAAGAAAGCGGATCTATTTATGGTCCTGGAGCATTGATTTCGGTTCTAGGTAATCCTGCTTTTGGAGGTGGACTAACGCCAGTTACCGGAGCTACAGTTCAGTCAGCTACATATAACGATACAACTACACCCTTAATTCCATTTTGGGAAATAACAATAACAGGAGGAATATTGCCAACGCTTAACACTAGTGAAAAAATAGTATTAAATCCAAATCCTTATTATGATGTTAATTTCTCAGGAGATCCAGACTTTTTAGAAGACAAATTTGTTAGATTTTCTTATAGATTTAGGTTTGATGATAATGAGTATTCTTTATTTGCTCCTTTTACTCAAATCGCATTTATTCCAAAGCAAGATGGATATTTTATGTATGTAAAAGAAAACACTCTTAACCTGCAAGAGCTAGATAATCAAGCTGACGCTTATAGAAGTACAGTTGTTTATTTTGTAGAAAACAAACTAGATGAAATAAAGCTTAGAATACCCTTACCATTTCTAAACTATAACTTAGAGGATAGTTTAAAAATAAAAGAAATAGATATATTATATAAAGAATCAGATGCTATTGCCGTTAAAGTTATAGAGACTGTCACTATAAACAACATTGAACAATCCGCAGGTACTTTTACTGTAAACGGTGTCGTGAACAATTCAGTAGGGCCTTTTAGTATTGACAACATAAAAGGAGGAATAACTGTAGGTGGTTTAGTCACTGGATTTGGTATAGTAGGTAAGCCTAAAATAACCGTGTTTGATCCAACAGACGCAAACAATCCATCGTCTGGAGGACAAATAACATTAGATTTACCTCAAACACTAGTAGACGATGTTGTTTTAAACGTGGGTGATCCTGATTATTATGTTTATGATTATTTATCTAAAAAACCTTTTAAAACTTTATTAGAAAAAGATTTAACTAGAGTTTATGATAAAATTCCAGTAAGATCTCTTTCTCAAGAAATCGCCGGCAATAGAGTTATATATGCCAATTATCAAGACAAGCACACCCCACCAAATTCTTTAAATTACAATATATCTGTTTCTAATAAAGCAGATTTTGATTTAAAAAAAGAAGAAGGAACAATTATTGGAGGACCATACAATGGCACCACTATAGAGATACAAAAAGGTTCTATACCTCCAAGTGTTGGAGATTTTATATCTATAGTTGTAGGTACCGGTAGCATTCCAGAAGAGACAGAGGTAGTCTCTGTAACAGAAAACCCACTTAATCCTGGTAATTACGTAGTTGTGTTAACTAATGCAGTTACTAATCTAGTCGCATCTAATATAGTTTTATTTGAACCCGGCTCGGACACGACCCAAACGACTAGCGTTATAGAATACCCAAATAGCTCTTTAAAACAAAACAGAAACTACCAAGTAGGAATTGTTTTGTCTGATAAGTTTGGTAGAACGTCGACTGTTATTTTATCTAACAATAAAGAAATTGTAAGATTTTTGAGTTCTAATGGGAGTTCGCAATCATTTTCTGGTTCAACCGTATACTCTCCTTATTCTGATATTTCACAAACGCCATCAAATTGGCCAGGCGATTCTTTAAAAATAATCTTCAATGAAGCAATATCGTCCACTATAAATCTAAATACAGGTACTCCAGGTTTGTACAATGGAAATATAGCTAGCTTAGATTACAATCCGCTAGGATGGTACTCTTTTAAGGTAGTTGTTAAACAAACCGAACAAGAGTATTACAACGTCTATTTACCTGGTATAATGGCTTCATATCCAGAAGATACTACTTTAGAGATAGGCAACACTTCTCATACTGTACTTATAAACGATAACATAAACAAAGTGCCTAGGGATTTGTCTCAGGTTGGTCCTCAGCAAAAGCAGTTTAGAAGTTCTGTGCAGCTTTATGGTAGAGTTCAAAACACTAATATAGAAATAGATCCAACAACGGACTCGGGTAGTTCAAACGAGCAGTATTACCCCGGAAGATCTTCAGACACTGTTTCAACTATATCTACTCTAAATGATTTATTTGAGTATAATCCTTCTGAACCCCCAAGGCCTAACTATTTCCCTCAATTCTATTCTATTGAATCAAACCCTTTGATAGCTAGAATAAGCACGGAATCTAAGATAGGTCAAATATCAACAACAAACTTTGACACCGTAACTGCTAACATAGCTGAATCTGCTACAACTGATACTTTTAGGTTAGTAGACATTGCAGGTGATACATCTACTATTATTCCTGGAGATATAGTTTTATCTAATAATTTTCCAAAAGACTTAAAAGTTGTTCAGTTTTTAAACGGAGCATCTGCTGGATCGGCTCAAGTAACAACTGGAACACCTTCAGGTGGAGATGTTTCTTTTATTGTAGACGCTATACCAACTGGAGGTGCTGGAAACGGAACTTTAGTTACTGCAAATGGTATTCCAGCTGGAACAGCTATAACAAACATAACTGGAACAGCACCAAGTGTAACCTTGACGGTTAGTAATATTGTTAATGTATCAAGTGGAACAAATATAACCTATACTACGGCTCCTACTTTACAAGTTGATACTCCTCAAACAGTAACTTTAGATCAAACAATAACTATAATACCTGATTCTACGCCTGGGATTCAGTATTTAGCTGTTTACGAGACTAAACCTGTTGAAAGTTTATTAGATATATTTTGGGAAACATCAACCTCTGGTTTAATATCCGACTTAAATAACGCGATTATAAATGAAGGTTCTGCTGGAGCTACTTTAACTCAATTTAACCAAACTCCTTTTACAGAAGGATTAGCTTTGGGTGGAAATGTATTATCAACCTTCTTTTATGTGTTAGATAATTTTGGTAGTATAGTCCCTTTTGCTGATATTACAACGCCTCTAGAATTAGTAGAGGTTAGAGACAACATACAAGATATAACCAATTTGAGCTATTTCACTTTAGTACAAACGTCTAATCAAAATGAGTTTCAAATAATAACAACAGCGGCTTACTATAATGACATATATTTTGGTGAAAATAATAGCTCTAGCCCTCCTAATTCACGTTCTTTTTCATTAAAATTTACAGCAGTTGTAAATGGTCAAAACTTACAAGTCACTAGAAATTTAATATTAGCTAACGTAGCACCAACAATAAAACTGCCATCAGACGGTACAACTTTCAATATAACGAATGACACTGTAAACATAACCACTATTGATTGTGTGAATGGAGCAAATAATGTAAATTTAGCTTCATTATTTTCAAACGGCAGCTGCACAATAACATCTCAAACAAACTTACAAGGTGATGATGTAAATTATTTTGACATATTAGATACGCCAACAATAGTTGGTGGTGAAGCTAAGTTTCAACTAATAAATACTCAACCTGGTGACGTTCCTGTAGATAGATATGAATTAACTATATGCGTTCAAGACGCTGGTGGTCAAAATGATCAAGACTGCATAAATATAGTTATTGATTTTGGAGCTTTAGTTAAAAATGTAAAACAGTTTTCGTATTTTAGGAAATTCAGAAGGAAACGAGCTCCAACTGGTGGCGCTAATAATGCAGGCGGAGATGACACGTGGTATCAAACTATAACAGTTTTTGAAGTATACGGCGGTGCTAGTAGCGCGGCTTGGGGTTGGTATTTGTATAATGGCCCCTGGTCTAACGAAAGTAGTCTAGAGAGTTTAACAACTTTAAATTTTAGCACAGAGTTTGGTATAGATAATCCTCCAAACAGATTCATCTCTCAATATCCTATTGGATATGGTGGGTATGCACCAACACAAACAATGCTTGGACCAATACAACCACCTTTAACAAGCTCGCTTGGAGGAAGTGGTTTTATAACTATAGATTTTGCAACTGTAAACACTTTACCTTTATGCGAAAACTTAAGATTTTCTAATGTTTCAGAACAAGCAGTTATGGATCTTTGGACGGCTACTTGTGAATCGTATGGTTATTTTGCAATACTTTATCCAGCTACAACTCCACCTCAAATTGGTAATTACGCAATAACAGACACTGGTAATAACGCTGCTCCAAGCTCCGGTTCATTTGGTTGGCGTATTGGCGCCTATCCTTCACCAACACCTGTTACAGTTGCTACGTTTGATATAGACGAAAACAATTATGATGTAGACGGTATAGCATGGCAGGTTAATGTGTAATTTAAGTTAAAAATAAGTAATACTATATAAATGGCAGCAATAATAGAAGTTAAATATTTCAATTCATTTTTTTTAAATAAAACTAATTCTTCTAAGGAACCTATTTGGAACGGATCTAGAGGTATACCAGAAGATATAGGAGGTTACCCTGTTGTTGCTGTTACAAACGACGCTCAAGATTGGGTTGTAGAAGAATCTAGAATTAGAGGTGGTTTTAATAATACATCTACGGATTATGGAGCTAAAGCGTATTTAGTAGAAGATCAAACCTCCGCGTCGTTTAGAGTTAACTCAATGATATATTCTGGGATATTTAATTCTAGAACTGGAATAAACAACTCTAACGTTTTCTCTATAGCGGAAGACATAACAAAAAGTGCAGATCCTTCCAACGGTTCCATACAAAGGCTTTATGCGGAGGATTCTAATTTAGTTGTTTTTCAAGAACAAAAAGTATCAAGGGCGTTGATAGATAAAGATGCAATATACTCCGCGGAAGGCGGTGGAAGTGTAACCTCTAGTAATTTAGTTATAGGTGTTATACAGCCTTATGCGGGAGAATATGGTATAAGTAAAAACCCAGAAAGTTTTGCTGTTTATGGTTATCGGAAATACTTTTCAGACAAAAACAATAATGCTATTCTTAGATTAAGCAAAGACGGTATCACTGAAATATCGTCTTATGGAATGAAAGACTTTTTTAGAGATGAGTTAAATAAAATAGACACAGCTAGTTCTAGCGGGTTTATACAAGGCGGTTATAACGTACACAACTCAGAATATGTTGTTTCTTTGCAAAGAGACCCAATATCTCAACCCGCGTTATTACCGTATTATACGTCGTCTTTTGATGAAAAATCTGGTGGTTGGCCTTCTTTTTATAGTTATAAACCAGAACAAATATTTAGCATTCAAAACGATTTTTATACAGTATATAAAGGTAAGTTGTATAAACATTATGTTGAAGTAACACCAGCCGGAAGTGTTGTTAAGAGAAGTAATTTTTATGGAGTTCAATATCCTAGTACAATATCTTTTGTTGTAAATTCTAGCCCTACTATATCTAAGAGTTTCCAAACCATAGGCTACGAAGGAACCAGCGGTTGGCAAGTTTCTAATTATAAATCTGATTCAACTGGAGAAATAAGCTTAAACAATGGTTGGGTTAATAATTTTGATTCTACAACAGGTATTAGCAGTTACCACGAAGGTGAGTATGTTATATCTGAATCAACAGGTACAACAGCACAAGCATCTGCTACAACAAGTATAAATCTAAACGATGTTACTGGTTTAATACCGGTGGGTGCATTAGTGAGTGGGTTAGGTGTCCCAACAAACACCACGGTTGTTAGCTATAACGTAGCTACAGCAGTTTTAGTTGTCAGTCAAAATGTAAATGTATCTCAATTTGTTTTATTAAATTTTTATTTAGTAGCTGATAGAGCTTTGTATAGCGCGGCTTTCAACACTAACAATCCGCCATTATCTAAATATTACGCTGGGTTTAATTTAAAAGAAAATAAATACGTAGCCAATCTGCGAAATGGTAGTAAACCTCCAAGTCCCAAAGAAATTAATTTTGGAGGGCAAATCAGTGGAATAAAGGGATTTTATGCCAATGTAAAATTATCAACAGATAATACAACAAATCCTGGCGGTGAAAAACAACTGTTTAGTGCCAGCACAACCTACACACAGAACAATGGATATTAAAAATAAAAAAACATGATAGGAGCAATAATAGGAGGCGTAGCGTCTATAGCTGGCGGACTTTTTGGCGCTAGTGCAGCTAGAAAAAGAGAAAGAGCTGCGGCTAGAGAAAGAGCAAGGCTTCAAGGTAAATTGAATAGCCTAGAAGCTAATAGACAAGAAATAATAAATCCATTTCAAGACATGAGCGCTATGATAAGTAATCCTTTTGCAAACTTATCGGTAGCTACAGGCGCTGCTGAAATAAAAATAGAAGAAGCCGATATATCTTTAGCTAATACTTTAGATACGTTAAGAGCAACTGGAGCAAGCGCAGGTGGCGCCACCGCTTTAGCAAACGCAGCTTTAAGATCTAAGAAAGGCGTTGCAGCAAGCATTGAAATGCAAGAAAAACAAAATGAAGATAAGCGAGCAGCTGGAGAAAAACAAAAACAAGATGCTTTAATGCAAGAAGGTCAAAGAGTTCAACAAGGGGAAGCTTGGGAGTTTGGTCAAAGAGAAAGCAGAGAAATGCAACAACTAGATAGAACAGCCTCTATGCTTGGAGCATCTAGGCAAGCAGAAGCGCAAGCTGCGTCAGACAAAACAGGCGCGATTACTGGAATGTTTGGATCATTAGCTGGAATAGCTGGTGGAATGGCTGGGGGTCAATAACAAAAATTAAAAATGGAAAACAAAAACTTATTTCAAAATCTTTATTTAAAGCAATTTAATGAAAGTAACGCTATTGCATATAATGAAAGATTTGTGTCTGGCTCAAGCGATTACAATTTTCAGCTGTTAGATAACGCTTATAGAAATGCTGGTAGAACATATGCTAAATTAAAAATAGCCATAGAAACAAATAATTGTATATCAGAAGATTGTGCTTTAGAATTAACAGGAATAAAAAACTTAGAAGAATCTCCACAAGCTTCTTTAGATTTTTTATCCTCACTTATAGCGGAGCTTAGTGTTACGGAAGAATCTAGTTTTGATCCTAACAATAATTACAAATACACGGCTGCTAATAGTTTAATGAATGCTAGACCTGGGTTTTCTAAAACTGATGGATATCAAGCTTATTTAGATTTACTACCTGATGGCTCTCAGCAGGTAGTTTTTTTAGGACCTGCTTTTGAAACACCGTTAGTTATTAACAACGCTGCTTTAAACGCTTTGCTTAGATCAGATACATCTTTAGTTGTGTCAACTCCAGATATAAATAAAGACATGCTTAGATTATTAACTGAAGTTGGTTTATTTTCGCCAGATATGATTGGAGAAAATAAAGAATTAACAGCGTCGGCTAAAATAACTGAAGAATATGTAATGATGAATCCAGACGGTTCTTTTGATTATGAAATTATAGACTTGGGCGACGGCAAGGGTAGAAATGTACTTAAGTATGACCTAAAGAAAATAGAAAAGAAAGTAACTCCATTCATAAACGCTGAGGTTGCTGGTTTAATGAGCTCTGAGCAAGACGTAATTGCAGCTTGGAATGTTTATATATCTAAAGACACAAGTGTTGAAGAGGACGCTCAGATGGCTCAGAATGCTAACGCTGGAGCATCAAGCTGGATCTATGAATTAGACCTACCATTACAACAAGACAAAAAAGTTTTATTTGAAATAAAATACAAAGAATACTTTATGAATAATTATCTAAAACAATTTACAACTAACCAATCACCGACGGTTAAGGAAGATGCAGCAGTGTTTGATTTAGCGGAAGCTAAAAAAGCAAAGGCTCAGAAATTTTTAGATGATAACGACTTAAATTAAATTAAATGAAACTACTAGAATACGTACAAACTTTAAGCTCAGATATATCCGTAGGTGAAAAAATTGCTCTAACTAAAGCTTGGAAGAATAAAAACCAGCCAAAAGTTGAGGAAGAAGTAATTGAAACTCCTATTGAAGAAGTAAAGACAAACGGTGCTGCGGGAACGGGTGCGGCTGTAGCACCGACAGAAGAACGAGTGTCCACGGAAAAGTCTATAGAATCAAAATTGGAAGATTCAAAGCTGATGTTCGATTTTTCTGATATAAGAAAAACAACACTTTCTAATGCAACTAGCAACGAGTCATCACCTTCTTTGCTAGCTGATCCAGATAAAACTTTTTTTCAACAAGTGGGATTATCTCCTACTTACAAGTTACCAGAAAAATATTCTGAAGTCTCAAAACCTAAAGAAATTTACTCTCCGGGAGATGGATGGGATTACAAGTTTGACTTTGACAATAAAACTGGAAGTATAAATTATTTCACTAAAAAGAAAAATGACGAAAAGTTTATTCCTTTAAAAAACGAAACTCAAAAATTTTACGTTGCAGACGTTTTTAATCATTTAAATGAAGAGCAAAAAGTTTTAATAGAAGAAGCCAGAAGAAAAGAAAAAGACTTTACTATAGGCAATTCTTTAGATATAACAGAAGAAGACAAGGCTTTATCTCCTAGGTCTTTAGAAGAAGACCCTTTAAAGCCTTTTAAAACCATAGAAGAGTCTAAAAAAAATAAACAAAACGAAGAGTTTATAATAGCTATAGGTGTTTCTGATTTAGATATTAATAGAAAAATCAAAAACATTGTTATAAAAGAGGCTTATAACGTCGAAAACAACTACGAAGAGTTTAAAGGTTTAGAGTATGAAGGTGAATTAGAAATAAATGAGCCAGGACAAGGTATTAAACGTGTTGAAGAAGACTATTTGCTATCGGATTTAAAAAACCTAAATGCAGGGTTTAATGTTGATGACTTTTTAGGTTTTATGAACGAAAAAGGCTATACAAAAGATTATACAAATAATTACTTTAAAGATTCTTACGGTAGTCTAGGCACGTATGATCTAAGTCCTGAAGACTACTCTAGACTAGAAATTAACAGACAAAGAGATTTAGACAATTACTTAAATTTATATGTAGCTGATCAAACTGATAGATACAACAATAGGCTTTACTTAAGCTATATAAGCAAAAATAAAACTAAATTCAAAGACGTTAAAAGTTTAGACGAGGCTATATTAAAAGCTAAAAAGTATTTTAAAAAAGAATACGGTCAATCTACTTTTGCTCCTTTTGATTTAAAAAAATTCAAAGGCTACAGAGATAATCTTTTTCCAGAGCTAGTTACAGCTGAAAAACAAGCAATTGCCGCTGGAGACGAAAAAAGAGCTGCTATAAAAGCGCAAGGAACTGCTGAAGGCTTGCTTTTTGACAGTACTAGAAAAGGTTTTCAAGGACTTATAGGTCAAGCTGAAGATCAAGCTTTAGAGTTGAGGTCTTTATTAGGTTATGATATAGGTGTAGCTAGAAATTTAAATTCAGAAAGAGACTTATTAAGATCGGCTACAGACGTAAGATATGGTTACGTAGAAGGGGTTGAAGCTGAGGTTGATGGTATTACATACATAAAAGATGAAGATGGAAATATATACGACACCACTAATCAAACAACACTAGGTAGCGTAACAGAAGAAGAGTATGCTAATATAAGCAAAGCTTTAAATACTAGTAAAAAAAGAGGAACTTCTTTTAGCAGCGCTGGAACCACTGAGCAGTTTGCTGCAACTGGTGGCACTATGATGTTTGATATAGCTTCTGTTTATGGTTTAGGTAAATTTACAAAAATAAGCAAAATAGGTAAATTAGCAACGGCTTTAAAAATGCCAAAAACTTCATTTGACGCTTTAACTTACTACACAGCGAGCGGTTATGTTTCCACAAAAAAAGACACGTATAGCCAGCTAATAAATGCTGGAGTAAATGTTGACGAAGCTTCAGAATTGTCTGAAACAGCTGGTAGATTAGGTGGGATTCTTTACGGTACAACTAGTTTGTTTGCTCCTACATCTCAATACATGAAAGCTTTTAACAAAGCTGCTAACGTTAATAACGCTGTAAACCAAGCTGTTCGTGGTTATAAAAAAGGAGGTAAATCTGAATTTACTAAAATAATTATAGATAATTTTAAAAAATTAAAACCCACTAAACAAGGTGCTATTAAAACAGCAGGAGCTGGTGGTCAAGAGTTTGTTCAAGAAGAATTGCAAACAGGGCTTGAGACTTTAGGCCTAAACGCTTTTATAAACAAAAAAGCAGGCGCTAATATATTAGACGAAACATTTACTAGACAGGACTTTATTAGCACTGGCATACTTTCTTTTGGAGCGGGTGCTGCATTTTCTAATTTAAACTTACCAGGTTTTAAACCTAATGCACAACAGCAATTACAAAACTTATACATACTAAGTAAAGATGTAGCTGGAACAAAAGACTTGTTAAACAAGATGGTTATAGATGGAGAGGCTACCACTGAGCAGGTTTCAGATGTTATGTTTCAAATTAAAGCTGTAAACAATCAAATGTCCGGCATACCTTCAAGCGTTAGTTCAGAAACTCAACTTGAATCAGCTATAATACTTCAAGAAATTGCAGATCTTCAAAACAG